>MDTE01085927.1_pt1 | contig 44550 bp, 45 predicted proteins | sample 811231 | NCBI WGS metagenome assembly MDTE01 (sample SAMN05326651, study PRJNA326480) | marine metagenome | isolation source: seawater | place: Indian Ocean: Red Sea | collected 2010
AAATAATTTCGAGATCAAGGATTGGAGTGTGAAAGGTGCTGATGGAAAACGCGATGATGTGTCGATGGAATCCACCACACAAGGCGATTCAACTTCCATTAGTTGGACTATACCTGCTGTTGCTAAATCTGAAAGACTCGAGGTCTCCTTTGAAATCAAGGGTGATGGAGAAGTAGATGCGGAGCAACTGAACAAGTTCCATGGCGCAACATTTGGTGATGAAATCCAAGATGATGAAACGGTGAGTGATCATTCCGATTCTGGTGAAGAAGAAGCCTCTGAGGAATCGGAAAGTGAAGTTGTTGAAGAATCATCCGAAGCCGAGGAAGGTGGTGTTGATGTTTCTGACTTCAAGTGGAGAGATGATGTCTTACTCAAAGTTCTCGACGCTCATGAGATTGATGCTGCATTGAAGGATGAATTCATTCAATTTGCGATTGCCTTTGACCATGACAACAACAACTATCTGAAAAAGCAAGAGTTAGAAGATGCCGCTAAAGCATGGAATGAGAGAGAACAATCCTCGGATGATGAAGATGAACCATCTCAGGATCATGATGAAGGTGACGATTCAGAATCTGTAGAAGAATCAGAACAAGCAGATGACGCTGAGGAAACTGGAGAAGAATCCTCTGAAGAGCAAGGCACTGATGAAACAGAATCAGAAGAAACAGAATCAGAAGAAACTGAATCAGATGAAGCTGAATTAGATTCTGAAGAACAAGATGAATCAGTCTCTGAAGAAGCATCAGAATCTGTTGCTGAAACCAAATCTTGTCCGATTTGCACCGAGGAAAACTCGATGGATGCTCTCACTTGCCAAGCATGTGGATTTGCTTTCTGAGTAAAATCAGATCGTGAAGCAATAGAGCGAAAATCTCTGTTTTTCAACGAGACTTAGACTGTAACATATCGGCGTGTATTTCTCAGCGTCAGGAAAGTTGATTCAATTTTTTATTTTTGGCTATGTCTCTTTCATAGTCTGATTTTCCAAATCCATCTGGAATTCCCCATTTATTGATATAGAATTCAATTGGGATGGCGCCATTTCCTCTATCCACGCCATAATTTGGTTCATAGATATCTTCTACAATGGGCATTGGGCCTTCATATGTCAAGTACCAATTTTCAGGAACACCGGGACCACTCTCAGTCCCATCTGGGCCGATCCAGTTCTCTCCGGTATTTTTCTCTGCAGTACTATCAAAAAGTTTGGAAAAGAAATTCATCAACCATCCGAACATGTTTTTGGCAAGTGGGTCCAACTTATAGGAAATCTGTTATTCTTAATTAGTGGGAAGTCATTTGTGTCATATCATAACAAATGCATAGAGAATATTCTTTCTTTCGAAAAATTAGCGTTCTAATCTCTGCAATGGGTTCTATTGCAAACAGTTTTGTTAATGCGCAGAATTCGGACTGTTCCTCACATTCGATTTAGAAAATATTTATACTATTCAGCAGAGGACAAAATCATGAGTCAAGTATCTGCGGAAGTAAGAAAAAAAAGCAAAATTCTAGCATTTCTGCTGGCAATTTTTCTTGGGCCTGTAGGCATTCACAATTTCTACATTGGCCGTTGGAAGAGGGGATTCATCCAATTTGGACTTGCTTTTTTCACGCTTGGTGGAGGCCTGGTTATTACCCTGCCTTGGGCATGGTTAGAAGCGTTTGGGATTTTAATCGGGAAGTATTCAATTGGGCCAAAGGATCTACGGGATACAAATTCGGAGCCAGAATTGGTATACTCTCAGAAAAATGATGTCAGTGCGCGTAAGGAATATTTCATAGCAACACTACTTCTCTTCCCTTTGCTGATACTTTCAATTTTTACCTTTGGAATTCCTCTTTTGTTTGCTGCGGTATTCTATCTCATTGTAGGTAGTTTGTGGAACAAAATTACAAGGATATTCATCAGATCAGTTTTACCTTTGTATGCCACTATTTTCAGTGGGGGAAAGAAGTTTCTGATACGATTTTCCGAATACACAATGCCTCCCACGCGAACGCGACCAGAATTGTTTAGAGCTACTCGAAAACTAAGTTTAACAGCCATTTTTGTATTACTTTTCCTCATCAGTCTTATTGCACAATCAAATCTATCCATGGTAACCGATGGAAACATATCTGGTGCAGTTGTATGTGATGATGGGACTATTGACCTCATAGGAACATGTGATGATGGAAGTGATGGAGTTCTCTGTGATTCAGATTGTGTGTTGGCGAACACCACTGCATTAGAAAGAATTTTTGAGGCTTATTCATCTCCAGAGATTATTGCAGTTTTCCTTTTTGCACCTTTCATCACTGTACTTGTAGCGCCTCTCTTGGTACTGCGACACAGTTCGCTTTCAATAGTAGACAAAAAGACACGATCTATGAGTCCAATTGGAGAAAAGGCAAATGATCTAACAAATGTGGGTGCTGGAATAGGTGCACTCGTCTTATTCCTCCAAACTGCATGGAGAATTGCATCCGCGGCTGCAAAAGATGGAGACATTTCTGAAGGCATTGTATTCATTATGCAAATTTTATTGTTCAATCTTTTTTTGGTTTTTACCTTCTATTCGTTGATATGGCTACCAATGCTAAAATTCACAAAATCTTTTGAATCACACGTTCTTCTTTTGGATAATTCACTTGTGGAGAGCAAGAGTATTGAAATACATCAATTGACATACGATAACAACGAGTTGAGAATTACACCAGTTCAACAAACCAGCCAATCAAATCCATCCATTTTTGTGGAACCAGTCAACAACTTGGCTCAATTAAATCCGACTCAACATTTGGAAAATCCAATCGTTTATACTGGCCCCCCGGTAGATGCTATTTCGAATAACAAGGACGAACATGGGTTTGAATGGATTGTCCACGCTGGGAACAATTACTACAGAAAGTCCGGCACATCAGGACAATGGGTAAAATATGAGAACTAATTCAAGATAGAATTGAACGCATTATGTTTATATGGGGTTATCCTAAATTTTCTTGCTCATGAGTATACTGTATCTGTGAGTTCTAATTCCGTCATTCAAACGCTGACATTAGAAAGCCAACTATCTGGAAATTTCTGACTTAGAATGGAAGATTCCAACGAGGCCATTGAGGATATTCTTCAACATCTGTGACAATGATGATTACGTTTCTTTTCATACCACTCAGTAAATCATCGAGAGGTATTTGTGTCGAGGGGGGGATGACTCCTTTTCGCAAATCAACTGCCAACCAAGCAGTAGGATATTGTCTCTCCCATGCATTGAATTCAGCCATTATACCTTCGGGAGGAACGCCTTGACGGACGCTTGCCAAGAAACTCCAATCCCCAGGTATGGCCCGGTCTGAATCGGACCAGAGAAAGATCTGTGGTTTTGCAGGTAGTTTTTGCAGATAATCGACCGCATCGAACTCAGTGACCACAACAGGTGAACCTGGCATAGGCATCGGTTGGGTATGCATCCAAGAATCAGTATCCATGCGGTTCATGATTCCCAATCAACTCAAGGTTTCATAATTTTTGATTATCTGTGAGGGAATGTTCAAACATTTTGTCTTCTAGGACTCGCTATGAGCGGTCAGCCTGGTCCACCACCACCACCTGCTGGTGGCTCCATGATGCTCATGTTTTTGTTCATGATTCTGATGACATTCCTGCTTCTCTCATCGGGGTTCAGGGATTCACTTGGGGGTATGGCAGACCCATATCTATCACCATGGTTGCCAGATGAAAAGTGGTTTATCCTCACTGTTTTTGTATTGGGTTCAATCTCTATGTTTGTGAATACGGTTTTGAGAAATCTTCTCACAGATCCGTTGAAAATGGCCCACAATGGTCATCGTCAAGGTCAAATCAGGAAGATGATGAATGAGGCTCGAATTGGTAGAGATACAATTCTACTCGACAAGGCCCAAACCATGCAACAACATATGATGCCAGAACAATTTGAAACCCAAATGGCCATGATGAAACCGATGATGTTCACGATGATTTTCATCATCGCAATTTTTGCTTGGATGGGTTCGATGGTCAATGGTTACAAAGTAGATTACATCAGTCTACCTTGGTCACCAGAATGGCATTTGACAGATGGGAAATTTTTGTTCTTCCCAGCATGGATATGCGCATACATCTGCATGTCAGCACCATTGGGAAGAGTAGTAGACAGACATCTCAAATTGTTTCGCTATCGAACGCATCCAGTTGTTTTAGCAGGTGAATCACTCAAAGAACCTCTCTTATCTATCGTCAACACGCCTGCAAAGAAGTCTAAAGCTGCAAAAGCAAGAGAGTCACGTGCAAGAAATCGTCAGAGAAATGGTCCCCGAAAGACCAAGTCTAAAGAATCCCAGCCTCAAGTTCAATTGAGCAAGAAATCATCTTCAGCACAATTTTGTCCAGAATGTAACGGAGATTTCATTGAAAGAGATGGACCTTCGCTTAATCGTTGCAAAGTGTGTCGGTTTGAATGGAGATGAAGGTTTGATTGAGGTGAGCATTTCAGGTCATCCAGGATCTGGAACGAGCACACTTGTTCACAAATTAAGTGAGCATTTTGGTTGGAAATTCATGAACGGCGGTGATGTTTTCAGGAATGAAGCAGCCAATCGTTCTCTTTCTCTTCCTGAATTTGCTGAACTCTGTAAACAAGATGAAAGCGTGGATCGATACCTCGATGATTTACTCAAGAAGGCGATGGTAGAAGATGACGGTCCTGAAATTTTTGAAAGTCGATTGGCTGGTTGGTGGGCGAAAGAAATGTCTCCAAATTGTTCAAGAATTTGGATTCATGTAGAAGATGATGTTCGAGCGAGCCGTGTTGCAGAACGTGAGGGCATATCTATAGAAAAGGCAATAGAAGCAAATGCTAAACGGAGTATGGCGGATTCAAACCGATTTTTGAAGATGTATGGAATTGATATCGAGTCAAAAGAGCCTTACACACATGAAATCGATGCAACAAATCTCAGTAAGGAAGAGGTCTTGGTAGAAGTATTGGAACATCTGGGGGCTGAGCAATGATCACTTTTGATATCGACGTTCAAACGAATTCCAAATACGGCAAGTCTCCAGAAGAACGGACACTTGAAGAGCGATTAAAGAGAGGCTTTATGATTCTAGACAAGACAAACGGCCCGACCTCTCACCAAGTTACGGCCTGGGCCAGAGAGATGCTTGGGCTGGACAAATTGGGACATGGTGGTACCCTTGACCCATTTGCAACCGGTGTTCTTTTGCTGCTTTCTGGAAAAGCAATGAAACTAGCGCCAACCGTACTCGGTCATGACAAAACATATGTTGCGGTCGTCAAATTCCAAGAGGAAATGGATGAATCAGTACTCCGTGAAGCACTGTCTCATTTTTCAGGAACGATTTACAACGTGCCCCCTGAGATATCTGCGGTGAAGGTACAAGTTAGAACAAGAAATATTCACGCAATTGAACTATTAGAATCAGATCGCCATCTTGCTCTTATTCACGTCGAATGTGAATCAGGGACATACATTAGAACCCTCGTGAACGACCTAAGTCTGTGGTTGAACGTGCCTGCAAAACTTGTGGAATTGCGGAGACCAAAATCAGGTCGCTATCAACTTAATCACTCCATTAGCATGCAGCAATTAGCTGATGCCCATTGGAGATGGAAGGAGTTGGGTGACGCTTCGGTCCTCGAGAGTCTCATCTATCCAATCGAATGGTTGGTTAAGGATTTGCCAAAACTTGTCATCAAAGATTCTGCCGTTGCTGCCGTGTCAAGAGGAGCTCCCTTGATGCGACCAGGTTTGGTTTCAATGGATGATGAGGCCAAACAAAATCATGATGTGGCAATCATGTCCATGAAAGATGAACTCGTTGCGATTGGAAAGTTACTCGTTTCACCATCTGACCTTCCCAGTATGATCTCTGGAGAAGTCTCTATACCAAAGCAGGTATTTATCGACGAAGATACCTATCCGAAAGGATGGGTTCGATAACTCAAGCTTCAACGTATTCTTCGAAAATCCATTCATCTGTTTCAATTCTTATTTTGAGCTCACTCATGGTTCCACAACCCACTTCCCCAGCATGCTGGAGGTCCCCACAACCCACGGAAGTAACGTAAACTTAGTCACTTTCGTTATGAATGTTAAGGTGGATGTTGTGATTATCCGTCACATGGTGCCGGATTAAAGTGCTAATCCAACCGCTTGATTTTATTTGGTCCAAACAGTACAAATAAACCGATAATGAAAATCACGCCAATAATACTCGAACCATAAGCAATGCCTGGGGGAATGTTGATGCTTGACACATCCTCATTATTGGCGTTAACATTGTTGAGATTGGTCACCTCGATGAGGAGTGATTTCTCGTTGTTTTCCTCATCGCTTTCTACGATTTCTTGTCCGCTGTCTACGATTGCAGTGATACGAAGAACATTGTCTCCTTCAAGAACTTCAGAGGTGCATGTTACGGAACCAAGTGATCCGGGGTCCAGACTGGGTACTGATGCAATATCTGCAATCCGGTCATCAATCAAACATCGGATTGAAGAGAGGCTAGCGAGGTCTTGACCTGTATTTCTTACATTAACCTGTATCTCCAATACATCTCCTGGTTGAGGGCTTTCAGGTTTGACAAAAATATCCTCAACTACCAAATCCGGAAGTGCTCTAATCTCTAATTCAATTACAATACTGTCACAACTTTCTTCGTCACAAGCCTCTACTAAAATTGAATTAAATCCCGCGACAGGGGGTAAAATTGTGAGCAATGTTCCAGTATTATCTATATCAGCCCAACTTTTATTCGTCGTAATTTCTAAAGATGAGAGAGGAGTATCAGGGTCTTCAATTTCAAGCGTGATGGATTTTGATACACCAATTTCAGCAAATTGAATGCCTGGTAAACTCTCGATGACAGGAGGGTCATTGATTTCTTTGACCAATACACCTACTTCTTGGGTCCAAGAATTTCCAGCCTCATCGGTGACGGAAATATCGAAACTTGTCGTTCCAGACATTTCGGTGTGTGGAATAACTTTGATGCTTGAATCATCAAGGCTTACCTGGATGAGGGTTTGATCATAATTAGAGAAATTAATTTCTAATGACTCATCTGAAGAACGGTCATCGCTACATCCCTCAAAGAAAGGAACGAGAATTCCTCCTCCGTCCTCATCGATTTCAATGTCTTCGACAGGATTGCAATGCGGGTCATAGTCCCACTCAATATGAAATCCTCCGGAAATAGAGAGATCTTGAACTTGCATGACCAAAGATGATGCATTTCCGCTTGAATTCCAAGAAAACCAGGCCTTGATTGAAATTTCTAATTCTTCAGAAACAAATGCATGTCCAATTGAAGACTGGATTGTAAATCCACCTGTCTGAGTAATGTATTCATTGAAAATTGTGATGCCGTTGACTTGTACAATCCATCGAGAATAATCTTGGTCTAAACCGTCAAGACTTCCAGCAAATGAACCCGTAATTGAGAGTGTTGGGTCATTAAAATCAACCCAAATTCTTTCCAAGCAGAAGTCAAAATTAGTGATTTTGATCTGTGCAAATGCTATGTTCGGTAAGTTTTCTGAAGGATGGATTTCAACCCATTCATTCCAAGTTTGGTTATCATCGCTCGTACGAACATTTGCTGTAGCGACTGAATTACTATCGTCACTTGTCAACCAATGCCATCGGCCCATATCTTGTGATTCAGGGCGCTCAATTACCTCAGATATCCATTCAGGATTTGTGCTTCCTTCTTCTGCCTCTAATCCACATGCGGTTAATGCTAATTCAATCATCGTCCCTGAAGATAAATTCAATTCGAGAAAGGGAAGATTAGGACTATTTACAGAAGAAATTGCTTCAGCCCGTTCAGTTCCGAACCATGGTGTGAGGAAAGATACTTTCACGCCCACAGCGTCGACTTGCAGTTGAGAATCGTCTGGGAGCCCAGAACCGGCATCTTTGCCCACATAATCCAAATCAACTTCCATTCCCTGTATTTCGGTCCAACTTGAAATACCATGCTCAAACAAACTTGCGGACCAGTATGGTTGATTGAAGTAATTTGTTGATGATTGCGTGTGACTCCATTCCCTGACGATTTCAAAATTAGAATCAAATTCTATAGAAAATCGCACGCTGTCTTGAACGAGTGCATCTGGTATCGAAAAGGAAACGATAAGAGATGCTGATAATAATTGATATTGTTCAACACCAGATGTATCAAAACCACTGAGTGAAATCATGGGTCCTGTTGACCAAGTGTAGGCGCCGTCAGGGACTCCCATGCTGGCATTGCTATCGGTGGATGTGAATGTCGCCCAAAGAGTCTGTTCCTCACTATTTTCAGGTCGGTCATGTGTGAAAGATAGGTGTTGGTCCGAAATCATAACAGAAGTGTAATCAGATGGAGATTCTGAGAATGCCATTTTATCGGCCAAATCCCATGCTTGATCGTCAATGAAATCACCCTGAGGGAAAAAATCAACACTTTCGACGCTGTGAACTGAGACTGCGCTCGTGAGGGGAGTTTGCATAGTAAAGCAAAAAATCACTATACAAATCGTCACCTTTCGCATACCATGCCCAAGGAAGACTAGCACTTCAACATCTTGGTTTTATAATTCAAATGGAATCGTTGAAATATCGAATCTTGTTGGACTAGATGCCGATGGCTGTGATGGTGTAGAGGTTAGCACGATAGGTTGTGGTCCTGTCAGCCCGGGTTCAATTCCCGGTCACGGCCCCTCGGGGTAAGAATCAGTATATGAGAGGGGTAATCCTTCCCAAACTTGATAACCTATTGATTCGATTTGTTTGTTGGATGGGATGCAAATGGCGGAGCGTAAGCAAGATAGTCTGAATAGAGTTTTCTTTGAAGGATTGGTTGAACAACAGAAGAAATTTCATAATTCTTCAAACCATGAAGAGAATGTTATCAACATCGATGTGATTGAGAAACCAGTTGTTGAATCTGATACCTATCTTCACCAATTAGCAGGTAGGATCGTTGATGAAGCTACATCCATCACGCCGAAAAGATCTGCGAGCGATGTTTTGTTGCGAGCAGGCATTGATACCAAACAATTCACCGGGCAGCCTGAAGAAATAGCAGGCCACATGCAATATGTCGGCAAAAGAGCGAGAAAAATGGCCATTCGTCAAAATCAACGGCGCATACGTAAAGTCGTGAAGCGACCTAATGAGCGTCCTGCTCTTGGATTTGAGAATGCGCCAAGAAGAAGGGCCCGGAAGATAAGAAGATGAACACCTCCATAAAGATTGGACGTTCCGGTGGCACTGGGCCTGCTTATGGATATAGCCAATCCCACCGATGAACATGCAATGCTTAGAGAGATGGTTCGCTCCTTTGTTACAGAAAAAGTCGAACCTCAAGCCTTGGAATACAACAATCTTGAACGCTTTAACGTGGAATTATTCCGAGAATTAGGCGAAATGGGCCTCTTGGGAATTACTGTTCCCGAAGAATATGGAGGCAGTGGTATGGATGCAATATCAGCCGTAATAGTTCATGAAGAACTTTCTACAAGCGATCCTGGTTTTGCTCTTGCTTACCTCGCCCATTCAATGCTTTTTGTGAATAATCTTGCACATAATGGAAACGAAGACCAAAAACAACGCATCCTACCTAAAGTCTGCAGCGGGGAATGGATTGGAGCCATGGCAATGAGTGAACCTGATGCAGGTACCGATGTATTGGGTCTGAAAACCTCGGCTGAGAAAGATGAGAATGGTAATTGGGTTCTAAACGGAAGGAAGATGTGGATTACAAATGGTGTTGTAGACGATAATGGAGAGCCCGCTGATGTTGTCATCGTATACGCACGTACTGGTGAGAAAGAAAATGGCAGGCCAGAGATTTCAACATTTTTGGTGGAAAAAGGATTTTCTGGATACTCCGTTGGTCAAAAAATCATTGACAAAACAGGTATGCGTTCCTCAAACACCGCTGAGTTGGTTTTTGATCATTGTATCATTCCATCTTCAAACCTTATCGGTGAGGTCGGGGAATCCATGACTCACATGATGAAAAATCTCGAAATCGAGCGATTGACTCTTGCAGCAATGTCTCTTGGAATTGCACGCAGGTCAGTTGAAGAAATGAACCGATATGCAAGTGAACGCCAATCATTTGGTAAAGACATACGAAGGTTTGGTCAAATCCAGAAACATATAGGCGATTCTTGGGCAAAGTACCGTGCGATTAGGTCTTACACTTACGACACCGCTCATTCTATGAACCTCGGCGGAGGAAATCAGCGTTTGGATAGCGACGGCATCAAACTTTTTGCCTCAACTGCAGCAAAGGAAATTGCAGATTCAGCCATTCAGGTGATGGGAGGATATGGGTATGTGGCAGAATATGTCGTAGAACGACTGTGGAGAGATTCAAAGCTCCTTGAGATTGGTGGCGGAACAATCGAAAGTCACCAGAAGAATATCACAAGGGATCTTGAAAAAAATCCACAAGCAATCTTGGATTAATACGCAACAACTTCCTCATCGAGGTGTCTCCACAAATACCAACTGGCTGCCGTTTGATAGGGACTCCAGTTTTCTTGAGAAAAGCGTAAAATTTCTTCCTTTGATTGTAGATTCGGAACCAGGTCCCTCACAGCATTAATCAAACCAATATCGCCGATTGAGAAAATATCAGGTCGCATGAATGTGAAGATGAGGATCATTTCGGAAGTCCAAGGTCCTATTCCCCAAAATTGGCAATAATATTTGATGAGTTCTTGGTCTGTCATCTGGTTATAGTTATCGGGAATCAATGACAATTGCGTGTGCGTGAGTTCAAAAATACATCTGGCCTTGTTTCGAGTAAGTCCGCATTGCGCCATTTGTTCTTGACTAAAATTTTTCATAACCTCTTGTGAAAATTCACCTACCAAACCCAACAGTTTCTCCTTGATGCTTGAGGCTGCTTGTATTGAAATCTGTTGTCCAACAACAGCATGGATAAGGGAGGAAAAAATATCTCCTCCTCCTTCTAAGTATTTATCAGGATATTGTGAAATGAGTGGTCCAATAATTGGGTCATTTTGCAGATATTTGATGGCTGGGTCCCACCATATGGGTTTACCTGTCTGCATGAGAAACGCAACGCCCATAATCATTTGATTCTTGGGATGAGCATGTCCATGAAGCAAAGGCTCATGCTAAAAGAAATTCAAAGGACTGGTTGGGTAAGAGCAGGTGTTCCTCGGTCCGAGAGCGTTGCTGCTCATTCTTGGGGCATGGCAATGCTTGCGATGAAGTTCTGCCCCGAGCATCTTAATCGTGAAAGAGTACTGGAGATGTGTCTCGTTCACGATCTTGCAGAGATTATTGTTGGTGACTTAACACCGAAAGATGATACCTCAACCAAAGCCGAAGATGAGGAAGCAGCCATGCATGTTCTTGCTCCAGAATGGCTTTCAATATTTCAGGAATATGAGCGTGGCCAAACACCAGAATCAAAATTTGTGAAACAAATGGATAAACTCGATATGAAATATACTGCTGAAAATTATCAAGAAATCTATGGCCTTGATTTGCAAGAATTTATTGACTCGGCAGAAGAATATTTGAGCGATATTGATTTTTAGTAGATTTGACTGGCGAACTAATAGCAGTCTTGTAGTGTAGTGGTCCATCATCTCGGGTTTTGGTCCCGGGGACCCTGGTTCGAATCCGGGCAAGACTACCTTAACCCCAATGCTCATCAACATGCTCGTTTTGCAACGAACATGACCATTGAATCAATCGCAGTAATCGGCGCAGGACAAATGGGTAATGGTATTGCACAGGTTGCAGCCTTATCTGGATATAATGTTGTGATGATTGACGTGAAAGATGATTTCATCCAACGAGGAATGGACACCATTAATTTTTCATTATCCAAATTGGCCAGTAAAGAAAAAATTACACAAGAAGAAGCAGATTTAGCATTGAGCCGTATTGAAACCTCAACCGATATGCAGGGTGCTTCAGATGTTGATCTTGTGGTGGAAGCCATTCCTGAAATTCCAGAACTCAAGGCTGAAGTTTTTTCAAATTTGGACCAAATTTGTAAGCCAAGTGCAATATTAGCCTCCAATACTTCAAGCATTTCAATTAACGAAATTGCGTCAACAACGAATCGACCAAACCGGGTGATTGGAATGCATTTTATGAACCCAGTTCCCATCATGAAGTTAGTCGAAATTATCAACGGTGAACATACCTCTCCTGAAGTAACAAACTTGGTAGTTGAAGCTGCAGAAAAGATGGGAAAAACAGCCCTTTCGTGTCAGGATTCACCAGGTTTTGTATCAAACAGAATTTTGTGTCCAATGATCAATGAAGCCATTCTGACACTCCAAGAAGGAGTCGCTGAACCTGAGGCTATTGATGGCATTATGAAATTAGGAATGAATCATCCCATTGGACCTCTTGCTCTTTCTGATTTGATTGGAAATGATACTGTTTTGCATATCATGAATGTCTTGTATGAAGGCTTCAAAAATGAAAAATATGCTCCAGCAAAACTCCTCGTTGAGATGGTTGAAAAAGGAGAATTAGGCCGAAAGTCAGGTAAAGGATTCTACCAGTATTAGTACAAAGCCATCTTTGAATCATTGGATAGGGCAATGGTCATAAAGTTGGACTTTGAGGCTTCTTTGAGCAAACATGCCTGGAACAACAAGAGTAGAAATTCGGACACTAAAAGTTGGAAGATATTGCTGTGTGGATGAAAAAGCCTACAAGATCAATTCAATATCCAAATCCAAGCCAGGAAAGCACGGTTCTGCAAAGGCAAGATTAGAACTTGTTGATATTTTTACAGGCCAGAAAATTTCTCATGTTGGATCTGTAACCGATACAATTAACGTTCCTCTGATTGAAAAAGGAACAGCTATGGTAACTCACATCGAAGGTCAAGAAGTTCATGCCATGAACATGAGAGATCATTCCATGATGATTTTGCCTCTTGAAGATGAATTTAACATCGAAGCGGGTAAAGAAATCATGTGGATGGAAGCTCTTGGACGATATAAAATCACAAGAGACCATTGAAGGCCAATATCTTCGTGACATCTAATCACGATTTTCTCGATTGATTTCACCACAAAGATAACTAGTGGTTGATTTTAATCGGCATCATGGCCACAACAGTAAGTACGAGTTCTGCACACTCCGAAATAACTGCTAAAGAACTCATTGAAGGCATGACTCCTGCCGAACAAGATGCCCTGAAAGGCTGGTATTGGTATGACTGGGCCAATCAAGCATACGCACTCACGGTAATGACTGTCATTGTTCCTGCCTTAATGGCCAACTTGTACAACACCGCTACGGGTACTCAAGGTGGTGCTGGTTTCTATGCATTGATTTATGGTATTGCGATGTTAATGGTTGCAGTCACTGCTCCCGCTCTTGGTGTAATCGCAGATCGTATGCCAATTAAAAAGAAATTATTGTTCTGGTACACCTTAGCAGGCGTCATATTTTGCGCTGCCATGGGTGCTGCTCCATACTTTGGCTCGAAGGCTTATATGGTACTCGCAATGATGTATGTCTTTGGTTCGATTGGTTTTTCTGGTGGAAACACCATTTACTATGCCTTCATGCCCTACCTCGCTCCCAAAAAAGCCATGGATCATGTTTCATCTTGGGGATATGCATACGGGTTTTTAGGAGGCTCTATTCTTCTTTTGTTCCATCTTATCGTTCTACTATTGTCGCCATGGGATTCAAACTTCAATTTAGCAGTCGTTTTCGTAACCTCTGCTTTATGGTGGTGGGGTTGGGGTGCTCTGATGTTCTTCAAGACCCCAGAGCCAGAAATCATGAATGAGATGCCTTATCCTGGCTTTGTTGAATCAACGAAATTCGCGTACAAGCAGGTTTGGCAAACACTCAAAGAAATTCGTAGATTTAGAGTTCTCTTTCTTTTCATCATTGCTTACCTTCTCTTCTATGATGGTGTCAATACAATTAACGGAATGGCCAGTGCATTTGCGGAATCAGTTCTTCGAATCAATCCAGTGATGAATATTGCACTATTGCTCACGGTTAATTTTGTTGCCGTACCGATGAGTATTGCATTTGGTAAATTAGCAGACGTAAAAGGGACAAAATTTTCCCTTATGCTTGCTCTGTTGATATATTGCTTTGCAGCTGTCGCAGCTGTAGGTTTTGCTCCGCTCGAACTGAAAGATGACCATGATCGCTATGACTTCCAATACGAATACGATGAATCGACAAATCAATACAATTTGACCATGCTTTATGGAAAAGAGGTGAGCGGTTGGGTCTCCGCAGATTCTGAGGGTGATAAAGCCTTCAGAGATGCGTTTGGAGACTATGTCGACTTTAGCGGAGAAGAAACAGAATCAGGTGGTGCATTTTCTTATCTCGAGGGGATGAGTGCTTTACTCGTGATTGGAGTTGCAACCCTTGGCGTGGGTGGTTCCATGATGTTTATTTTGAGAAAAGGAAGTGGTTGGAAAGGGATGATTGCGATATTCCTCATTACTTTGATTGTGATGTTTGGTCTTTCTGCACTCACTGAAGAAGATGAAATCTCTCAATCAGAAGTTTACTCGCTTACGGAAGAAGAAGCAAGAGGTATGATACGCGCATATGACAATGTTTCAGATCACCGATTTTCAATCCATTTCCTCGGTGGTCCTTCAGACATTAACGGTAGTGCTGAAGTGGGAGACCGACACCCCACGAATTTAGATCAAGGTGGTTATTTGGATTGGTGGCCAACTCTCTTGAGAACTTATGTTTGGGCTCCATTAGGGATCAGCGTAAGTTTGCAATACATCATCCTCGGGTTCCTTGTTGGTTGTGTGATGGGAGCCGCAGGGGCTCAATCAAGGTCGATGTTTACCATGCTCATTCCAAAATCAAGAACAACTGAATTTTTCGGATTCTTTGGTTTCATTGGCAAAGCAGCAGCAATGATGGGTCCTTTCATCTATGCCGCTGCGGCTGGAATGTTTGATGACAGAATGGCTGTAATTTCGATTGTAGCGATTATATTAGTAGGTACTTACTTATGTTCCAAAGTCGATTTAGAAGAAGGGATTCGCATGGCAGATGAAGAAGATGCAAGAGCGTATGCTAAATTGAATGAGGAGTAATCTGAATGGTGAAATTGTTTTCATTCATTCAGACTGTACTATCTGTCTTTATGATTGGAGTGATGGTATTAGCTTGGGGATTGCCACTCATACCTGCATTTATCTCATATGATTGGATGACTGATCTATACACTGGTACCAATTCTTCAGTGACCTTATTCATTAAAGCGATGGCATGCGCTTTTGGATTTTTGATTTGGGGAATTTCTCTTTTGATTTTGTCAGGTAGTTTACAATTTTTACTACATCTGCGCTTCTCATCCCGACTTGAGGCTCCACTTGCATCTTTGACTACCATTCGTTGGGCTATCTGCGGACAGTTACATCGTGCGACAATGCCGTTCCTTAGGCATGCAGTGCCATCATTCCTTGGTAATACCTATTATCGACTGGCAGGATGTAAAATTGGTCAGAGTGTTAATATCAATTCTTGTCGATTAAATGATCCCTCTTTGATTGTCATTGGCTCGAATGCTGTCATTGGAGGAGAGGCCGTCATCAATGGCCATCTTGTTGAACAAGGCAAAATTGTATTGGAAAAGGTTGTGATTGGTGAACGTGCATTGATTGGAGGTGGAGCATTTGTTGGACCCGGTGCAAAAATTGGCAACCGCAGTACTTTGGCTTCGAGGTCGGTCTTACCAAAGAGAAGAGAGGTTCCAGACAATGCTGTGTGGGGTGGCATCCCTGCTCGTTCCATCAGAGAAGAGAGTGAATAAATTCAGGGTGAATGATTTAGGCAAAATGGTCATGAAGTGTCATGAACTGGATTTATATTGCGGGGGTTGATTGATGGGTGTCAAAAAGTCAGCATATAGGCAACCCGTGACTCCTGAAGGACTCAAAGCCATTGAGAAAGGAACACTCACTTGGCTCGATGATGAGATGTATAATAATCTCAATACGGGTGTCCTTGAACAATATCTGGAGGAAAAAAATCTCAAAGAATCCTTTGAAGTAAGTCATTGGGATACAAAAAAAGTCCTTGTTGGTGTTGCTATTGGTGGAATTTTTAGTGGAGTTACCGCCTACATCGGTCTTAAACTTGGATTGGCAATTTCAGCCGCTTGGTATATCGCCTATCTATTAGGTATGGCATTGAAATGGTCGCCATCAGAAGTGAACATCTCCACATCGGCCACCACCGGTGCTACCCACGCATGTACAGGTTTTATTTTCACATTCCCTGCAATTTTCCTTCTTGCGACGAATGCAAAATATGAGTTAGCGAGTGGTCCTTTAATCACTCTTGAAGATGGAGAGGCCTTACGTCTCGCCTTTGTTGGCATTGTTGCGAGCATGTTTGCGGGTTTCCTTGGTGTGATGTATTTTATCATATTCCGTAGGGTTTGGCTTGTTGAAGATCCGCTTCCGTTACCGGGTTTTGAAGCCACTCTCAAAATGCTCGATATTTCAAGTGATGTCAATACAGGTGCCGTTAAACATGCAAGAGACTCCTTGAAGACGATCGGTGCTTGGACTGGTTTCACAATGATTGGTTTGTTTCTGATTGAATATCCTTTGATTTGGATTGGGGAGCGGAAAATTGCGCTTATGGATTGGATTGCAGAGATGCTTACTGCCGATACATTTGGTTTAGCATCTTTTTATTCACATGGTAAATTCCATCAGCCAGCAGAGGTCATTGATGGAATGGCAGCAGGACCCGCTCATTGGTCTGCAGATACCTGGTACAATCCATTCGCCTATACATACATCGGAGTAGCACTCACTCCCTCGATGTTTGCTATAGGATGGTTCATGAAAACTCGTGTAGCCTTTTTGGTTAATCTAGGTACCATTGTTGGTTGGTTATTTTTGGTTCCGCTCGCTGTTGCAATGAATTTCCCGATCTATGACGCCATTGCTCAAGCCAATATACCCATACAGGAATATTCGAGCAATGGAAGAAGTGAGGCGCTGCAAATGCTTGCATTCACAAAGACAATCCGTACGATAGCGATTGGGGCAATAGTTGGTGGAGGTTTGTTCGGTCTTCTGAAGATGTGGAAGACATTTTCGAAAATATTCACTGACATTCGCCGTGCGTTCAAAGGAGAGGGAGGCCAGGAATTCATGGAAGGAAAGGGTTGGTATGAATGGCCCCTTTCTCACATTCCCTTATTCATGGTTCTTACTTTCATCTCAATGATGATTATCTTTGTCGTAGGTGGTTTCCCAATCATTGCATCTCTGGTTTTTGCTGTTGTATTGCTAAGTACGACCTTTTTGCTCGGTGCTATTGCAGTACGTGTCATGGGTGAAACGGGGATTGAACCCGTCAGTGGAACGTCATTCATCGTTCTTCTGATGCTTCTTGGTGTATTCCTAAATTTCCAAGGTTTCCTTGAATTGACAACAGAGGAAGCTGTTTTGCTCGGATTGGTTGGAACAACAGTATTTGGTTCGGCTATTTCGATGTCAGGAACGGTCATTGGTGATTACAAAAACAGTTTGTACATAGGTAACCGCCCGTATCACATTTCCAAAGGTAACATCCTGGGAGTAGTACCAGGGACGATTATTGGTGCAGGAATTGCAATCTTTCTGTCCATACAACTTGCGAACGGGACCATTGATCTTATTGCGCCACAGGCGAATGCATTTGCGACATTCTCAGTGATTTTCGCTGAAGGTCAAGGCGATCTCTATCTCTTAGGTCTGGGTTTCTTACTCGGTATGTTTGTAGAATGGGCCACGGGAATGGGTACATCGTTCGGGCTCGGTATGTACCTTGATGTGCCTCATACTTTGCCTATGCTTATCGGAGGGGTTGCTCGAGATAAGTGGGAAGAGAAGAAGTTGAAGCCAAGAATTGAAGCAATCAAAGAAAAGGAGGGCACAACCGCTGCTGAGAAAGAAAGAGCACTGATTTTATTGGGTACGTTTATGATAGCCGCTGGTTTACTTACAGGGGAAGCCTTCTTTGGAACGGAGAGTAGCGTATTATCGTTTATTGATTCACTTATATCAGAAAATAGCCCAGAATTTGCCAGTAGTATGTCTTGGTATATCCTTCGAATGGCGGGCTTTATCTTGCTCAATGTTTCAATAGGTGCCATCATCTACTTCTTATTCAAGAGAGCCGGCGTAATTGGGAATGGTTCTTCGGAAAATGACAATGACCCAGTGAAATCCTGAGGTTAAAGCGTGAAGCAAGCCCCGATATGGGTATGGTTAACCTTACTTGTTGCAGTTTTCGGTGTATCGAGTGCAGGAGCAATCCTGCAGCACTTGGATGAAATTCCTCCTTTGATGAGGGCCTCATGGAGATTACAAATTACGGCCCTATTACTTATGCCAATGGCTATTTGGCAGTGGTCGAAGAGTTCTGAAGAAGTGAAGGAGAAATGCAAATCATGGTCTTCAGTGAAGTTGTTGTTACTCAGTGGAATGGCATTAGCAGTTCATTTTGGAGCATGGGTTTGGAGTCTTGATTTAACAAGTCTTACGCACAGTCTCCTCTTCGTAACTGCTCATCCTTTGGTGATTGTCTTTGGATTGATGCTCTTTGTAAGAAAACCCAACAAATTGGAATCATCGGGTGCCATCATCGGATTTATTGGAGCATGTGTGACTCTTCTCGATGTATCCTCTGATGGTTCGGTTTCTATACTAGGCGACATGCTTGCTTTTGCTGGAGCCATCGCAGTTGTAGGTTATATCGTCGTTGGAAGGATATTACGTCCTTGGATGCCGCTTTTTCTTTATGCAACCCCAGTAACAGCCATAGCTGCAATTTTACTCATTCCAATGTCGATTATCTTTGGCGAATCAACGCAGCCCTTCGGATGGCTACAATCTGACCTCTTCATCTGGTTTCTACTTCTGGCAATATTTGCAGGTATCTTTGGACACACTGGACTAAACGCTTGCCTGAGATATCTTACGCCCTTGACCATATCAGTGGCCGTAACCTTCGAGCCTCTTTTGGGTTCGTTAATTGGTTGGGTCTTTTTTGACACTCCTTCTCCTCAAATTTGGACGCTACTCGGCGGTCCCTTGTTGATTACTGGAATGATTCTTGTCATCTTGGGAGGAGACAAACATCAAAGTTCAGGAGGGAGCGTCCCTGAGTATGCCCAAACAATGGATCCTCATGACCAATGATGATGGCGTAGAGTCGGAGTCATTGCTAGGCCTTGGTAAAGCATTGGCAGATCAGGATTTGGGTGTGGTTATTTTCGCTCCCTCTGACAACCAATCAGCCACTGGAATGAAACTAAATCTGATGAAGCCTCTACCTTTTACTCACCGTATTGACCTTGAAAAAGAGTGGTTTTCAAACTCTGATTTCGTCCATGTGTATTCTCTAGATGGTAGTCCTTGTGATACAGTAATCGCTGCCTTGGATGGTGGATTGGACAAACTCATGCCAGGAATAAGGCCTTCGATGCTGATAAGTGGTATCAATCTTGGACCTAATTTGAGTCAAGATGTCTACCATAGCGGCACGGTGGCTGCAGCAAAAGAGGCGGGCTTGTATGGTATGCCTTCGATTGCATCTTCATGGGCAAGTTTTGATCCAGAAGGTATGGAGATTGCGATTGAAGCAACTGTTAAACTAGTTCTAAATTGTTTGAAAGTCTTGGATTTGGAACCACCCCATGTCTTGGAAAGAGAAAATAGAACCGGTAAAGAATACCTTTCGTCATGGCCAGATATTGAGAGCAAAGATGCTCTATCCACGCCTTCAAATTTAGTTCTAAAGGCATTCCAGTCTGGAGAATTGTTTCTGAATCTTAACGTCCCTCCTCATTGGAATGGCTTGTATAAAACGACGCGTCTGGGCATGAGGTGGTATCGTAATGCGGTCAAAATTGGGGATGATAATTCCTCAACATTCACTATTGGGGCTGCCTCGATAGATCATACCCCGGTAGAAAATGGGGATTGTGATGTCGTCAACCAATCCTTCGCTAGCCTTTCATGCCTTGCTTCTTGGCCACAAGGACATCCACTTCACCTAAATCCTCAACTTTTGGCATGGATTTTGAAGAACACTGAGGATGGTTTACCGATTTGGCTCAATTCCAATTGAAGGCCCCATGTCAAGGATAAAATGGCAAATGGTAATACATGCACTTCCTTGCAACCATTCACTTCCAAGAGAAATAGGCATGGCATATTTCTCATCCAACACTCGATCATCACCTAAAATGAATCCAATCGAATCTATTTCTTTTTGAGATTTGGTATACTCCCAAAGTGGGGTGCCCTCAGCATCTAACTGCACCCAAGAATGGTCAAATGATGCCATCAAATCTTCGACTGTACCCGTCGAATCGTAAACGCCGTTGCGTCTCTCTAACCATCGCCCTTTTGGGGGCATGGGCTCAGATATTACTTCGCCAATGATTCCAGCAACAGATCGAGCATTAGCATGTAATCCCTTGATTTCACTTCCAGAAAATTTGAGAATTCTCTGTGGTCCGGGTCCTCCATTTAATGCGAGAAAAATCTCCACATTCTCTCGAATACCGTGACTAGTGAGGAGTCCTGCCATAAGTCCACGTATGAGAACATCAAGTCTACCTGCTGCACCTGCTAAATCGTTTAGATTGAGTTTGCCTTGTTTTTGAGCACGTGATCCAATGAGTAAAAACCGTCTCATCAGGATCCCTGCCTGATGAGGGACGCGATGGCTTGACACATCTCAAATTCAGTATGTAAAACGAAGTGTGCTCCATGTCGGTCCACAAGATAGCCTCTTGGCTTGTCTTTATTTGCCAAATCTTCCAATCGATTTGCGATGGTTGCACTAAGGTTTGCTCTTTCATTCTGGGCGATGGCTCTGTGAACTAAATCCTTAGTTTTGATACCGGATTCAAGTTTAAAGCCAATACGAATGGCATTTTTCGTAAGGGGCTCAAGTTCATCTAGATGCTTTGAAGTCGGAACCAAATCAACGGATATACCACTTTGTTGAGATGCTAATTTCCCTTCCGCTGGATCTTTTACTACGTAATCCAAAACCGCTGCTGCATGTACCCAAGCATCGATTTGGTCGTGAGATAGTGCTTTGAGTTCCAACAACATATCGTTTGGGTCTGGACTTGAAATAACGAGCGGTAAGAAATCTGGTACATTCACAGATATTGAACCAGCCACACATGTCACATCCATTCCATCTCGGTAGAGGTACTCTGCAATCGTAAAACCAGTCTTCCCACTACTTCGATTTTGAATAAATCGAACATCATCGATTGATGATTTTGTTGCCCCCAAGGTAATGACAACTGCTTTGTTATTTTTGTTCAGTAAGTGACACAACTTAGCCACAATAAATTGGACGTTGGGATTTTTTCTTTTTCCTTCTTCTATTGGGCCCCACTCAAGATGAAATCCTTGATGCAACAGTTCGTCACACAATCTGCTTGTTGCTGGGTCATTAGCTAAGTCTAAATGCATAGATGGCACAATAACACATGGTGTTTTTCTCGCCCTAGCAGAGGAAATTGCCATGAGCAGAGGTCCATTCATCATACCATTCACAATAGAAGCGATGAGATTCCTAGTTGCTGGCATGACCAAAATAGCATCAAATGGCTTTAATCCTTCCAGGTTTGACTCCCAATCTGTAATGACAAGGCCTTGACTGGACCATTTCACTGATTCTGGAGAGATGATTTTTTGTGCGGATTGTGTCATGAAAACAGTCACATCTGCTTCATATCGTCGTAATTCACGACAGACGCGAATTGTATCGACTGCTGCAATTCCTCCGCTCACTCCAAGAAGGATATGTTTGCCTGCAAGATGGGGGCCAAGAATGGCTACATCCGTATCCCGCATGTACCTCGGAAGTCTCATCTGATTTTGGATTATCGCCGACATCATGATGTGATGTGGGATGGTGGAGGGGACATGAACCGAGCAGAGGAGTTGATTCCGGCTGGGTCAACTCCAAATTCTCAAAACCCCATAGATGCGATGCATCAGCGTCAGAGTTTGCTTATCTTTGTGGATATATTAGTCCTAACCTATCTCACTTACATCTTCACTGGAATATGGGTTCTACAGGCTGTACTTGGATTACTTGTTTGGAGTGGATATCGAAATCGTAGACCATGGGCTTACCAAGGTGGAATCATGGTTCTTCTTCTGGCTTCGCTATTATTTGCATTGTTCGCCTTGTTCAACGCATATATTTTCATTGCCAATAGTGATATTTCTGGACTACTGTTCATGTTCCTCATGGGTTGGGCTTCGCTAAGTTCTCTACGACATGTTCGAATTCATTTTCATCCATATTATCGATCAATATATTTCGGCACTCAAATGCAAATGTCGGGAATACAGCAATCAGAAATTTTGGCAACATGCCCCGGATGTATGGCTATTTTGGCCGTTGACCCCCTGCAACTTTCACCAAAGGATAAATGTCCACAATGTGGTACAAATCTCGTAAGCAAAGAAACTGCAGAAGCCTTTGGATATGATACTAGCGAAGATGAATAAAGTCTCATCTTGAAGCGAGAGTAAGGTTACTCCACATATCTTCAGGTACTTCCATGGCGAGCCTTAATCCGCCCATTGCACCCAATCGAACAGGGTCGTCAACGACGTGAACGGTTACATCTCCCATATCTGATAACCTTCTTTCAATCAAAGCGCCCAGTCCTTTGATGCCAGAGCCGCCTCCAGCGAGAATCATGTTTCTCCTGAATTGGTCGTGATATTCAGGATTGGACCCAGCGATGAGGATTTTCACATTCTCAACGATCGGATCGACAATTGACTCGCATGCTTTTTGCATACAATCAGTGATATCCAAAGACATGGCCTTTCCTTCAATGGAAAAGTCCACAACAACCGGATCATCGGGAACCGCAGCAGATGTGAATGAATATTGTTCTTTCCAGCGTCTTGCCATATCTTTAGTAATTTGTGCACCGTTGTATTTCCTTTGAATTTCTTTAATCAATTGAGCATCAACGAAATCTCCAGCGTGACCAGTATGCATCTGGTCTCCAGGGCCTGGAATGGTCCCGTATACTCGGCACAAGTCAGCAGTTCCCGCACCGATATCAATGACAAGGGTATGCTCAATCATATCAAGAGCATAGGCAACAGCAAATGGCTCAGAAATAATCATGGCAGCATTGACGGTTCCGGATGCTGCATCGAAAATAGCGGTTTTATCGACGTGGCTTGCTTCTGCAGGGGCACCGATAACTGCGATGACTCTGTCATAATCTTCTGGATCGGATAACGAGATGAGGTGGTTAATGAAGTTGGAAATGAATTGTCGGTCTTCTGGAGTATCCTTGATTACACCAAGTTCGAGAGGTCTGAAGAGATTAAGTGCTAATCTGTTTTTTAGAGCATCTTCTCCAAACAGAACATCTCTCTTGAGGAAATTCTTTGCAATCTGATCTTTTGGAGTTCCAATCACAGTCAATTCTTCTTCCTCATGTCCGTCGCTTGAAACCATAACAGAACGGAACGTTCCAAGGTCAATACCGATGTAAAGTACTTCTTCAGCCATAAATCTCGCCAACTTGCTCCAATCAACTCTCGTTTATGAATCATCCCTAAGCAAAGAAATTTCTTTAAGAAAGACTTTGTCTATAGAAGCGTTAACACCAAGCCTCGCAGGTGTGACAATACCATGCAGCATACTCTGGGTAGAGTTCTGCCATTTTTCCACAGCCTGTGCATTCTTTTAGTGCGTGATCCCCAAACAAATTTTGAACGATTTGTACATGCATATGTTCGTCAATTCCCAGTTGTTGGCGCATAGCCCAGAGCATTTGGTCTTCTGAAGGTGAAATAATCCCATCTTCTAACACAATTTGCATGACATTCTTGTAATCCTCAATCATTGTAACCTGACGGGGGTCCATCGTTACACCACCCTTCTCTGCCACGATATCGGTGCCGCCTGGGTCATCAACAAAGACCACCAGTGAAGATGGGTCGAGTTCTTTACTACGCATTTCCAATAGGATGTGAGGCCCGTCTTGATTCGCATAAACAATTGATGAGAAACGATTGATAACTTGTGTGATGGAACGAGCGGTATCTTCTGCTTGACGCCCCTTTCTCCAACCGGTTTCGGAGGCCTCATCAAATACGTAAAATTCGGTACCGATTCCTGGAAATTCAATTCTTATTTCTTCCCCACCATCAAAACCGTTGGCAACGATGCTGATACTTGCTACAGTCGTATCAACAAGATTGTCGTCATCATCAAAACTAATCATTAACGGCTTTCTTTCCTCTGAAGCAGCATTGAAGTGACCGCTCATTCCAGTAAGCCATTTATCTTCCAAGCGCTTGAGGCTTGCTTCTTGAGCTCCAGATAATCCCTTATCAATACCCAAGATCTGACTTAATTCTCCAGAAGCCATCTCTTCATTGAATTGTTGAATGTATTCTTGGTCTTGTCGATACGTTGGCCTGTTGACTTTCTTCATACTTGATGCATTGGGATCTTTCCATTCGTAGTGACATCTTGAACAAGAAAGATATGAATCCATGGATGATGGTTGGGCTTCCCCTCCACAACGTGGGCAATCTCCTTCTTCATGCACTTCCAAGTTCTCTCTGGCCTGTCGTCTTCCTTCTCGTATACCGAAGCCCGCCATGGATGCCGTTGCTGAGAGGAGTCTAAGAAGGCTTTCATTCCTTCAATGGAATGGCCTTCAAACCATATCGAATCCACCCATCTTGACCATAAATTCTGCGAATAACAAGTTCCACCTCATCATTGATTGAAACTGGATGTTGGTGATCATCAACCATAAGAAAAGTACCGATAGTACCTTTTTCAAACTGGATCAATACGGTTGTGAGACCTCCAAGAATAGGTGAACGAAACGCAAATTCTGATGGAGAACCAGCTGCTGTCGTTTTCGTCCACGAAACAATTTTGCCATTTGGTTCAAGTTGAGTGGTTTCGCTTTGATTTTGGTGATAATTCATCGGCCAAATGGAGGAATTATCTTCTTTTTGTGCCTTGAGATTGATTCTTTGGTCGAGGGACCGAATGTATTGTTCCCTACTCACGAAGGCTCCTTGTGATACCGAAGCAAGTTCTTTTTCCCATGCTTGTTGAATTTCATTTAGTAACTCGGTATTTGCTTGTGGGCCAAGGGTTGAAGGTTGGAAAGTTTCTCCAGATGGAGAGAATGATACACAAGCATCCATTGTTGTATTTATGATGTAATCTGCTTGCTGAGGACTGGATGTAAAATTAAATCCCATTGATGAAATGACATCCTTGTCTATACCTTCAATATCTGTATGAATTGACAGATTTTTGACTTTAAGATAATGCAAGCCAGATGCTACGAGGCATGTGAAGTCAACATCGGGTCCGAATACCGGTGTGTTGTTATCGAAATGTTTTGAGTAAATCACGAAACCATTTTCGAAATGATCAACAATGTGTCCTTGAAATGCAATACCAAATTTACCACTCAAATGATTTCCCTCCCAAAAATATGTACTGCACAAGTCGCTCCACTTCCACCGACATTGTGTGTGAGACCGAATTCAGCATCTCTGACTTGGCGTTGAGATTCAACATTCCCTCGTAATTGATTGAAGATTTCAACAATTTGTCCAGTTCCTGTTGCACCTAACGGATGTCCCTTTGCCTTCAATCCGCCACTTGGATTTACTGTGAGTTTGCCTTGGTTCAACAAGCCTCTGTTTTCACGAGAGAACTGGCCTCCTTCTCCCTTATCAACGAAGCCTAAGTCTTCAACAGCCAGTAACTCAGCGATTGTAAAACAATCATGAACCTCAGCAATATCGATGTCTTTTGCCTCTAAGCCCGATGCTTGGAATGCTTGTTTTGCAGCCAATTTGGTTGCATCGAGGGTGGTAATACTTCTCCGATCATGAAGAGCGAGGTAATCTGAACCTGCACCGCTTCCATTAACCCAAACGGGTGTATCGGTGAGGCTTTGGACAACATCCTCAGCAGCCAATATCACACAAGAAGCACCATCAGAGGTAGGACAGCAATCATACAATGATAGTGGGTCAGCAACAAGTTTTCCATTAGCGGCTTTCTCAAACGTTACCTCTTTCTGGAGGTGTGCTTTTTGATTATACAATCCATGTTTGTGATTTTTTACAGAGATATGTACTAAATCATCATGTGTCGAATGATAGTCATGAAAATATTTTCTTGCCATCAAGGCATAAGTTGCAGGAAATGTCAACCCTGCCATTCTTTCCCATTCTGTATCTCCGCTTACCCCGAGCCAGAATCTTTTTCTCTCAGATTCTAAATCATTCATTTTCTCAATACCGCCTGCTATGGCTATTTTTGCTGCTCCACTTTTGACGGCCATCCACGCATCTCTGAATGCAAATCCAGAGGAGGCACAGGCATTCTCAACCCTTCTTGTTGGGACGCCAACCATGCCGCTGTGTTCAGTCATCAATGCCGCTGTGTTACCGATTTGGCCACCACCAAAAGCCGTTGAACCAATGTACGCTTCGTCTACCATATCAAGAGAAAAATCATGATCAACAGAAGAGATGGCCTCAAGGGATGCTTCATGCCACATGCCTTTCATACCAAGGGCATGTGTTCCGAATTTGGTTTGTCCAGCACCGACAACCGCGACGTTGACCATGGTCCACCCAACAGGAGGAAGGTGTTCAATATCTCGGTCATGCAGCAAGGATTCAAGAAGTAAACCTGAGTCGCTCATTCGATTACGATGTTGCGTCAATGCCGAACACATGGGAACTTTCGAGGGACAAATTGCCCTGAATGCAACGCTGAAGGGAAATTTATCATGGCTGATAGGGAAATGAACAGCATAGGAAGAATCCTTGCTCTTGTTTTGCGCCACGCACCAGAAAAATTCAACGTCGATATGGATTTGAACGGCTGGGTGAACGCTAAAGATCTGTCTTTCTCAATACAAGAAAAGCGACGTGGATTCCACTGGCTCCGTCCCTGGCATCTCAACGCAATAGCTGACACTGACGAGAAGGGTCGTTACCAAATGGAAGGTGATATGATTCGAGCCACCTATGGTCATTCAATTGAATTGGAATTAGATTTGCCAACTGATAATATCCCAGATGAGTTGTATTGGCCATGCGATCCTGAAACGGTTAGCACACATTTGGAGTATGGTATCATTTCAGGCAGTAGAAAGCATATTCACTTATCCAAAACCATCGCTAACGCAATGGAAGCAGGACATGTCCATCATCACAGGCCAGCAATCATCGAGGTTGATACCGCTCGAGCCGTCGCTGAAGGAACCACCATTTGGCGAGCAGGAAAGACTGTTTTCTTGTGTGAAGAGATGCCTCCTTCTTTCATTTATAGGGTTGAAGAAGACGATCCAATTATCCAAGAAATTGTTTCCAGATGGGAAGAAGAGTAGTCAAATCTCAAAGACGCTATTTTTGGATATGTCCGCATGAGGAACAAAAGTCAAGATCCGACTCCAAAGGATTTCCGCACTTTTGACAACCGGTTAGTTGAGAGGCAACGGAAGTGTTAACGCGTCTTTGCTGTTCTTGTTTAACGATAGATTCTACAATTTTGATTGGGTTCTTTCCTAGTTCTGCAATTCGTTTCCATCTCGAAGAAAAGGAAATTGCTTCTTGCAATGATGCTTCTATTTGCCACTGACGTTGTTCTTGTTCAACAGGGTCTACAATGGACTCTGATAATTCAAGTTCGGCCTGTAGGTGGCGGATGAATTCATCCAAATTTGGCTGCTCGCCCATAGCAGTGGGAGTAGCCAATCCCATTTCAACCAAATGGAAGTTCTTTGAACATAGTCACTCACCATCATACTGATGCGAGATACGGTTGTCGTAAAATGGGGTGGTGGTCTCATTACGAATAAATCCGTACCATGTACTCCTGATTTAGAAATTATGAGCAAATTAGCAAATGAACTGAGTACATACATCGCAGAAGGAAATGATGTCATTTTAGTTCACGGTGCGGGGTCTTATGGTCATCTCAAGGCAAAGCAACATCGAATACATTTAGGGTATTCAGGTGATGAAAATCAAATGCTCATAGTTGAGGAAATTCGCAAAGACATGATGGATTTGAATGCCTTAGTGATGGCTTCAATTACTTCAGTTGGCGCAAAGTCATTTCATCCACATCAGTGGGCAAAAAATACGGGTTCTGGATTCTTAGGGGATTTGCCACATGCTTCTCCAGTTACAGTGGTTCATGGTGACGTTGTACCGACTAATGACACCAAAAGATTCGGGATTCTTTCTGGTGATCATCTCGTTGAGAGATATGCAGTCGAGAAAAATGTGACGAGAGTGGTTTTTGCAATGCGAGGTGCTGATGGAATTTTGGCAAGACCTCCTGCTGTGGCCACTGAAATTGATTTGATTGAGGAATTTGACGTGAATTCATCTTTTCAGTCCGTTCACCATGATGAGATTGATGTTACGGGAGGTATTGGGTTGAAGGTTTCTTGCGGTATACGTATTGCTCAATCAGGTATTGATGTTCATTTCATTAATGGCGATATCTCTCATCGATTAGGTCTTGCCATGCGTGGATTACCTGTGAGGGGTACCATTATTCGCAGTGGAAATCATTGAAGACTGGTAAACATTGGCAAGGGTGAGTACGATGGTAAAATATGGTACGGCTGAAGTCCCAACACTAGCGATTGAAAGCGAATTGCTCAATGATTTGGACCAAAACGATGACTATCAAACCTCATTGATGGAGGAAGCCGTTATTTTAGTTGATGAAAGAGACGAGGTTGTTGGTAAAGAATCCAAAGCCAAGGCTCATCACAAGGCTGGAGTTCTACATCGTGCATTTAGCGTCCTTGTTTTTAATTCAAATAGAGAATTACTCATTCAAAAAAGAGCCCAAAATAAAGTTACCTTTCCTGGAGTGTGGGCAAACTCGTGCTGTTCTCATCCACTTTCGTATGATGATGAGCTTGAAGAAAGTGTTGGAGTAAAAAGGGCAGCTTTGAGAAAACTTGTTCAAGAATTAGGAGTCAATGCTGATGTGATATCAGTTGATGATTTTCAATTCGTAACCAGATTCATGTACTCAGCGAGAATGAATGAGACCTGGGTAGAAAGAGAAGTAGATCATGTTTTATTGTATTACGGTGATCTTGAGATAAATCCTAATCCAAGTGAAATTGAAGATGTTCGCTGGGTTAACGAAGATGAGTTAGAATCGATGCTAATCGATGAAAATGAAATCATTGCGCCATGGTTTCGAGTAATCGCTGCACGATTAATGGATAATTCCTGGTGGGAACAATCAGCAAAAAGTGATGAGATGATTCATGACATGGGAGATATTTCACACATGCTTCCATATGCCGATGGTGCCGGTCTGAATACGAGCATTGCAGAGGTAAAACCACAAGTTGAATCAAGAATTGAATCGATTTTAACATCAAACACACATTCTACGCTATCAAAAGCGATGATGCATTTGATTCAAGGCGGGGGTAAAAGACTTCGCGCCACCTTACCTTGGCTTGTTGCTAAAGCGGTAGGAGATACAAATTCAGCAATTCTTGATGTCGGTGCAGCCATAGAAACAATCCACAACTTTACACTCATTCATGATGATATAATGGATGACGACCCCATTAGAAGAGGAAGAAATGCTGTGCATGTTGAATACGATGTGCCTACTGCAATTAATGCTGGAGATGCAATGCTCGCCATCGCTTTTGAAAGCCTTGCTAATGCAGATGGAGTCAGTCTTGAAGATCTACCAATTCTTGTTCGTCGACTGGGAGGCATGGTCCGTCAGGTTGCAGAAGGTCAGCAACTTGATATTGAATTTGAATTAAAGGGAGAAGTTACAGAAGATGAGTACCTGAAAATGATTCAAGGTAAAACCGCAGTGATGTTTCAAACATGTGCTGAGGTTGGTGCATATTTGGCTGGATGTGATGAGGAAACAGTTCAATGTATGAGTGATTGGGGTCTTCATTTGGGATTATGTTTTCAATTGATGGACGATTTGATTGATGTGGTTTCTGATTCAACAACTTTAGGTAAGCCTTCTGGTAGTGATATCGCTCAAGGTAAAAGAACCCTAATGGTGATTCATGCACTCAAGCAACCGGATTCTGAGGCCAAAAAGGACTTGCTTAACGTATTGGGATTACAAGATGAAGCAGATGAAGGAAAAATTGCAAAGGGTATAGAAAGTCTGCATAAACTTGGATCGATAGATTATGCAATGGCGCTCGCAAAGGATTTCCATAAGAAAGCCCATCAGTGTCTCGATGCTCTTCCTTTATCTCCTGGTATGAAAGCCTTGAGAGAATTGACAGATTACCAACTTAATCGATTGAGTTGAATCTTTTTTCTTGGGAAAATAAGAGAATTGGGTTGAGTCAAATATGGATTGGGAAACAAGATTTTTGCAATCAACTCCCGGAGAAGTTATCGTCAATTCCAAACCAAGAGAAGTCGTTCAATCTTGTTGGGTGGGTGCTGAACCAGAAAAGCATGCGAATATTTCCCTTCTCGGTTGGACTGACTCTGTTGCAGCAATGTTTGGAATTCAAAAAGCACGTCACTTGGAATTTGCAGGTCAAAAGATTGTGAATGGCATGCAACCTTTTGCACATTGCTATGGAGGACATCAATTTGGTCAATGGGCAGGACAATTAGGTGATGGTCGTGCTATCTCAATTGGAGAGGGAAAAAACCAAACTGGAGATTATCATGAATTTCAGTTGAAAGGTTCAGGTCTAACTGCCTTTTCTCGTCGTGGAGATGGAAAAGCAGTATTGAGATCTTCTATCAGAGAATTTCTTTGTAGTGAAGCCATGCATGCACTAGGTGTCCCAACCACACGTGCCTTGTCTCTACATTTGACAGGTCAAAAAGTGGTGAGAGATATGTTCTATGATGGAAATCCAATTATGGAACCTGGAGCTATCATATGCCGAGTTGCCCCTAGTTTTATTCGATTTGGCTCTTTTCAAATACACACCTCAAGAGGCGACTTTGAGACACTAGAATCTTTAGTGGATTACACCATTTCTGAACATTTCTCCCACATTAAGAATGAGAAAAATCGCATATCCATGTGGTTGGATGAGATTATTGATACCACGATTGAGATGGTGATTGATTGGATGCGTGTTGGCTTTGTTCATGGCGTTATGAATACAGACAATATGTCGATTCATGGTCTTACCATAGATTATGGACCGTATGGTTGGATTGAAGATTTTGATCCTAATTGGACGCCAAATACAACAGATGCCAGTACGCTTAGGTATCGTTTTGGGCATCAACCAAAGATTGCTTTGTGGAATATAGCAAGGCTGCTTGAAGCCATTTCTCCTCTTGTAGGGGACCGATCCATGTTGCAGGAAAAGATCAATAATGCTCAGGAAAAAATGGCTCTATCACATGAAAAGATGTGGGTAAACAAACTTGGTCTGAAGCAATATGATGAAGAACTCGTTCTAGAATTGGTAGAACTTATGTATCAAGATAAGGTTGATATGACGATGTTTTTTAGGCTGTTATCTTCTTTGTCAAAGCCTGAATTACACCAACTAGAACCTGCATTCTACGATATTCATGCGTCTAACCACCTTGATTGGAATATTTGGCTTAAGAAATATCTGGGTCATACCTATGATGAGAATCGTGCAAAAATGAATCTCATCAATCCGAAGTATGTTTTGAGAAATTGGATGGCCCAATTAGCCATTGATGATGCTGAAAAGGAAGACTATGCCAAAATTGAGTTGATGACTAATCTTCTCAAGGACCCATATGCTGAAAATCACGACTTCGAAAAGGATTGGTTTCGTCGCAGGCCAGAGTGGGCTCTTAACAGACCGGGATGCTCGATGTTATCCTGCTCAAGTTGACCATTGAAACAAATTCAAGTTCAATCCTTGTAATATGCTTCATCTGGAGGAGTCTCTTTCAAGCCCTTCCTTTGTCTAATTGAGCCGACGACCTTGTTGAATAGTTGTGGCGGTAGGACATCAAATCCAATATTTTCAGAATTCCAAACCGCTCTACCTTGACTTGCAGCACGGATGTCATTGGAAAATCCAAAGGTCTCAGCCACGGGTAAAGTCCCAATCACAGTTGTAACTTCTCCGTCAGCAGGCATGTCCTCAATGATGCCTCTTCGGTTGGAAACCTCTCTTGTGACTTGTCCAAGCCAGTCATTTGGTACAGAAATGTGGGTTCTTTGCATTGGTTCCATCAAAACAGTTCGTGCTCTGAGCATGGCGCCTTTGATTGCATTTCGTACGGCTGGGATAGTTTGTGCGGGCCCTCTGTGAATCGCATCTTCGTGAAGTTTGGCATCGACCAATCGAACCATTGTTCCCATGACCGGTTCATCGGCAATTGGTCCTTTCTTACATACCTCGTTGAATGCTTCAATGATCAGTTCTCTTGTTTCGTGCAAGTTCTGGATACCCTTTGTGTCATTAACTAAGACACAAGTACCGTTGATAGCATAGGTTTTTCTCATCAAGTCTTTGTCCATTCCAAACTCTGCGAACTTGCGTCCGACCTCTTTTGCGTCCCCTGGTCGAATGGTTCCACTACCAATACTTCCATCTCTAAGTCCCTTGATAACTTCTTGAGAAAGTGGTTCAACTTCAATATAAAATCGGTTGTGTCTATTTGGTGACTTGCCTTCGAAAGGATTGGATTTGTTGTTAGATTCGACCCCTTCTCGATAAACCACGATTGGAGGCGATACACTAACTTTGATATTCTGTTCTTCTTGAAGCCTGTAAACTGTAATTTCCAAGTGAAGTTCACCCATTCCTGCCAAAAGCGCTTCTCCCGTTTCTTGATTTGTCATAACCTGCAAAGAGGCATCGGATTTTGCGAGTGTGCGCAAGGCATCCAAGAATTTGGGCAAATCCTTCATGCTTTTTGGCTCCACAGCGACGGTTACTACAGGGTCAGAGTAGTGGCGGATGGCCTCAAAAGGAATGAATTCTTTATCATTAGCTACGGTTACACCAGCAGCAGCACTTCGAATACCAGTAACTGCTGCGATATTCCCAGCAACCACAGATGGAACGGTAATCCTATCTCCACCCACCATCATGCTCACTTGTTGAACACGTTCAGCCTTACTTGCACCGATAGCCCAAACAGATTCTCCTTGATTGATAGAACCAGAATAAACACGACCTACTGCTACTTCGCCAGCATGGGGATCCATCCAGATTTTGGTAATCATCATTGCAAGATCTCCTTTGGGATCGCAATTTATCATCGCTTTTCCGATAGGAGATTCCAAATCACCTTGCCAGATATTTGGAATTCTGTATTTTTGGGCCTCAACAGGTCCTGGTAATTTGGTAACAGCCATGTCCAAAAGTACTTGATGAACGGGAGCCTTTTGGGAAAGTTCACGCTGTTGTTCGTTGTGGCAATGTTCAAAAATATCTTTGAAAGAAATGCCGGTTTTTTGCATAAAAGGAACAGTGATTCCCCAGTTGTGATATGCGGAACCGAAAGCAACCGTACCATCACCTACGCTCACTTGCCACTCTTTCTTTTTCTCTTCAGGTGCAAATTGCTTGATAAGTCTGTTTACTTTGGTGATGGTACCCTTAAATCGCTCCATCATATCTTCTGGTGTTACTTGAAGCTCATTGATGAGTCTGTCAACCTTGTTAATAAAAAGAACTGGCTTTACTTTTTCTTTTAGTGCTTGACGAACAACAGTTTCAGTCTGGGGCATAGGTCCTTCTACCGCACATGCAAGGATGAAACAGCCGTCGACTGCCCTCATTGCTCTTGTAACGTCGCCACCAAAGTCTACGTGGCCTGGTGTATCGATGAGATTGATTAAAAAGTCCTCCCCGTCAACGGAGTGCACCATCGAAGCTGATGCGGCATTGATTGTAATACCTCGAGCACTTTCTTGCTCATCAAAATCGAGAACCCGACTTTTACCTGCCAATTCCTCAGACATCATCCCTGCACCAGCGATTAGATTGTCCGATAGTGTTGTTTTTCCGTGGTCAATGTGTGCAGCAATGCAAAGATTCCTAATTTGTGGGAGTTCATGCATTACTTCAGTGGCTCGCTTTATGTTGTCTTCCTTTCGGCCCATGGCTTCACCTTCTCAACGAACCGGCCACCGGCAATGGGTTTATGAAACCGACTACACAATGAAGACCTATACGACAAATGTATCTGTATTATCGTGCAGATGCTGCAATACGTTGGACTTCTTCTTTCTTGGAAACTGCGAATGATGTGACATCACCTTCGCTGGCTTTCATGATTTCTGTGACGATGCATTGCGTGAGTGAGCGCTTGGATTTCTTTGTGCCTTGTTGTGCTCCCTTTGCAAGATTGCCTAGGGCAACATCAAGTCTTCTTGATGGAGATGAATCAACGGCTTTTGGTTGGGACACAGCCCCGAATCGAATTCTGGTAATTTCTTCCATTGGAGCAGCATAACAAATGGCATCTACGAAAACTTGGAGTGGGTTGCCTGATACTCTTTCGGCGATGACATCAAGTGCAGTCTCAAATGCTTTCATACTGCCTTGTTTCTTACCGGTATACTTTCCTGTACGCATGAGTTTGTTGACGAATCTCTCGACTACTGATAATCGTGCTTTTCCAAACCACGAGTTTGCGTGCCTACCTCCGGTGTGAGGTACACCTACTGTAGAGAGATTGATGTAAGGGCTGATTCCGGGATCTCTGCAAGTTACTTCAGAAGCGTCCCATTTGCCAAATACCAAAGTACCAATGCCGGCAATAGGTGCGACCTCTTCAATTTCAGGCTGTTCGTCGACGCTTTCCTCAGACATGAAATCACCTTACAGGTTTCTCTTTACGGCCTCTGACCATCTCGTCCAGTGACACGCCATTCACTTGAATGACTTTGTATCGGACACCAGGTATGTCACCATAGGAACGTCCTTTACTTCCACCGATTCCCTCAACCATTACTTCGTCGTGTTCATCAATGAAATTAATTGCACCGTCTCCGGGAGCGAATGCTGTCAATCTGTTTCCGTTTTTGATGAGAGAAATTTTTACAGCCTTTCTGATACCTGAGTTTGGCTGTTTCGCTTCAATACCAACCTTTTCTACAACGATGCCTTTGGCTTGCGTGGAACCTGCAAGAGGGTCGTGCTTTGCTTTGCTCTTGAGCATTCGCTGCTTATACTTCCTTTCGGACCAACGGGCACGCTGACGGTCTTTGGCCATTTTCGACCCTCCAAACAATCCTCGTCCCATGATGTACACTCCTTGAAGCGTGTCTGCGACCTGCACTTCATATTTGATGGTGCCGATGATTGAGCATTGCCACATAACCATGCCAAGGTTCAAGCCTGTCTTTTCTTTGGCGGGCATGATGGCCTTTAGGGATTTCTTAGGTTCTGCCAAACATGTGGATGAAGAAGTTTCAGCAATCCACGGAATGTTTGCAACTTCCAAGGCTAATAATCACGAATTACTCTTGTTCAACAACATCAAAGAGGCTCCTGGCCACCGTAGTGCATTGAACCTCTTGACAAGGGCTCGTTTATGCAATGTTTTGGGTATAGCCCCCGAGTCATTTCTTGATCTACTCAGATGGGCCATGAACAATCCAATCGATCCTGAGATTGTTGAATCCGGAGCCGTCATGGAACAGCGACAAGAACAGGTTAATCTTCATTCGATACCCATACCTCATCATTGGCCCGAAGACAGGGGAAGATACATGTCTGCCAGTGTCATTATCGCCGAGCGAAATGGTGTCCGAAATATGAGTTTTCATCGGCAATTTTTACGTGATGATAACCACACTGTTGCTAGACTTGTCCCTCGACACTTAAGGACCATCACAAACGAAGCACTGGGCGATGGTGATGAGGTGAAAATAGGCATTGTAAATGCCCCTGACCCAACTGTTTTACTTGCCGCAGCCATGTCCTTCGATGAGTATTTGGACGAACTAACTGTGGCTGCTGCTCTCCATCAAAAAGTTCACAACAAGCCGCTGAAGTTAGTTCGCTTGCCAAATGGAGTTCATGTTCCTGCTGATGCAGAGTATGCCATGTGGGGTCGAATTACCGCCGAACTTGATGACGAGGGCCCATACGTTGACATCACTGGTACCGTTGATGATATCCGTCAAGAGCCGGTTATTGCCATCGATGGAATGCATCACCGTGAAAACCCAATTTTTCATGCTCTCATTCCAGGCGAAGCAGAGCACAAATCACTGATGGGTTTACCAAGAGCACCAACTATCAAAGAAGCCGTTTCAGAGGTTTGTGAATGTCTCGATGTCCATCTTACACATGGTGGATGCGGTTGGCTATCGGCGATAGTGAAAATAAAAGTTCAACATGAAAATGATGCTGTAAAGGCTATACATGCTGCTCTCGATGGTCATCGTTCTATGAAAATGGTTACTGTGGTTGATGAAGACATCGATATTGAAGATCCAGTTCGAGTAGAGTGGGCCATGGCTACGAGATGGCAACCAGACAAAGATACGGTTATATTAAGCAATCAAAAAGGAAGCAGTCTCGATCCATCAAGATCAAAAGATGGTACCACTTCAAAAGTTGGATTTGATGCGACTATTCCCTTAAGTTATGAACGCGAGGGCTTCATCTCGGTCCAGTAGGGATAACATGTCCACGACAGATCTTCTGCAGCATCCACGACGTAACTTGGGTATTCGATATCGAACTCAAGCCACAAGGTTCATGAAATTAGCCAAAAAAGATGTTGAAAGAAAGCATGAGAACCTCGAGTGGGCGGAGCACAATGCCAGACAATCTATTTTGTACGATTTTACTGACCAAGAGAATTGGCGTTGCCTTGCTATGGTCAAAGTTGAAAGAATCGACAAAGATGGTTTAGAATCCTTGTTGATGGACTTGTTCCAAGTATTGGGGAGAGATCCAGATTTACTTGTCCAAATTAAGGAAGCTGATTTAATAGAATCTGGGCAAGAATTGTTGGAGGCAATTTTTCTAAATGACCCTCTGGATGCTGATGTTTGGTTTGAAGAAATGACTGATGATGAAATCACCACATTTGCGTCAAGATGTCGAACACTGAATTTTACCGACCAAAGAGCGAACATAATTTTTGGTCGAAGAATTGAACGTTTATTGAAAGCGGGAAAAGAGGATTTATTCATTTCACTTGTTCCTCACCTATTAGCCCATAGACCACAAAATCATGAATTGTGGTTGCAATTGGGAAGGCTCCATGAACGTCGAAAAGAGATTGCACAATCATGGCTCTGTTATGACCACGTTCAGGTTTTGCTTCCTCATACGCTTGAGAGAGACCGTTTTCTTTCACGAATGAAAGGAAAAATGGACGGAGAAGATTTCAAACCTTGGTCGGCACCAACGATTTCAGATCGGAAATCATTTCTTGAAAAAATGCAAAAACTTGCAAGAATACCCTCTGCAATTGATGCAAAAAATGAATTGGATACACCAAATGAAGTTCTTTCAGATGAAGATAAAATTGCAATTCTTGTTGAGGATGAGAAATATAGTGAGGCGTTTTTCATGGCACGTTCATTGGCTGCCAATGGAGAACAATGGGCCTTGCAATGGGTTGAGAAAATAAGGGAACTGATTGCATGAATCCTGATTTTTGCCTCGCCATTATTACGAGGGAAAAAGACCATGCCATCCTTCTTGTGAAACATCCAGAGAGAGGTTGGGAATTACCTGGTGGACATCTTGAGGAAGGAGAAAATCCATTGCAGTGTTTAGAAAGAGAAGTTAAAGAAGAAACAGGCCTCAATCTTTCGGTAATTTCTTGGAATAAGGGTTACTACGAACGGGGTTACGTAGGGTGGATGCAGGCTCCATCTACAATTACAGAATTTGATTATGATGACCCGAATGTTGTCGATGTAGCTTGGTGGAAAGACGATCCTGTCATGAATCATTGGGATCCTCAGGAACTTACTGATCTTCGTCGATGGGTGCTAGAGCAGAAGAAATCTCACGGATTCTAGATGCCCAGTCCTCTTTTTCTTCAACAAATTCAATACACAATTCAGCAAGTTGTAGATCTTCAACAAGCATTGGAGACTTGAGTAAATTTTCAAACAAAACTGTTTGATTGCAAATTCTTGATAGCATCAGCATTGCACGGATATCGGGGCGGTCTTTTCCGCCATAATCTCGTAATACTTGGGCTGTGCACCACCTGAAAACTCCTTCAGCATCTTCTGGATGTATTTCTATAGAAGGATCTGTGTCGCCAGCATTTTTTGGTTTAGCATTCATTGTTTGCTTAATCATTCGCTCAGCAGATTCATTTTGATGAGGCCAAGCGACTTCGACAAATATCGCACCTGCTTCAACTGCTAAATCAATCAGACCTGCCTTTATTCCATACATGTGGGCATTGAATAGGTTACGAATGGCATCATATTCTTTACCAAAGTTGATGAGAATTCTTCCTGCTTGGAGTCTGGATATCGCAATAGTCTCATTTGCATGACCAGCATCTCTAGCAATTTCGCTGTAGGTGTGTAATGCCATGAATGGTTCACCAATTGATTGGTGAAATGCTGCCTTGTTGAGCAATGATAAATCATGATTCCGAGAGGCTTTTGCCACACTTTTGAGACGAATTTCCGCCCAATCAAAATCATCACGCGCCCTGTCAAAATCACCTTCTTCAAAGAAATGCAATCCTCTTTCCATTCTGAGTCTTCCTTCAAGTACCAAATCTCTAGAATCAGGATTCCTTGCAATATTGAGGGCATCTTCAAGTTCTTCAAAATAGGATTTTCCAGAGAGTTTTAATTTCATGATTTCGACAACAGCCAATTCACAAATTGACAATTCTTTTGAAATGAATTCTGCGAATTCAGGGATTTCTAATAGTGACAACTCAGCGACCGGTAGCCAGCTCTCCCATCCTTCTTCATCTCTCATTTGTTGAAGGACTTCTAAGTCCCTTTCATTGTCACGAAAAGCCAACAACACATTACTCATCCATCTGCCTCCATTTAGCTAGGGCATTGATGAATGCAGATTCTGCTGCTACAGGGTCAAGGTGGCTCGTCCAACCAGCAGCGCCATCATGACCACCACCTTCTCCACCAACTTCTTTGGCTAATTTTTGCAACATCATTCCAAGATGAACTCCTGACTTCGTTGCCTTTCTTGATGCTCGAGCCGTGATTCGTGTGGTCCGATCTCGATGTCTCACCGCCATAGCAACATCAGCGCCAATCCCAATCAAAGAGGAGCATACTCTTCCTTCAAGGGTCCCACAATTAGTATGAATGAGTCTCAAATCTCCTACTTCAATCGATTTAGATTTTCTGAAGGCAGACAACATGGCTCCCGTATCAGATGAACTGTATACTACATTCTCGATTGATTCCACAAAAGATTGATACTCAAATCCAGCCCCATCCATTAATTCAGCCGCGCACCTTAGGGCATCTTTGTCTGCATGCCTAAATCTTCCAGTATCGGTAATTAGACCTGCTAACAACATTTTCCTGACCGAATCTGTGAGACATTCATGATGTTGATTTTTTAGATATTCAAATATGATTTGAGTTGTGGACCTCATGGGAACTCGTCCATCAAAATCATCTTCTCCCAGATTCCACTCTGTTGTAGCATGATGATCGATAATGCAAATTGGGATATCCTGTGGTAAGTTCATTCCAACCTGGTCTGGTCCCGCACTATCAACAACAATCAATCCACCTATGTTTTCAGGCCACTGAGTTTGATTACCCAATATTTTGAATGGAGCATGAAGTTCCTCCACAAGTTGTTTTGCGGTTCTTCCTAAATGCTTCCCACATGCCATCAATCGAGGACTTGTACTGGCGAGTGCAATGGCAGAACCGACGGTATCCATATCTCCATTTCTGTGCGTTAATACCGGAACTAGTCCCTTTTCTTGAGCCTTGGAAATCCAAGCTGAAAGGTTCTCGTGCACGCCTATTCCTCAATACTTTTCTTGAGTGATTCATACGCTTCAATCAATTCAGCTTCTCTTGCTTTAATCATCTCCAGCGCTTGATTCATTCGAGTAAGTGTATCGGTAAGTTCATTCACAAGGGCATCACGGTCAGTAACTTCAATCAAAACTGCACCCCTCTGTTGATGAAGCGCTTTTTCCTCTGGATGAGATTCTATAGCTTCAAGTGTTAATTCTATTTCTTTTATTTGAGATGTCAATGCTGCGACTTGCTGGCGTGCATTTTGGACTTCAGCGACAACCATCTGTAACTGCTGTTGGTCAGACATGAGCATCCCATAATGACATTATTCAAGAATCCATCACTTCAATGACTGCTTGACTAACAACCAAAGAGCGTAATCTCGTATTCCACATGGCTCGCAAATCTTTTGCACGGGGCTCTTGGAGAGTAATTTCTGCTGTTTGGTCACTAACCATGACCGTCTCTTCAGGTGTCAGGCTTGATGCATACACTTGAGCATGCTTTGATTCAATCCTAAGTAGGATTTTCCACAAACTTATTCCTCTTCATCCATCGTACGCTCATATTCCATTGCTTTTTGTTGGGCAATGAATGCCATGTCAGCAGTAGTTGCGCCTTCAATGGATCTACGGATGATTTTTGAGTTAGCTTCGCTTGCTCTTGTGTAGGGTTCCCAGGCGCCCCCAGCGAAAGTATGACCGCATTTTCCACACTTCCAAATCCCAACAGCCTGTTGCCTTACTTTTTGATATTGACACACTGGACAGGTATACTTTGCCTTTTTCTGAGCGAGTGCTTTCCCAGCATTTCGTCGTACGCTCACACCATAACGTGCTCCGAACCTAGCAGTTGCGCCTGCTTTTTGAGTGCGTTTTGACATCTAATTCCCTCCTGCGGATTCAACCATTTTTCTTAAAACATCACACTGATTTTGGGATACCTCAAGAATCTCGGCGAATTCTGCGGGCGAGAATACTCCCTTTAACCCCTTCTGTAGCGAATGAAGGTGACCATCATCGCCAAGAGTGATGTGGATTCTTTCATCTCCGCCCAATTCTTCTGCAGCACTTGCATCCATGACAAATCTGCCGCCAACTCTTGTAAATGAGCACATAATGGGTGTTTTTGTAATCTTCAAGGGGTGGTCTTCGCCAGTATCAAACTTGCTAGCTGGTACGATTGTCGTTCGCAAAGCCGCAATTGCTGCAAGAGCGGATGCATCGAAGATATTACCTGAATCATTAACAACATGAATATCGACCATCACTCCATATACCGATTCTCCTGGAATAACACATAGAGATTCAAGATCGATACAACCAGACTCACGAATTCCTCTATCCACAACTCTTCCAAGTTCAATGGATTCAGGTGATGGCGGTCCTGGCTCATACTTTTTGCCTGCAATCGGTCGAAGTTCTGCACCGCACATAAGCGATCCTTCACTGGGTCGGTCAGGCCAAGGTTGTCGAATTTCAAATTTCACACCGGCGTATACCATGGTATCTCCCCAAGTCACCTTTGCACTTCCGTCTGCATTGTAAAGACAGTCAACTTCAAGCTCGATGTGGCGAGATTCCCATTGGCTGCGACCATCCCTTCTTTTCCCTATGGCTGCGAGATCTGCGAGTTCTTGACGAAGAAGTTGTGGAACTAATTCAACCATCAGGCTCCCTCCTCATATTTTTCTTTGAGTGCTTTTATCATGATTTCATGAATCTCTTTGGCTGCTTTTTGATTGTATTCCATGCAAAGATTAAATTCGTCAGGAGACAAATCACCGTCCATTTGAAGAAATGCCAAATCACCAGTGGTTGGTAAAATTCCAACAGGCAAATCAGCCTGCCCGTAATTATCCTCTGCTTTGTCTAAATCCAGCACGACAGTATCCTCTATTTTTCCGCTTGCCACACCGACAATGAGGTCTCTCATCGGAATACCGGCATCCGCTAAAGCGACTGATGCTGCAGTAATTCCTGCACACCGAGTCCCTGCCTCAGCAGCAAGAATTTCAATCTCCACACTTATTTTTGAACGAGGAAATCGTTCAACTAAAACGACACTCTCAAGGGCTTCTGCTGTAACTTTCGAAATTTCTCTGGACCTTCGGTTAAAACCTGGTCGAATTCGATCGCTGGTAGAGAATGGAGCCATGTTGTATCGAACATCAATAACGGCACGGTCTTGACGTTGGATTTTCCTTGGATGTGCTTCTACTGGTCCATACACTGCACAAATGGCTACATTGAGACCATGCTTCACCCACGCAGAACCATCAGCGTTAGGTAATATTCCTGCTTTAATCTCGACAGCCCGCATTTCGTCGACCTTTCTGCCATCTAATCTTGTTCCATCGTCGTTGAGTAACTTAACGTCTCCATATCCTCCCATTACTGATCACCTCTGGTTTTGTTTATCTTTTCTTGAAATTGAGTTATGAAATCTTTATGATGGCCACATTGTTTTGTGAATTGAATGAATTCTCTAACAGATCGAATGCCTTCAGGTTCACCATCAATCCAGATTCTTCCATTTTCCCCAACCACAATACGTGTATCACTAATTGAAGCCATATTTCGAACGTGTTCGTTATTTGGTCCTCTAAATTTATCGAGCAATTGTACACCAATACTTTCGACGCATCCGTTTTTTAATTTCCTTAAGCCAACGCCCTTCATTGTGAGTACGACAGAATGAGATTCATCGACTTCTTGGACTCTTGCGATGATAACATCTCCGATGTCCATGTGTTGTCTTGCAGCACCAAATTCGACTTTCCAAGGAGCCAAACTCATTGGTAGCAATCCATTGAAAGCACCGTTGATTTCTGCAAACCATAAATTGTTTCTTACTGCTTCTATGTAGCCGATTACTAAATCTCCAGATCTCGGCATGTAACTGCCCTGAATTGGGTCGACACTCAACGTGCCATTGTGTTCTCTTAACCACCCAATTCGAGTGGATATATACTGATTATTTTCGTAGGTAATGCCTACGCCACTCCGCATCTCCAGAGAAGTTTCGATAACTTCTCCCGGAGTCACGAGGCGCGGCTCGGCGCCTGACTTTGCTCCGCTCATCTGTTTGTCTCCGGCTCGCCGAGATGCAGACCCATGATAAAGCACGCGATTCAAACGTGTTAAATTTCTTTCATCTCAGAACCGGGGGCAGCCTTCATTAAACTCGAAATCATATTCCCCTTTTTTGCAGCTGGAATTTCGATAATGCAAACCCAATCGCCGTTGGATTGCCATTCTTCTTTTTCCACGTATGACTTTACAATCCTTTGCCCGCTGCTGTAATGCTTTCCAGGAATCCTAATAGCGATTCTTATGGCCTCAAATGAAAGTGGAATGAGTGGCTTGAGTAACGAAATCACTTCCTTAACTTGAACATCGACAGATTTGAAGGGATCAACATTGAATCGACATTCGTCAAGTGCATTTTCAATTCTGGTTCTTGGATGAGGGGATTTTGTTTTTGGGTCAACTGCAGATGATTGTAATTCATGGATAATCATTTGTCGCTTAGCCTCAGTCATTGATTTTCTCTGCGCTGTAGTCAATTGGATATTGCCTTTCGATAATATCTGGTTTGTTATTTCAAAAATATCAAGAGTCCCAAATGTGGAAGATAGGTTTTCATCGGATGGTCTGTCTCCTGAGCGAGCATCATGAAAAACAGCATCAATAGCCAGAAATTCGTCTAAATGAACAGAGGTGTGATCTTGTTTGAATAGTTCTACTAATTCAGGATCCACCAACAATTCATAGCGTTTGCCTCCTTTTTCAAGACGTGCTAACACGGCATCATCGAGGCTAACCATGTTAATCCTTGAGTGGCTTCAGTCTATCTATCTGTTTATTGACTTCCTCTCGGTCCAACACTCGGTATCCCGATGCATCAATAACAGAGACTTCAACTGCATTCCTGTTTAATTCCTCGTCATTCGAATGTCGAAGTGCCTCAAGACCTAATTTCATGGCTGCATTAAGCGTCATGTTGGCTTTCCAATTAGACTCGAAATAATCGATGACAGTGTTTCTGCCGCTACCAATTGCGCCAGCGTGGTATGACTGATATGCACCAGATGGATCGGTTTCATACAAGTGTATTCCATCATCATCGACACCACCGATAAGAAGGGCTGTTCCAAATGGTCTTGAACCGCCATATTGCGTGAAAGATTGCTTAAAGTCACAAATCTTCTTTGTGAGTATGTCAACAGGTACCTTGGCAGCATAAGTGATTCTGTTCACTTGTGCTTCGACCCTTGCCCTGGCTACTAATTGTCTTGCATCAGCAACAAGTCCGCTGGTTGCGATACCAACATGACCATCGATTTTGAACATTTTTTCGATGCTTTCTGGTATGATGAGTCTGCTTGCGATACGCTTGTCACAAACAAGGACAACTCCCTCTTTGAATTTTAGACCTGCAGTTGTTGTACCTCTTTTTACGGATTCTCTTGCATATTCAACTTGA
>MDTE01116591.1_pt1 | contig 44507 bp, 34 predicted proteins | sample 811231 | NCBI WGS metagenome assembly MDTE01 (sample SAMN05326651, study PRJNA326480) | marine metagenome | isolation source: seawater | place: Indian Ocean: Red Sea | collected 2010
AAATGTGGATTGTTGAACCCTTCGTTGGTGGGAGACATGAAAAAAGGGTTAATAAACTTGATAGATTGGCACTTTAAATAAAACCTTTATTAAAACCTTTATTAAAACCTTTATTAAAACCTTAAATATTGAAGGTTTTTTTCCGTTTCTTATAATTTCAAAAAAATTACTGTAATTATAGCATCTTATAATTTTCTCGATAGATTAAGAACTTTATATAACTATATAAATAGTTTATGCCAGTTTTTATTTAATAAATCTTAATTTAAAGTATGCACTAATTTTAAATGAATAGAATTAAAGAATTATATACTGGTATCATCCTATCATCTGGTATTGCATATTGCAGTATTATTATTAGTGAATACTTTGGAATTAAGGTTTTAGGATTCACGAAAAGTCCAATTTCATCTACAGTAATTGCAATAACCTTTGGGATTTTTATTAGCAATACTATCCAGCTTCCAAAAAAAATAAATTCAGGTTTGCAATTTTCGAGTAAGGAAATTCTAAGACTTGGTATAATACTAATGGGAATTAAGATCGGCTTAAGTGATATGATTGGATTTGGTACTCCAAGTTTAATGATAGTAATACCTTGCATTTTTCTTACCATAATAACAATTAGGTTTATAAGCCAGTTTTTCAATCTTAGACCTAAATTAGCAACACTCATTGCAGTAGGAACAAGTATTTGTGGAGCTACTGCAATCATAGCTACAGCACCAACAATTAATGCAAAAAAAGAAGAAATAGCTTATGCGATTGCAACTATAACAGTCTTTGGATTGATAGCCATGATCCTTTATCCCATAATAGCAAATACTATATTCCCAGAAGATCCAATATCTGCAGGTATTTTTTTGGGAGCATCAATTCATGAGACTGCACAAGTGACTGGTGCAGGTATGATATATGCTGATCAATATTTTCAAACATCTGTTTTAAATATTTCAACTGTAACGAAATTAATTCGAAATATTTCAATAGTATTAGTCATCCCATATTTCACTTACCAACATCTGAAACAAAAAAGTAATTATGAATCAAATTATTTTTATCAAATATATATTACATTTCCAAAGTTCATCTTTGGTTTTATCTTGCTGGGAATTATAAGAACTGTTGGCGATGTAGGTATTATCCAATCAGATTTAGCATTTGGATTTATTAACCAAGACAAATGGGGTGATATTATTAATCTTTTTAGTAACATTTCTAAAAATCTACTTCTAATCGCAATGTCATCAGTTGGTCTATCTATAAAAGTAGATTCTTTGAAATCGATTGGTATTATAGCCTTTTTATATGGATTTTTCATGTCATGTTTTGTTGGGTTTATTAGTTTAATGCTTATAATACAATTACTATAAAAAAATAATCATCTAGCTAAAAATTACTGGACAAGATATTTACATTAATGGGGCCATTATTAATACGTATATACCATGAAAGTACCGATATTTTTTGATCAAATTATAGGTGCATAATGAAAACGGCTGGACTTATTTTAGCTGCTGGGAATTCTAGAAGAATGGGAGATGATAATAAACTCCTATTGCCATTCAAGGGAAAACCCATACTGAGCCACGTATTAGAAGCTAGTTTAGATTCTAATTTAAATCATACTTGTGTGGTAATAGGATATGATAGATTAAATATTAAAAAACTCCTTGTTAATAAAGAAATTCAGATAGTAACTAATCAAGAGTGGAGTTTAGGGATGGCATCATCTATTGTTGCAGGTGTATCTCATTTGAAAGAATATGATGGTATCTTGATTCTAATGGGTGATATGCCTTTGGTTACTCCCGAATTAATCAATAAAATCATCATTCATGGTGCTACTGATAAGATTGTCCTACCAGTCAAAGATGCCCAAAAAGGGAATCCTGTATTTTTCGGGTCAAATTTTATGCATGAATTAGTGACTATAGAAGGAGATAGGGGCGCGAGAAAAGTGATTCAAAGTAATTCACCTTGTATATTGAAGGTAGAAGTAAAATCAGATGCAATTTTTAGGGATTTTGACACTCATGATAAATTAAATGAATACGGTGGTACTGAATAAAGATTTATTTTTAATCATGGCCAAAATGCGGCAGGAAGGTTATCCGTTTGCCATTGCTACAGTTATTGCAGTAAAAGGATCATCTTCTGCGAAGTCGGGTGATAAAGCCATCTATGATGAAAAAGGTAAACGAATTGTTGGCTACATTGGAGGTGGCTGTGTGGAAAATCGTGTAGGCCAGACCGTAATCGAATCCCTAAATAATAATGAAATTAGGATGATCGAAGTAAATCTGGATAGTGATGATATGAAATTAGGTATACCATGTGGAGGTATAATGACTGTATTAGTTGAACCCCAAAACCAGACACAAACTATTCTCATTCGTGGTATGGGACGTGTTGTAGAAGTATTGGCTGAATTTGCAAACAAACTTAATTTGAAAGTATTAATACAAACTCAGCAAGATGAAAAAGATCGGTATGCTTTTGCTGATAAGATTATAACTGAACCATTGAATTTAGATGAAATTAGTGAATCGATAGATTATTTTATTTTAGCCACACACCACCGTGATGATCACCATCAGTCCTTTAGTGCATTGAATCATGGGATCCCATTCGTGGCTGTAGTTGCTAGTCAAAAGAAGGCGGGACTAATCAGAGATTATCTTAATGAAAATAATGTTTCTGCTGAATTAATGACCAAGTTTCATTCTCCTGCAGGGCTAGATCTTAACGCACAAACTGCAGAAGAAATTGCATTAAGCATTATGTCTGAAATTGTAATGCATCGAAATGGCGGTTCTGGCGAATCTATGGGGAAATAAATTTTGGTGAATCCAATTTATCTTGATAATCAGGCTACAACACGTGTAGATCCTAGGGTGACGGATGCTATGATACCTTATTTGTCTGAAAATTTCGGAAATTCTGCCAGTATTCATCATCTCTATGGCCGAAAGGCAAAAAAAGCAGTAGAGTATTCCCGAAAAATTTTAGCCAGCGAAATAAATGCCCGTTCTAAAGAAATCATATTTACCAGTGGCGCTACAGAAGCGATCAATTTGGCAATCAGAGGTGTTTGTGATAAATATCCAAAAAAAAATCATATAATAACACAGGCAACGGAGCATAAAGCTATTCTGGATACATGTGAAGCCATGGCCAATAAAGGATGTGATGTAACCACTTTACCTGTTGACTCATATGGTAGAGTTAATCCAGAAGATGTGAAAAATGCCATTTTGGAAAATACAGTTTTGGTAACTATAATGCATGCCAACAATGAGATAGGTACGATTCAGCCAATAACAGAAATTGGAAAAATTTGTATCGCTAGTAATGTTTTATTTTTTGTTGATGCTAGTCAATCCTTTGGAAAACTACCCATTGATGTGGATGAAATGAATATTGATTTATTGGCCGCTACGGCACACAAGATTTATGGGCCAAAAGGCATCGGAATGCTATATGTAAATAAAAGGGATCCAAAAGTAGGTATTGTGGAACAAATCACTGGTGGTGGTCATGAATCTGGCCACCGGTCAGGAACTCTGCCTGTACATCAAATTGTGGGCTTTGGGAAAGCGATTGAAATTTGTGATCCATTTGAAAATCAATCATTGGCTCGATTACAAAAAATGCTTATTGATGGTATAAAATCAACCCATTCAAACGTAGTATTGAATGGGAGTTCAAGTCATCGTTTAACCAATAATATAAATATGAGTTTCATAGGATTAGATGCAGAAACACTTATTGATAAAATGAAAGGCATTGCTTGCTCAACTGGTTCTGCTTGTAGTAGCGCTAACTTGGAACCATCTCATGTATTGAAAGCAATCGGCTTGAAAAGTGAAATTGCACATAGTTCAATCCGCTTTAGCCTTGGAAGATTTAACACAGATGCTGAAATTGAAGAAGCTGTTAAAGAGATTAATAATATTGTAAAACTAATGAAGGAAAAATCAACGTATTATCAAATGTTGAATGCTTAAATTAGAATAGAATCTGTAAAGAAATTCTTTTAGCTAATTAACCTAAATCTAAAGGATATGGTATGTAGCCGATACGGTGATATTGGAAACGATATCATCAGCTCCCGATTCCCAGTATAAAGTTGGGATGACTTGGAATTAGAATGGAAAATACAACACAACTTCATCCGTCCATAGTTGGCAGAAAAAAATCTGTACATCCAACCATCGTCGATCGACACGGTCGTACATTTCATTACCTTCGATTAGCTGTAAATGAGTATTGTAATCTTCGTTGTATTTACTGTATGCCTGCGGAAGGAATTCCATTTCGTCAAAAAAGTCAACTGCTTTCCAAAGATGAGATTAAGGGACTCATTTCTGTGGCATCGAGCCTAGGTGTAACAAAGATTCGTTTTACTGGAGGTGAGCCATTATTGCGACCGGATATACCCGAATTGGTGAACCATGCAAAAAATCACTCTGATATTGATAGTGTCCATTTGACAACAAATGGGACTTTGCTCCATCACTACCTCGATAGAATGGAAAATGCGGGACTTTCGGGAATTAATATCAGTTTAGATACATTGCAACCAGATCGGTTCCAATCCATTACAAGAAGAAGTGGTGTAGAACAAGTGAAGGAAAATATTCATCTGGCAATCGCATCACAAATTCCTTCAATAAAAATTAATGTGGTGGCCATGCGTGATTTTAATCAGGATGAATTATTGGATTTTGCCCATCTAACTATAGATAATAAAATCACGGTTCGTTTTATTGAATTAATGCCGTTTGATGCGCACCAAATCTGGAAAACGGGTAAATTTTATAAGGCAGATCATATCTTAGAAGACCTGAAGGCACAAACCGATAAACTTCAAAAAGTAGCGGGATCAAGTACGGAACATTATGTTTTTCAGATGAAGAATGCCAAGGGGAAGATTGCAGTGATACCTGCCTATTCACGGAATTTATGTGGGGAATGCAACCGAATCCGAATCACCGCTGATGGAAAATTATTGAACTGCTTGTATAGTCAGGAAGAAATCAATCTTCGGGATGCTCTCCGCAACGGTTCTTCAGAAAGTGAGATCAAATCCATGATTCAAAAATCATTTCTGAATAAACATGTGGATGGCTGGGCTGCCCAGGATCAAAATAGAGTTCACCGTGTATCCATGACTCAAATTGGAGGATAACTTATGAGTGAATTTTCACATTTAGATAATAAAGGTAATATAAGAATGGTAGATGTGACGGATAAAGTATCAACCACAAGGGTGGCGAAAGCAGAAGGAAGAATTTCTATGAATCATGAAACACTTTCTGCCATTCAAGATGATAAATTGCCAAAAGGAAATGTGCTTACCACAGCAAAAATTGCTGGTATTCAAGCGGCAAAGAGAACAGCCGAACTTATTCCCATGTGCCACCAGTTGAATCTTGCATTTGTAGATATTGAATTTGAAATGCAATCGGAAGCAATTTTGATACAGTCAGTTGTAAAAATTAAAGAAGCGACAGGGTTAGAGATGGAAGCCTTGTTAGCTGTCTCCACTGCTGCACTTACCATTTATGACATGTGCAAGGCTGTGGATAAAACCATGGTAATCAGTGAAATCAAATTGGTGGGGAAAAAGGGTGGCAAATCAGATTATACATTTGAATACAGACCCAAGGTTGGAGTCATAACATTGAGTGATGGAGTGGCGGCAGGAACAGCGGAAGATAAATCTGGTTTGATCTTAAAGCGTGGATTTAAGGATGCAGGATGCCATGTTGCTAACCAAGTTATTTTTAAAGATGGATCTGAGAAATTGGTACCAACAATTCATCAATGGATAGATACTGGTATAGAACTAGTTCTAACTACAGGAGGGACAGGATTAGGCCCACGGGATCTCACTATACAAACAGTGAATCAAATTTTTGATTCTAAATTACCGGGAATTGAACAAGCACTTCATGCCTATGGACGTGGGAAGATAAAAACTGCGATACTTTCACGACTGACTGCTGGTGTTGTGAATAATGCCATCGTTATTTGTCTTCCTGGAAGTCCTGGGGCTGCAAAGGATGCCCTTCATGTATTGATTCCAACAATCTTTCATTCATTTCATATGATACAAGGACAAGGGCATTAGGTGGAGTATTTACTTCCAATATTTTTTGTTTTTATTTCATTTATCTATTCCAGTGTAGGGCTAGGAGGTGGTTCAGCTTATACAGCATTAATGGCAATTTTAGGTGTCAGTTACATGGTTATTCCTATTACTTCATTAACATTGAATTTAGTAGTGACATTTTTTGGTATGATCAATTTTTGGCGGAAAGGTTATGGAAGGTTAAATTTAATAGGACCATTCCTTGTTACGTCCATTCCGATGGCCTATCTGGCTGGTTCACTTGTAATACCGGAAACCATTTTTAGAATCATCCTTATTACTACCCTATTATTGGTGGTGGTTCGGATTTTCATCATTAATGAATTAACCTTTTCATTTAAATTGTCCAGCGGACAAAAATGGATCATGATTATTGCGTTAGGTTCTGTCCTTGGATTTATTGCAGGTACCGTTGGAATCGGTGGTGGCATCTATTTAGTCCCTTTAATAATTATGTCTGGTTTGGGATCAGCTAAAGAAGCAGCGGCAACAGGGGCCATGTTCATTTGGATAAATTCTTTAGTGGGTTTCATTGCACGATTCCAAAGAGAGACCTTTGATTCTGATTTTATTTTTCCCTTAATTGGTGCAGTGATCATTGGTGGAGGTACTGGTTCTTATTTTGGATCTGTTTTCTACGATGCGAAGACCATCCAAAAGGTCATGGGAACTATTGTTATTATTGCAATTATTTTCCTTATCCAAAGTCTTATATGATTGCCTTTAATGAAGCAAAAAAGATTGTTAAATCTCATTTATTCCAGCTAGGTTATGAGACAGTAGATCTTAATGAATCCGGAGGGCGTATTCTAGCTGAAGATGTGACTGCTACAATGCCATCACCAAGATTTGATAATTCTGCCATGGATGGATATGCTTTACGTGCGGTAGATACTAAAGGTGCTTCCAAGGAGAACCCTGTTTCATTAAAAATGGTGAGTATAAGTTCAGCCGGTTCTCCTGCTAATGCTGAAATTGGTCCGGGTGAATGTATCCAGTGCATGACTGGTGCGACTATTCCCAAGGGTGCCGATGCCGTTGTTATGGTGGAAGATACTAGCGGATTTTCAGATAGCGCAATTATTAAAATATTTTTGGAAGCTCATGTAGGTAAACACATTCGGAAAAAAGGAGAAGAAATATCAGAAGGGCATATACTTATTCCAAAAGGAACATCAGTTACTGCGGCTGAGATTGGAACCTTTGCCATGTTTGGGTATGAAAAATTGATCGTTTCTCAAAAACCAAAGATCGCAATTTTTGGAACGGGCGATGAATTAGTTGAGCCAGGGAATAATTTAAAATCAGGGCAGATCTATAATTCTAATTTATTTGTATTTGCAGATCTGGCAGAAAAGGCCGGAGTAGAAGTCATTATCAGAGATGTGCTCAAAGATGAAAAAGATTCTTTACGGCAATTTTTATCAAGAGCACTGTCTACCAGTAATGTGGTCATTTCTTCAGGCGGTGTTTCCATGGGTCGGTATGATTTTATACGTGATGTGTTTATCGAATTAGGTGTTGAAGAACACTTCTGGAAAGTAGCCCAAAAGCCCGGGAAGCCACTCTTTTTTGGAACAGGACAGGATACCTTAATTTTTGGTTTGCCCGGGAACCCAGTCTCATCCTATATCGGATTCATGGAGTGGGTCTGGCCTGCCCTGGAGTATATGATGGGGAAAAAAAGTTCAAAATTATTTTCTGGAACGTTAACCGAATCCTTTCCTAGAGAATCGGTAAAAAAACGATTCCTTTTTGGATATGCTTGGATTAAAAACGGAGAACTGTTGTGCCGGCCTACATCGAAAGTGGGCTCTCACATGCTTACATCTACTTTAGGAGCCAATAGTATTTTATGTGCTGAACCAGGAGATGGCATTTTAAATGCAGGTGACAAAATAATAGTAAATGTTTTACCGTGGAAGAACATTTCATGATTATTACGCCTAAAGAATTAAATGGCCACTTGGATGATTTCACTGTTATTGATATTCGACCTACGGATCAGCGGATGCAATTCCCTCTAATTGGATTGAATCCAATTGTTTCAAATAATGCTTTAGTTCCAGAAATGGATGGAAAGCGGGTATTGATCTGTCAATTTGGAATTGTCACGGAAGGAATGATTATTGAAAAAGACCTAGATGACACCTTCAGCCTTTTGGGTGGTGCCCAGGCCTGGGATGAATTTTATAATGAACAAGCGGATTTGAGCCGCTGGGCAAGGCAGACTGTATTACCTGAAATTGGCATAGCAGGGCAAAAGAAATTATTGAATGGAAAAGTAGCCATTGTAGGCATGGGCGGACTGGGCTGTCCAGTTGCTCAATCATTGCTAACTACCGGAATAGGGCATTTACATTTAATCGATGGAGATAAAGTCTCTTTGTCTAATTTGCATCGCCAACCACTTTACAGTCAACCTGATGTTTATAAACCTAAGGTAATAGTGGCAAAAGAAAAATTGTCAAAGCTGAACTCGGAATCTTCTATTCAGATCACTGATACGTTTTTGAATGAAGAGAATGTTGATGGATTAATGTCAAATATGGACATCATTGTTGATGCAACAGATAATATTGAGACCAGGCAATTAATCGATCACATTTCTAAAAAAAAAATATACCCATGATCTATGGAGGATTGTTTCGATTTGAAGGACACGTATCCATATTTAATGTTAATGGCAGTCCTGGCTATTCGGAATTGTTTCCTGAAAAATCTGCAGGTGAAGATAATTGTGAAAATGCAGGCGTATTAGGAATGCTCCCAGGAATTATAGGTAATATCCAAGCCCTGGAAGCAGTGAAATTATTTGTAGGGATTGAACCTAATTTGATAGGGAAATTGCTTATTTATGATGGAAAGAGTCACAAAACCGAAATCATTCATTTATGATTAAAATTAAAATAAAATGCTTCTCTCATGTAAAACATGCTTTAGGAAAAGATGAGATCATTATGGATCTTAAAAATGGGTCAACTATAGTGGATCTTGAAAAAATAATCCGTGAACAAGGGGAAAATAAATTGGATGAGGTTTTTTTAAGAGTGGCTGTGAATCAAAAATATGTTCGGGGCCATATAGAATTGAAGGATGGTGATGAAGTGGTATTTATACCACCGGTACAAGGAGGCTAAGTGGTCATTATTGAAATTATTAATGGACCATTGACACCATTTTCATCAAATAATCATCAGAATCGAAATGGTGCCGAATTAACTTTTAATGGCAGGGTTCGTGATACAGAGAATGGAAAAGCTATAGATGCTTTGGAGTATGAACAATATGAGGGAATGGCGGAAGCAGAGCTTACAGAACTTGCTAATGAAATATGTCAGAAATTTCCAATTAAAGATTTATTTTGCAAACACCGCATGGGGTGGGTTGGTATTGGAGAAACGAGTTTACATGTATCAATTTGGTCCAAACATAGAAAAGAAGCAATTGAAGCCATGGATGATTTCATTTTTAAACTGAAACAAAGGGTTCCCATTTGGAAATGGGCTATATTATCAGATGGAAGAAAAGTTCCTAGTGAATGCACACATTGATAAATAATTTTTGCTAAATTTTCTTCTTGAATGTTAGGATTTTCGAATCAGACAATTGCTGACCTTTTATATTGGATCACCCGAAAACGTTGGTTGATCGCTGCGTTTGCCATTAGTCTTTTTCTTTTTTATATCCCATCTCCTTCATCTATCTCTCCTCAGGGACACCGGACTTTGATCATTGTTGTGATTGCACTGATCTTGATCATCGGTGAAGTAATACCCCTACCGGCAGTAGCAATTTTGATTTTGATTTTGGAAGTCATATTTGGAATTGATACATCTAACGGAGTTGCAAAATCATTTATGAATGATGCTGTATTTTTTATCATGGGTTCATTGATGATGGCAGTGGCGATTGTGAGCCAGGGATTGGATAAACGGTTGGCCTTGGGTATAATCAAACTTACGGGTAACAAAACATGGAGGATCGTTTTTGGTTTTGTGGCTATATCAGCTATTTTGTCCTCATTCATTGGAGAACATACAGTTGCGGCCATGATGCTGCCGGTGGCACTGACGCTTATCCGAAATACTAGTGATGATCATAAAGTTGTTCGTCGTTTGTCGTCAATTCTTTTATTTTCAATAGCCTATGGATGTGCCATGGGCTCCATTGGAACGCCGTCCGGTGGCGGCCGAAATGTGATTATGATTGGTTATCTTTCAGAATTTGGGTTAGGGAATATTTCCTATTTGGATTGGATTAAATATGCTTATCCTCTTCTTTTATTAGAAATTCCAATCGCTGTAACAATACTTTGGATCACGTTTAAGCCAGATCAACTTATTTTGGATTCGGCAGTTCGAAAATTAAAAGTAAAAGTGACTAAGACCGGGGCAATGAATGGTAATCAAATATTGGCTATTGGCATATTCGGTTTTGTATTCCTGGGCTGGGTATTTTTAAGTCCATATCTTGGTCTGGGTATCATAGCATTGATCGGAGTATTTCTTTATTTATCATTTGGCCTTATTGAATGGCAGGATATTAACCGTAATACGAACTGGGGAGTAATTCTGTTATTTGGTTCAGCCATCTCACTTGGAATCCAAATGAAAGAGACTGGAGCAGCTGAATGGGTGGCTTCTCAATCCATATATGGGATGAGCATGATAATAGATGATCTCGGTTTTATGCAATGGTTTATTTCTGTTTTTCTAACAGGCATTCTTACTAACTTTTTAAGTAGTGCTGCTACTGTAGCGGTTTTGGGACCTGTTGTACTGGATATGGGCGGCAATCCAATTATCTTATGCATATCCACAGCCATTGCATCATCTTTTTCATATTTAACAATTATAGCATCGCCTACCTGTATGATCATACATTCCAGTGGGTTAGTCAAATCAAGTGATTACCTTCAAGCTGGATGGAAGCTATTTGTTATTTCTATCATCCTTCTATTTTTAATTTCAAACATCTACTGGCCATTATTATAATGAAATTTCTTATTGCAATTGGGAGTAAGGACTATTCTGGTCCAACCCTTGAATTAGGTATGCGTATTGCTAAGTCATTCAATGCCGCGGTTGATATTGTTTATGTAGGTGAACGGGTCAGTGCATTCAGTACGGCAGAAGTAATTCTTGCCCAGGAAAACCTGGAAAATTGGGAATTAGATCGAAAAGGTGTGGATGTACTCCATTGGGCCTACGAATATCTGTTTGAGAATGAATATATCAATTTAGATTCTGAAAACAGTGATTTTAATATGGATAAACTAATTCAGACAGATGATGATCGGTGCGAACTACATCTTAAAGGCCGCATGACCCAAGAAGTTGGTTTGATTTTAAGAAATGGTGATATTATCCAACAATTGAGAGACGAAGTAAAAAGGAGTTCTATAGATTGTACCATTATTGGAGGAAGTGGTGAAAGGCAGATGGCTCATGATCTAGTACAATTTATTGACAGTTCCATTTTTGTTGTAAAAAACTATAATTCTGCCCAAGATTACAAAATTCTATGTGCAATAGATGATTCTCCCGATACAAATCGGGCTAGAAAATATGCAGTTCGAGTTTCTCAGGCATTGGATATAGGTGTTGAACTACTAACTGTAAGTCAAATAGATGTTTTCAACTCAGGTTATAAAGAAGCGGCCAACCAAGCTGCTAAGTTTATGCGCCGGAGTGGTATTATTTCAAAAAATCTTTTTGAAATAGGAGAACCATCTGAAATCATTGTAAACAAAGCAGGAGTTAATCGATTAATCATAATGGGTGCATCTAGAAGATCACCTATCAAAAAATTTTTTAAAGGAAGTAAACCATTAGAAGTAATGGGAAATTGTAACTGTCCAATATTGATTGTAAAATAGTTATTGTTATAAAGATTATCAACGAGGTAGTACTACTATTTGAAATTAAATCATCAACTCTTTATGTAGTTTGAATAATCATTTATATTTGTAAAGAAATAAAGAAAAACGGAATAATTATGTCATCAAGCACAAACCCCACTGCCCATGCTTATCAAGCTGCAGTAGAAAAATTAGGTTTAAAAAGTAATATAGCAAGAGCACTTGAGATACCTGATAGGGAATTGACAGTTGAAGTACCCTTTAGAAGAGATAATGGAGAACTAGATAGTGTAATTGGATTCAGGGTACAACACAATAATACAAGAGGCCCATTTAAGGGTGGCATTAGGTACCATGAGCATGTTGATATTGACGAAGTTCGATCTTTAGCGACATTAATGACTTGGAAAACTGCTTTAGTTGACATTCCGTATGGTGGTGGTAAAGGTGGTATAGGAGTTGACCCAACCAAATATAGTAAAACAGAGTTAGAGAGAATGTCTAGAAGGTTTTTTCGTGCAATTGATCCTGTAATAGGTGTCAATGTAGATATTCCTGCTCCTGATGTGAATACCAACGCACAGGTCATGAGTTGGTTTATGGATGAATATAGTCAGATCCATGGTTACTCTCCTGCTATTGTCACTGGGAAACCTTTGGAGTTAGGAGGGTCAGCAGGACGTGAGGCAGCTACGGGGAAAGGTACAGCAGTCGTCACTCGAGAGACATCTGAAAAGTGGGGTATTGATTTGAAAAATTGTAAGGTTGTGATTCAGGGATTTGGGAACGTTGGATCATATGCAGCAAAATTTTTATATGAATACGGTTGTAAAATAATTGCTGTGAGTGATGTCACTGGTGGATTATTTGATCCAGATGGACTTGATATTCCTTCACTTTTTGATCATAATTATCAAAATAGAACGATTGATGGTTTTGACCAGGGTAAAAAGATCACAAATGAGGAATTACTTGCATTAGATTGTGACTTTCTGATACCAGCAGCATTGGGTAGCGCCATAAATGATTCAAATGTAGATTCATTGAATTGTAAAGTGATAGTTGATGCAGCAAATGGTCCTGTTACTGGCGATGCTGCAAATAAACTTTGGGACAAAAAAATTGCTATTATCCCAGATATCTTAACAAATGCTGGTGGGGTAACAGTTTCTTATTTTGAATGGGTGCAAAATTTACAACAGTTTAAGTGGACTGAAGATGAGGTTAATAAAAAACTAGAAGAAAAAATGGTTCATGCATTTAATGAGGTGTACTCTATTAAAAAAAAGAAGAGCGTACCAATGCGCATAGCATCTTTTATGGTTGCAATAGATAGAGTTCACAGTGCATATAATCTGCGAGAAGGCTAATCAGTTAATTAATAATCTTAAAGGAGTAATAATATAATTATGGAATTAATTCATCCAATTTTTAAATGGCTACATGTAATTGCTGGGGTCATGTGGATAGGGCTTTTGTACTTTTTTAACTTCGTCAACACTGCATTTGCGCCAACCATGGATGGCGATACAAAACAGAAAGTTGTTCCAGAGTTGATGCCAAGAACTCTTTATTGGTTTAGATGGGGTGCTGCTTGGACCTGGGTAACCGGTATAATACTTCTGGCAGTTATATACTATCATGGAGGTTTAACATTTGACGATCCAGAAATAAGCGGCTATGGTTTAGAGTTCTTTTCAATGGTTGTAGTAACTTTTCTTGGAGTTTTTGCATATGATGCGTTATATAAGTCCCCCTTAGCATCCAATGTAAGAGCTGTTACCGTTGTAAGTTTTGTTCTGCTGACCTTAGTTGTAATAATAATGAAAGAATGGGCTGGTTTTAGTTACAGATCTTACAACATGCATTTGGGTGCACTTTTTGGAACAAACATGGCGTTTAATGTTTGGTTTCGAATTTGGCCCGCGCAGCAAAAGATAATTACAGCGATAAAAAATGGTGATGCGCCTAATGGCGACCTACTTGCACTAGCAGGGTTAAGGTCAAAGCATAACACCTATATGTCTGTACCACTTATTTGGACAATGCATAATCAACACCACGTAACTGCACCAACAACACTTGGAATTCCATCAGAATTCTCGTGGCTACTCCTTATGGGTATGGTTATTCTAGGTTGGCATATTGTTTTTCAGCTATATAAAAAATCTGCTAAGATAAAAGGTTTTTAATACCCCTTTCATATCAAACAAGGGAAAACCCTCCGAATTAGATCGGAGGGTTTTTTTTTAGATGAATTGATCAAAACAATTAACTTAGATCATGTTTTTAATAATAGTAGTCACATTTTTTATAACCTTATTCATTTCTATGTATAAGAAATTCAAGTTAGATAAACTATATGTCATTTTTGTAAGTATATAAAAATTTATTGATAATTAAAGTTGATCTATATTTTCCACCTTATTGGCGTAAATATGTCTTACAAAGCGTATATGCAGCGCTTGCGGTTTTTATTATTACTTGAGTCTTAGGTTTGGAACACGAAGCAGTCGTGGCTATTACCACATTAGTCATTTTTTTAGGATTTATCAGCTATTTTGCTAAACTATTTATACAAGATCTAATTTGAAAAGATCATCCGCAATTGGCCTGCTTGTTCTAACAGGGGTTATTTGGAGTACAGGAGGGTTCATGGTAAAAATGATTCCTTGGACTGCCATAGTAATAGCTGGAATTAGGAGTGGAATATGCGCATTGGTAATCTATCTGTACGATAAACCACAAAATTATAGATTTGGTAGATATACATTGGGAGGAGCGCTTTGTTATTCAATTACAGTAATCTTTTTCGTCTTGGCTAATAAAATGACTACGGCTGGTAATGCGATTATGATTCAATATACTGCCCCGATATACGTGGCATTATTCGGTTTCTCATTTTTAGGTGAAAAATCTACAAAAATAGATTGGTTAACAATTTCCATTGTAATTATGGGTTTGGGATTATTTTTTGTAGAAGAATTATCCTTTACAAGTTTTTGGGGTAATGCTACTGCTCTCTTGGCTGGATTAGGATTTGCAGGGACAACACTTTTTATGCGAAAACAGAAAAATGGACGGCCAATAGACTCGGTTTTATTAGGAAATATTATAACGTTTTTGGTCTGCTTTCCATTGCTATATCAAGACATTACTTTTGAACTAAAGCCATGGCTTTATATTACTTTTCTTGGTGTTGTACAATTAGGTCTGGCATACATATTTTACAGTATAGCGATAAAATATGTTTCTGCATTGGATGCGATTATTTATCCAGTTATAGAACCGATTTTTAATCCACTTTTAGCTTTTCTTTTCTTGGGGGAGACAATGAGCATAAGTGCTAAAATAGGTGGGGCTCTTGTATTACTAGGCGTTATCTGTAGGGGTATCTACCAACAAACCCAATTATTGGAATATAAAACAAAATGATTTTGATTGAATACAGATTTGATATTTGGTCTTTACATGGTGACCAATCTAGAGATTCCTTAACTGACTATTTATCTCATTATAATCAGGCTCAACACCTGGATTAGGCTCTGCATCCCATCTATATTTTATTTGTCCATCCTTAATGATAAATACTGCTCTATTTGCACATGTATATCCATCTATACCACCAAGTCCAGTAAAAAGGACACCGTAATCATTTATTACTTTTCTATCGATATCAGATAGAAGGTTAAATTCCAAACTATATTTCTCTGTAAAAGCACCATTTGCCCAAGGTGAATCAACACTAATACCAAGCACTACTGCATTTAGTTCATTAAACCCTCTTAAATTATCCTGTAACGTACACATCTCGGTATCACAGACGCCAGTGAATGCCCCTGGGTAAAATGCTAAAATTACTGTCTCATTTTTATAATCAGACAGGGAAACGTTTTCTTTTGCTGTGTTCTTTAAAGTGAAATTAGGTGCGACATCATTTATTTTTAACATAATTATATCCTTCATTAAAAAATTGTTGTTAAAATTTAGCATTGCAGAATAAAAAACTTGCAAACATAAAAATAGAAAATTTATTGAATAGAGATTATTTTTAATGTAAATAGTAATAATTCCTATTTAATTTTAAATACCTCTAGCATGAGATATAGCCCACAAAGAGAAACCATCAAAAATATCGTATATTCTACGAATTCACATCCTACTGCAGATTGGATTTTTTGTAAGGCGAAAATAAAACACCCTTCTATCAGTTTAGGGACCGTTTATAGGAATCTGAATCAATTAACAGAAAATGGATTAATTTGCCAAATTAAGGATGGAAAATTGACACGATTTGATTGGAATACCTCACACCATGATCATTTAAAGTGTAAAGCTTGTGGTGATTTAATTGATATCCAATTGTCAAATGTTTGTTTGACAAAAACTATAAAAAAAGAATTTGATTTTAAAGTATCAGATGTAGAAATAACAATATTAGGAAAATGTAATAAACATAATTAACGGAGTATAATATGAATATAGAGGATGTAAAAAAAGACAATCCAAAGTTAATGAATGGTGAAGCGAGATGCCCTGTTGCTCACGGCTCAAGTGAACAGCACACAAATAGTGCAAGGTCAAACAAAGATTGGTGGCCTGAGCAGATAAATTTAAGTATTCTTCACCAGCATGACAGGAAGTCTGATCCAATGGGAGATGACTTTGATTACAAAAAAGAGTTTATGAATCTTGATTATCATGCTTTGAAAGAAGATCTTAACACCCTTATGACAGATTCACAGGATTGGTGGCCTGCAGATTATGGTCACTATGGCCCATTCTTCATAAGAATGACTTGGCATGCGGCAGGAACTTACCGTATCGCAGATGGTCGCGGAGGTGGTGGAACTGGTTCACAGAGATTTGCTCCTACAAATAGCTGGCCGGATAATGCTAATCTAGATAAGGCTCGAAGACTATTATAGCCAATAAAGCAAAAATATGGTAACAAGATTAGTTGGGCAGACCTGATTATATTGACAGGTAATGTGGCTATTGAGTCTATGGGCGGAAAGACCTTTGGATTTGGAGGTGGTAGAGCAGATATATGGGCTCCCGAAGACGATATTTTCTGGGGTAAGGAAGTAGAGTGGCTTGGTAATGAACGCTATACAGGAGACCGTGTTCTAGATACACCACTTGGTGCAGTTCAAATGGGTTTAATATATGTTAACCCACAAGGTCCCGATGGTAATCCAGACCCTCTTGCGAGCGCAAGAGATATACGTGAAACATTTGGGCGTATGGCAATGAATGATTATGAAACCGTTGCGCTCACAGCAGGTGGTCATACTTTTGGTAAAACACACGGTGCAGCGAGTGAAGATTTCAAAGGTCCTGACCCAGAAGGCGCACCTTTAGAGGAGATGGGACTCGGGTGGAAAAGTGGACATGGTAAAGGTATGGGACGTGATACTATTACGAGTGGTATTGAAGGTCCTTGGACACCTAATCCTACACAGTGGGACAATGGATATTTTGATATGCTTTTTGGCTATGATTGGGAACTTGTAAAAAGCCCAGCAGGAGCTCATCAGTGGCATCCAGTTACTCCAAAAGATGAAGATATGGCACCAGATGTTGAAGATAGTTCTCAAAGAGTTACCACTATGATGACAACTGCAGATATGGCGATGAGAGAGGATCCAAGTTATAGGGAGATCTCTAGACATTTTCATGAGAATCCAGATGAGTTTGCAGATGCCTTTGCACGAGCTTGGTTCAAATTACTCCATCGCGACATGGGACCTAAGGTAAGATATCTTGGCCCTGAAGTACCTGAAGAAGACCTTATTTGGCAAGATCCTGTCCCAGCAGGAAGTACAGGTTATGATGTTGAAACTGTAAAATCTAGGATTTCTGAAAGTGGCCTAACTGTTACAGAGATGGTGGAAACAGCATGGGCAAGTGCATCAACTTTTCGTGGATCTGATCTTCGCGGAGGAGCCAATGGAGCACGTATTCGACTTGCGCCACAAAAAGATTGGGAAGTAAATAAACCAGAACAACTATCCAGAGTATTGGGTATAATGGAAGGAATAGCTTCAGATACTGGTGCTTCTATTGCAGATGTCATAGTACTTGCAGGTAATGTGGGTATTGAAAAATCATCTGGTGCAACTGTACCATTTACTCCAGGTCGTGGTGATGCTTCACAGGAACAAACCGATGAACACTCATTTGATGTACTAGAGCCACATTCAGATGGATTCAGGAATTACCATAAAAGTGATTTTGAGATCTATGCAGAACACATGCTACTTGATAAAGCTCAACTGCTTGGGCTTACTGCACCAGAGATGACAGTCCTCGTTGGGGGCATGAGATCACTGGGAATCAGTGCAGATGGACACGGTCTTTTATCTGATACATCAGGTAAATTAACCAATGAATGGTTTTCTAGATTGTTGGACATGTCCGTAGAATGGAAACCAACTGGTAGAAATACCTATGAAGGTACTGATAGAGTTACAGGTGAAAAAGTAAGTACAGCAACTCGAGCAGATCTAGTTTTTGGATCCAACTCACAACTACGTGCATTGGCTGAAGTCTATGCACAAGATGGTTCCCAAGATAAATTTGTTAGCGATTTTATTGCTGCGTGGAATAAAGTCATGAACAATGATCGTTATGATTTGGCCTAATTTCAGTAAGGTAATTACAATTCATAAATAATCAAAAAATCTGAAATTAGATTTTCATATTATATAAAGCCCCTTTAATTCAAGGGGCTTTATAATTTTGTCATTATACTACGTATAAAATATCTCATTAATACCTCGTTTTAAATTCTACAATTACAGAGTTAGTTTCCGACCCAATTTAATTAAAGTAAATATATGGAAGTTTATATCAGTGCTGGTATCAAAGGGATAATTAGTAAAGCGCATTGGAATGATCTGGAATAAAGGAGAAATTATGTACCAATTTTTTGGAGATGGTCGAGTTGAAGCTGGAGACTTGATTTTTACTTGTCATCCTAAAGCAATAAGTAAATTCGGTAGTAATTCCCATTCTGGGGATCATCTAAATGTCTTTTAATATTGTATAATTTTTTGCTCAGTATTCAGTCATTTAAATTCCTATATAATAATGCGGCAGATAATTAATTACCTTTGTTTTATCGCAATTTCTTCTTCACAAGATTTCCAGGTCCGGGTAGTAATGAAGATGCAATTTGATATACCAGTTTTAGGACCTATGAACGTTCTTTATGATCAAACAGTTGCACCAGGATTATTAAAAGTTGAAGAAAAAATTGATGCGGATCGGTTTTACGCAAGTTGGCTCGCAGATGATGAAACCGGTGAACTGATGATTTCCGGATCAGAAAAAATAATTATGTATGATAAAGATGATGAAGAATATTGGCTCCAATCTCCTGAAGTTTATTTTCAAAAGCCTGATACAAGTTCAGATAATTCTAGATCATTTTCTTATTCTTTTTCCGCAGATGACGAAGATGATAAATCACCGCCAAAGTTTACAAGAACTGGTGGAAAGGAGATTGAATTCCTTCATGGTTTTAGAACAAAAAAATGGATTACTACCATTTCATTCAGTGAAAAAAGAATGGTTTTTGAAGAATGGTTTGTGGATAAGCTCCCACTAATGAAAATGTCTGACTCTTTGAAATTTTCAGTCAAATCTAAATTTAATCCTAATCCTGATACCACAGCATTTGAGCAATTTGATTTTTCATCTAATTTATTTATCAAAGCTATGGATACACTGACTACGTTAGATCCCATTGACGGCTATGCTGTTAAAATAAATTTTGTAGCCTACGAAGAAAGTGATGATCCTAAATTCACCGCAGGGTTTGAAATAATGGAATTGTATGCTGAACCGGTGGATACAGGTTTTTTTGTTATTCCAGAAAATTATGAAAGAATCGAAAAAGATTGATTGAGGTTAAAGTATTTTTTCAATGAATTGAATTAAAAAGAGGAAACCATGAAACTGTCAATTCAAAATATTTCTAAAACATATGATAATGGTGTGGAAGCACTTAAAAATGTCTCTATTGAAATTGGAAATGGTATGTTTGGACTGTTGGGCCCGAATGGAGCTGGGAAGTCTACACTAATGCGTACTATTGCTGCGTTACAGGGTTCTGATAATGGATCTATCACTTTAGGTGATATTGATGTGGCGAAAGATAAGCAAGCCTTACGTGAAATTCTTGGCTACTTGCCACAAGAATTTGGTGTATATCCGAAAATTTCAGCTTCTGATTTACTATCTCATATGGCTGTAATGAAGGGAATTACAAATTCTAAGCAGAGAAAAGAAGTTGTGGAGTCATTATTACATCAAACAAATCTTTGGGAAGCTAAAGATAGAAAATTGGGAACTTACTCAGGAGGGATGAAACAAAGATTTGGTATTGCTCAAGCTCTATTAGGAGATCCAAAACTCATTATTGTGGATGAGCCAACAGCAGGGTTGGATCCTATGGAGCGAAATAGGTTTCATAATCTTTTAAGTGAAATTGGTGAAAATGTAATTGTAATTCTTTCCACTCATATTGTTGATGATGTAAGTGACCTTTGTAATGAAATGGCTATTATATTAAATGGGGAAGTGGAAATTACGGGAGAGCCCATCCAATTAATCAAAAAGATGGAAGGGAAAGTTTGGAAAGGTTTAGTTGAAAAATCAGAATTAGAAAATGTTGAAAAGGAGAATGAAGTTATTTCATCCAGATTATATTTAGGAAAAGTTCAGGTACGGGTATTTAGCGAGTCACATTTAGAAAACGGGTTTGAACAGGCAACTCCTGAAATCGAAGATTTATATTTTGCTACTATCCACGGACTTCAAATTGATGGAACTAAATAAAATGTGGAAGCATATTCTTAATTTTGAAATTCGTCTTGGTCTGAATAAAACATCAGTAATTGTTTATTTCTTTGTTTTTTTTGGACTAGCTTTTCTTATTATCAATATTTTAGGCGGGGCCTTTACAAATGCGCGGATTATTGTTGGTAATGCCAATAATAATTTAAATGCTCCACTGGTAATTGCCATGATTCAAAACGTTTTTTGCATCATAGGAATTTTAGTAGCTGCAGCTATTTTTGGGAATAGTGGTTACCGCGATTTTGAATTCAATACTCATCCTCTATTTTTTACAAAACCAATCAAACCAACACACTATTATTTTGGCCGTTTTTCCGGTGCATTGGTATTGACACTTATCATTCAGCTAGGATTTACCCTTGGAATGCTATTTGGATTTTTAATGCCTTATTTAGATCAGGATGCCATTGGCCCTTTTTCTATTTGGGCGTATTTACATCCTTTCCTTTTATTGATCATTCCCAATGTATTTATGGTTGGCGCATTATTGTTTTCTCTCGCAATTTTAACTCGGAGAATGTTGCCAACTTATATGGCTTCTGTTATTTTATTATTTGGTTATCTTACTGCTGGTAATCTTGTTTCAGATATTGAAACACGTTGGATTGCGGCTCTACTGGATCCATTTGGCTCAGAAGCTGTAAGCGATGCTGCTCGTTACTGGACACCAGTTGAACAAAATAATAATTTTGTTCCAATGACGAAATGGATCATTTTAAATCGTTTAATCTGGCTTGGTGTGGGAGCTATCTTTTTGGGCATTGGCCTTTGGAAATTTGATTTTAAACATTCCGAGCCAGGAAAATCTAAAAAGAAAAAAGAAAAGGGTATTGCCCCCATAGAAGAGTCTGTTATTGGAGGCGGATTTATAAATGTAAAACCTATTTTTAATACAGTCACGCTTTGGATCCAATTCAAAACACAAATAATTATTGAAATAAAACGAGCCTTTCGCGACCCTTATTTTATTGCAATCGCAGGTACAGCTGCTGGATTTTTGTTATTAAATCAGCAGGCAATTGGTGATATGTATGGTGTTGATACTCTACCCACAACTAATGATGTTGTTTTGGTCTTGAGTGGATCTTTTGCATTATTTATGTTAATCCTGATTACCTTTTACGCGGGACAAATAATTTGGCGTGAACGTGAGTTAAAAGCTGATCAGATTATGGATTCTCTACCGATCCCAAATTGGATTCCTATGGTTTCAAAATTAATCTCGTTGATATTAATTCCAGGGATTATGCTTATTGTGCTGATGATTATTGGCTTAGGTATACAAACTTGGCGGGGATTTTACGACTATGAGGTTCATCTTTATTTCAAACAGCTCTTTCTTTTGGATTGGACAGATTATACTCTATTATGTGTTTTAGCTTTTTCGATCCAGACAATTGTTAACCATAAATATATCGGTCATTTTATAATGATTCTATATTTTTTATTTGGCATGTTTTCCGGGCAGTTTGGACTAGATCATACATTGTACCATTATAGCTCCGGTTCCGGTGCCCCCTATTCTGATATGAATGGTTTTGAACCCTATATTTTTCGCTTATTATGGTATAAACTATATTGGGGATCTTTTGCTGTATTATTGGCTCTCATTAGTAATCTATTCTGGAATAGAGGACTTACTGGCAATTTTAAATCTCGTTCCACAAATGCGAGATTACGATTAACACCTGCTATGAAGAATGGGCTTTTAGGGTTTACTGTATTATTCATTGGATTTGGAAGTTTCATTTTTTATAACACAAATATTTTAAATGAATACCACCGATCTGCTTATTGGGAAAAAAGATCCGCAAATTATGAGAAGACATATAAAAAATATAAGGGTGTTCCAAAACCAAAAATAACTGGTGTCAGCGGTGAGGTCCATATCTATCCTCAAGAAGCTAGGGTTGAGTTTAGTGGTATTTATAGGATGAAAAATAAAACAGATACCATTATTGATACAATTCATTCAAACTTCAATCGTCGGGCACCTTACACTAAATATGAATGGTCACGCTCTAACGAACTGACTTTTACCGATAGTGCTTACGGATGGAATATATTCATCTTTGATCCTCCGATTCTCCCCGGGGATGAATTTTCATTAGAATTTGAAGGGATTAGGCAACGAACTGGATTTTCAAACAGCGGGGTAAGCCAAACAGTTATTGAAAATGGAACAATGATATGGAGTGGCGATTTGTTCCCTACATTTGGATATAATTCCGGTCTTGAATTAGCAGATAAACGTACCCGAAAAAAGCATGACCTTTCGGAAGAGCAGGATAGAATGAGAAAATTTGATGACCCGGAAGGGAATCAACATGGAATTCTTGGTGATGATGCTGATTGGGTTGATTTTGAAGTTATCATGAGTACAGATCTAGATCAAATTGCCATGGCGCCAGGTTATATTCAAAAAGAATGGGAAGAAAATGATCGAAGATTTTTCCATTATAAAATGGATCAAAAGATTCACAATCTTTTCGCTTTTGTTTCAGCAAGATATAACATATTAAAAGAAAAGTGGAATGGCATTAGTCTGGAAGTATATCATCATCCCAGCCATTCATATAATGTAGATAAATTGATGGAAGGAATGAAAAAATCTATAGAATATTACAATGAGTTGTATGGTCCCTATCCCTATCGGCAATGTCGGATATTGGAATTCCCTTACGGGAGTTATGCTGCTTCTTTTCCCAATACGATTCCATTTTCAGAAAATATTGGATTTGTTATGGATGTAGATCCAGATGATCCGGAAGATTTGGATATGCCATTTTGGGTCACTGCTCATGAAATGGGTCATCAATGGTGGCCGCATCAGGTTAGCGGAGGTAATGTGCAGGGTGCAGGGTTTTTAAGTGAGGGACTGGCAGAGTATTCAGCTGTTGCACTTTTAGCAAAAGAAAAGGGGGAGAAACAATTACGGAAATTCCTGAAATACGAATTAGATAAATATCTCACTGGACGATTTACAGAGCAAAAATTTGAGCCAACCATTGTACAAACAGAAAATCACCCGTACATCCATTATAATAAAGCAGGGCTTATGATGTACACTTTGTCTGATTTTATTGGCAAGGATATTTTTAATAATGCGTTGGGAAGATTCATTGAAAAATACAGATATCAGTCTAATCCCTATCCCCACATTGGTCAATTTATAAATACAATACGGGAACAGACGTCTGATGACTTACAATATTTAATTACTGACACATTTGAAAAAATAACCTTATATGAAAATAAAGGTAAAAGCGCTTCTTACATAGAAAATGAAGATGGAACATTCGAAGTCACCATGGAAGTAGAAGTGAAGAAAGTTTATTCAGATAGTCTTGGTAATCAGACTGATGCTCCACTTAAGGATTGGTTGGAAATTGGGGTTTTAGGCGAAACCCTTGTAAATGGCGATATGGAAGAAGTACCAATTTATCTTGAAAAAGTATTTATCACTGATTCTATTTCTACTTTTCAAGTGATAGTAGACCAAAAACCGATAAAGGCTGGAATTGATCCTATGAACAAGTTTGTTGATAGGGATTCAGATGATAATCTAGTACGCGTGTCTATAAATAATTCCAGTAAAAACGAAAAATAAATATTCACCCGCAATTAAGAAAGAAAAATGGATGAAGTTTAAATTTCTATACTCTGTTTGCTCTGTCTGTTATTATTGTGGAAAGAGAATAGGTTATAATCTGTCTATAATCATTTTTACCCTAATTTTTATTTCTGGATGTTCATCTAGCTCTCCTTCATCTATTCTACCGGAGCTAGACTACGAGCCAACAGGAGACTATATTTTAGATCAATATATATATTCTATTGATTTAAATGAAGTAGAGAATGATCAGGTTTATATTCATCTTCATTGCCCCGGTCTAAATCAAGATACTGTCATTTTTCATTTCCCAAAAACTATACCGGGTACATATAAAGAATTGGATTATGGTGAAATGATTGAATCCATTAATCCGCAAGATTCAAAAGGGAATGTTGTTTTTCATGAAAAGATCGGAAAAAACATATTTAAAATTATCAATGCACGAGATTTAACATCTATTCATTATTGGATTAACGATACTTGGGATCATCCCAAGGCAATGCGACGAATTTGGCCCATGGGTGGTACAAATATAGAAAAAGATAAAAATTTTGTAATTAATGCATCTGGATGGTTTGGATTTTTTGACAGTTTGGAGGATGTTCCCGTAAGCCTTACCATAAATCAACCCGATGGTATGAAGTCTTATTCGGCATTACCCATTTCGCACGATTTTGAACAAAGTATCACATTTAATGCCCGAGACTATCATCACTTAATTGACTGTCCCATCATGATTTCTGCACCAGATACATCCACTTTCACGGTTGCTAATACAAGGGTATTTATTGAATCATACCATTCAAATGGAGAAAAAGGTTTTGCAGATGTGATTAAGAAGGAAATTCAACCTTCTATGGAGGCAGTAGCAATGTTTACTGATTCTCTGCCTGTAAGTGAATACCATTTCATAATGTATATCAGAGATGGAAAGGATTTTATGGATAGCCTGCGATCGAAAGAAGTTGGATTGATAAAAAAAGCTAAGTCTGTTTTAAACAATTTTATATTATTTGGAAGTGGGGCACTGGAGCATGGAAATTCATCTTTTTTTGTTTTAACAGATTTTGGTGATACTTCGTATACATCATTGATTAAGCGAGTTGCACTACACGAATTTATGCATATTTTTACACCGTTGAACCTCCATAGCGAATATATAGGAGATTTCGATTATGTAAATCCGAAAATGTCTAAACACCTATGGCTATACGAAGGTATAACTGAATATTTTGCAAATCTAATCATGGTTCAGTCTGGTTTGATCTCTCCACTGGAATTCTTTTCAGATAAAATGAGTAGTAAAATTCAAAGCGCAGCAAGATTTCCAGAAAAGAAAATGTCTTTTACTGAAATGAGTGAAAATATTTTTGATAAAAAATATGGTGTACACTACGGTCAAGTGTATCAACGAGGTGCAGTTTTGGGATTGCTATTAGATATAGAAATTATCCGGTTGACCGATGGCCAGAAAACATTGAAAGATATTGTATTGGAATTAGCATCGAATTATGGGCCAGATAAATCATTTAATGAAGAAACATTCATTGATGAATTCTGCGCTATGGTCAGTCCGGTGAAAGCTAATGTTCAAAATACCCCAGACACAGAGATTCCTTTAAACTACGATCCGGTGACAGGTGATATAATTAAAAGTGATAAACAAAATTTAAGGCAATGGTTTGATAAATACATTGAAGGAAAGATTCCATTGGATGTCCAAGGCAGTTTAGCAGAAATAGGTGTGGAGTATACTAAAGAAGGTAAGCATGAAATTCCAAAACGTATTTTGACTGATTATGGTACAAAACAAAATAGGATACCATTTGGTAAATATATCAAAGTAAAAAAAGTTGGGAGGAAAGACCCGGTGGGATTTCAAGTTGGTGATCAGCTGGACAAAGATAAATTAAGAGATATACTCTATGATGAATACGGTTACCCGGTTGAAGAAGGAAAAGAAGTAAGTATTTTTATAAAAAGAGATGATAAAACCATAGAATTACCATATACAGTAGAGTACAAAAAACGAAAGTTTAAACACCGGCTCCGCATTTTAAAAAATAAAACTGAATTGCAGCAAAGATATTATTCTGCATGGATGGGAGACAGAAATTAAAAGCCAAGCTTTTTCTTATTTATCATTTTTTATAAATTCAGCCTTGCCTTATCATTATAAAACCACATTTTTACGGGAAAGCGTATATGTCAAATTGGGATAAAAATCGATTCATTGACCATTTAAGAGATAATTGTAGCCGAGAAGTAGCTAAGGTTGGAGTTTCCATTATCGACTTTACTGAAAGACATGCTGATGATATATCATGGGGAAGAGGTACAGATCATGGCACACTTACTTTTAGATGCCAGTCGGATGTTGGTCCCTTGCCACTATTTCATATGACATCTACAGGTCAATTGAACCTGCAAATTAATTTCATGAGGAACAAAGAAATTCCGCCAATGGTTTTGCGGGATATTGTTTTAAAATTGGAATCTAATTTTCTACGTGATTATGATGAAAATGAATATCCAAGCGATGTTTTTGTACCAATGGATGAATTATTTCATACTGAAAATCAGGTGGAGAAATTCCTTAAAACAATGGAAGGCTGTACCTATCGTTTAAAACAATAATTTTTTAAATTTAAAAAATTACTTCTATTTCCTATAATTTAGCTTTCTTTCGTATTTGAACGAATAAAGGCAAAAATACTAATTTTTTCTGTAAAATTTCTTTTAAAATGTTAAAACTTATTTTCTTTCTTTTATTTGAATTGTTAATTGGTTCTACTGGCTCGTTATCTGGGCACATACAGGATGCATTTACAAATCAACCTCTCATTGGTGTTAATATTATCGTGCAGGGTACGGGATTGGGTATATCAACGGATGATAGAGGAAATTTTGAGCTAAATGATATTCCTGTCGGAAGTTTTACTCTTCAGGTTTCTATGATTGGCTATGAAACAATAAACAGGCCCAATGTTCATATTGTCCCCGAAAGAAATACTAATGTTAATTTTGCTTTATCTCAGACAATTCTTAAAGGTCAAGGTGTAGAAGTTACTGGATCATATTTTGAGAAAACAAAAGACGGGGTCACAAGCAGTCGGACCGTTGATATTGAAGAAATACGCTCAGATCCGGTTGGCACCTATGATATAATGGCCATGATGCAGGCTCTACCTTCAGTAGTCTCTGGATCAGATCAAAGCAATGAGATTATTGTTCGTGGCGGTTCCCATGGAGAAAATTTATTTGTTATGGATTTTCTGGAAATCCCATATCCCAATCATTATCCTGAGCAGGGCAAGGGTGGCGGTCCAATAACTATGGTTGATACAGAATTTATCGAACGGATTGATTTCTATGCGGGAGCTTTCCCAGCACGATATGGCGAAAAACTTTCATCCGTTATGGATGTGACTCTCAGGGAGGGGAACAGTCAGTCTCACCATCAGCAAATGGATTTAAACATGGCTGGGTTTGGATTTACTTTTGAAGGGCCTTTGACACGAAAGTCTAATTATCTTTATTCATTGAAACGGTCATTTCTTGATTTTGTGATATCTTCTACAGGCATGCAGGCAATCCCAGAGTATTGGTCTAGCCAAGGTAAAATAGCATATCATTTATCTCCCAATCAAAAAATTTATATCAATTTTATTGGCGGTATTGATGAAATAAATATTGAAGGAGAAAATAATCCCCAACTTCGTGGAGCAGAAAATGTTGATTATTCATCCTGGCAGTCAACATTAGGTGTCACGTATAAAAATCTGTTTTCAAAGAATGGTTATATCCAGAGCTCAATTGGAAGATCTTTAGTCCGTTTAAACACGAATGTATATAAATTAAATGAAAATCTAATCCGCAATTATTATTACCGAAATAATGATTTAGAAAGCGACTATTCTTTTCGAAGTGAAGTTGTTTATAAGTTATTTGATAATGTGGAAATCACTTCCGGACTATCTGCAAAGCATGTGGAATTGGATTTTGACAACTGGTACAAAAATAATCCTACCTATATTTACGGTTATTCTTTAAGCGGGTCTGAAATTCCACAATTAATTACAAAAGAAAAATTTTATACGACCTATTTTGGTAAGCAATATTTCTATACAATTATTGATTCAGTTGGCACTCAAGATACATTAAAGACAAATGCCATATTAGAGTATAATAAAGTTGGCGGATTTTTTCATTTTAACTTAAATCCACTGCAAAAGGTGGAAATATCTATAGGTGGTCGTTTTGATTTTATGAACTTCACAAATGAATCTGATTTTTCACCAAGATTTGGATTTAAATATCATTTTTCACCTATTTGGAAATTCAATCTTTCTGCAGGTAGATACTTTCAAGTACCATTTAACAATCAATTAAATTCAACGCGTGGAACTCCTTCAGAGCTGAAAAATTATTTCACGGATCAAATTGTAGGCGGTTTTGAATACTTTCTCTCTTCTGATACTAGGTTTACTATAGAATATTATGTAAAAGAGTACGCTGATATGGTGATATTTGAAATGTTAACTGGTTCTGATGGCAGGGACAGTCTAAATTGGTATAACCAAGTTAATGGCGGAGAAGGGCGTTCAAAAGGGTTGGAAATATACCTTCAGAAAAAATATTCCAATAATTGGTATGGCTCGTTTTCCTGGTCCCATTCGATTTCAGAAGGAGTAGACCCAAGAACAAAAGAATATTATCCCTGGGACTTTGACTATGGAGATGTAATCAATCTGGTTGGAGGATATAAAATACGTTATACTGATTTTGGCTGGTACAGCAGCTATAAAAATTCATGGGTTGCAAAGACACTTTCTTGGCTTCCTTTCATGCCTAGTGATGAATATGAAATAAGTATAAAGTACCGTTACATGGGTGGCAGACCTTATACACCTGAGCAATATGACCATAAAACCAGAGATTGGTATTCAAATTCTCACTTAGCATGGAATACATATAGGTACGGTCATTATAGCAGAATAGATCTTATGCTTCAGCAAAGATTTCATTTCAAAAAAATGAATCTGGTCGCATTCTGGAATATTGGCAATGTTTTAAACAGATCAAATCCTTGGGAGTATATTTATAAGGAAGACGGGACAAAAGAAATGAGTTGGCAGTATAAAACATTTCCTGTCGGTGGATTAATTTTAGAATTTTAAATATAATTTTCAGAAATCATTATTGTTGTAAAATCGGAGATTCATTTTACATGGTGAAATCTAAGTAAATTTGCCATAGACCTCGTTAATGAAGAAATGAATAGAATATTACAATTCCTATTGATCATCTCTCCCATTTTACCATCTGATAGAATTCAAGATGAATTACCGATTGGATTAACTGAAGAAGAAAAATCCAGAGTTCATGAAATTTATTCCATGGGGCGCCAAACAGACCCTCCACCGGGACCTGTTAGAAACATTGCTGAATATGAACGTATGGAAGGAGTATTGATTCGATATCCTTTTGGAATTTCTACAGAATTGATTGCAGAAATGAGCGAAGATGTGACCATTTATTGTCTGGTTTCATCCAGTTTACAAAATTTAGCAAATTCGTCTATGATCAATGGCGGAGTATATATGGATAATGTGCAGTATGTATTAGGGTCTACCGATAGTTACTGGACACGAGATTACGGACCTTGGTGGGTGGTGGATGGTGATAGAAATGTATCGGTTGTCGATCATACTTACAATCGACCGCGACCGAATGATAATGACGCACCTTTGAAAATAGCCAACCATTTAAATTCACCATACTTTGCTTCTGATGTTGTGCATGCGGGTGGAAATTATATGACCGATGGTATGGGAATTGCCGCATCATCGGATCTGGTATATGATGAGAATGAGATATCTAATGCTTCAGTAAATCAAATCATGGATGATTATTTTGGAATTGAAACATATCATGTTGTTCCTGATCCCAATAACACATATATAGATCATATCGATTGTTGGGGAAAATATTTAAGCCCTACAAAAGTTTTAATCAGAGAAGTCCCAACTAACCATGCACAGTATGATGAAATAGAAGCAACAGCAAATTATTTCGGAAATTCTACAAATAAGTGGGGCGAACCCTGGGATGTATTTCGTGTTTATACCCCAAACAATCAGCCCTATACTAACTCCACTATTTTGAATCATAAAATTTTAGTCCCAATCACAGGTGGCATTTGGGATGATGATGCATTAGAAATGTATGAATCAGCTATGCCAGGTTATGATGTAATACCATTTGCCGGTTCCTGGGAATCCACGGATGCACTACATTGCCGTACAAAAGGTATACCTGATCTCGAAATGCTTCAAGTAATGCATAATCCTTTGAACGACGATACTGAACCGGATAATGAGGGCTACCTAGTCTCTGTTTATGTTGATCCATTGAGCGGTGAAGGAATCATCAGTGATTCGATGAAAGTATTTTGGCGTATCGCAGGTGATTTAGATTGGAATGATGTCCATCTTTTTGAATCTTTAAGTCAGGAAGAACCAAATACATGGGTCGGCTGGATTCCTCCATTAGCTGATGAAGGTCAATTACAATATTTTATTCAGGCTGCAGATTCGTCAGGAAGAATTGAGAACAGCCCACTTGCAGGGTGGCATGAATTTATTGCACTGGCACCTAATGCTTGTATGGAGTGGAATATTGGAGACATAAATAATTCTGGTGAACTGAATATTACAGATATTCTTCTCCTAGCTGATTATGTCATAGCAGGTGAGTTTCCTGGTGCCTGCCCGCAAATAGTTGCAGACGTTAATCAAGATAACAGTTTGAATATTTTTGATGTTATTTTCTTGGTAAATATGGTACTCCAGCCATAGTTGAACTATATACCGCAAGACGATATTTTTAGGATGTGTGATTTTATTTAATTTTTAAGAGATTCTTATGTAAGGACATGGAAGGCTAAATTATGTCAGGAAAACATCCCTATTTATACGAGCCAACTACAGCTATCACCGATTTTATTATTGGTGTTTTAGGAATGGCTTTTGGATGGCAATTATTTAACATCCCAGATTCTCTATTTCACTTTTTATGGGGCAATTGTTTTTTTGCTGTTGGGATAGGCGGGCTTTTAGGCGGTATAAGCCACGGTTTTGGACCGCGTTTCTCAGAACTATTAAAAAAAATTATTTGGAGATCTACATTAATATTTGTGGGAGTAACAGGTTTGTCTCTTAGTCTGGCAGCTCTAACATTTTTTACCAATGACAAGGTACAAAATCTTTTAATGATAATTGCAGCGCTAATGCTCATTTTTTATTTTATCCAAATAAATAAACAGGACACGTTTGGTCAGGCGGTTAAATTTTATTTTCCGCTTATTGTGGTTTCCCTTTTTGGTTTCTCAATCGCATATGTAACCACAGGATATTTAGGAGCTTTGTTTTGTTCTATTGGATTGGTGGTGAGTCTAGTGGCATCCTGGATTCAGATGAGTGGCATTTCCCTACATCAACATTTTAATCATAATGATTTATTTCATATGATCCAAATTCTGGGGATGGTTTTGATGTATCGTGGTGGTATGGAGATACCAGTATTCTAGTTCAACATCTTCATCCTAAGTTGGTAGCAAATAATCTTAATTCTTAACTCCATTAATAATTGCACATAAATTCGCCCGCTATTTTTTCAGGAGAAAACGTGAAAGTCGATGTAAAAAAAACCAATGAGTATACCCGGGTACTATCCATTGATATTCCATGGGATGAATTGAAAGTAGATTTTGATAAATCCATTAAAAAATTTGGAAAAAAAGTAAAGATGCCCGGATTCCGGTCAGGTAAGCTTCCTAAGGATCGTTTGTTGAGACAGTTTCAACCGAATATAGAGGCAGAGTTCATGGAAAATAATTTTCAAAAATACTACTTACTCGCCGTCCAGCAAGAAAAATTAGTTCCAGTGAATAAAGCTGAGATCAGTGAAGTACAATTTCAAATGAAACAACATTTTTCTTTTGATGCGAAATTTGAAGTTGAACCGGAGGTAATTTTACCTAAATTGAAAAAAAACTCCTTAAAAGTTCAAAAGACTGTTTACAGACATGATGAGCATGATATTGAAGATGCTATTATGCAACTTCGTAAAGCTCATGCAACAATTACCACTGTAGAGGATGGTGCTGTTGAAGGAGATTATCTTATCTGTACTTTACAAAAATTAGATGAAACAGGCGTCCCTATTATTGGTAAAAAATTTGAAAAACAATATCTGAGAGTTGGTAAAGGATCATTCACTGATGATCAAAAAGATAAACTAATTGGTCTCAAAACTGGAGAAAAGACTCGAATCAAAATACCCGTGAGCAAAGAAGGCGAAGATGGAGATTATGAATTAACAGTAAGTAATATTGAACGGGAAATTTTACCTGAAGTAAGTGAAGATTTTTTAAAACTGGTAAATCCGGATTTGAAATCAGTGAAAGAATTAATGGTGGATGTAGAAAAAAAGATAGAATCCAATTTTAATGAACGATCACGGCAGGCATTTGATCGAGATTTATCAGACTCTCTAATTGAACTAGCAAATCCATCTTTTGCACCTTCGATGGTAGAGAATTATATGAACAATTTGGTTGAAGATGTGAAAAAACAAAATAAGGGAGAGCCCTTGGACGAATCTAAGGTTCGGGAACATTATAAACCATCGGCTGAAAGGAATCTAAAGTGGTTTTCACTGCGGAATAAAATAATCGAATCAGAAAATATTTCCATATCAAAAGAAGAAGTGGATGCTGAAATCAAAACTTTAGTGCATCGTTCACCTCAATCTGAAAAAGAAATTATTAAGTTCTATAAGAAACCCAGTAACCGCCAAAGAGTAGAAGATGATATACAGGAAAAGAAAATCTTGGATTACCTGAAACAATTTGCTAAAGTCAAAGAGGTAGAAGTACTTACAAAAGATTTACGTGAACAAGACCATGAACATTGATTAAAAAATATTAAGTCAACTGGTCCCAATTGTTGTAGAACAAACGGGACGATCGGAAAGAGCCTTTGATATATACTCCAGGTTATTAAAAGAAAGAATTGTTTTTTTAGGTACACCAATTGATGATACAATAGCATCACTGGTGATTGCTCAGCTTTTATTCCTTGAAGCGGAAGATTCGGAAAAAGATATTAATCTCTACATCAACTCACCTGGTGGTATTATCACTTCAGGTATGGGTATATATGATACCATGCAATATATCAAACCAGATGTGGCAACTATCTGCTTAGGACAGGCAGCAAGTATGGGGGCATTTTTATTAGCTGGCGGTGCAAAGGGAAAAAGGTCTGCTTTACCAAATTCACGGATTATGATTCATCAGCCACTTGGAGGTGCTGAAGGACAGGCAACTGATATTAAAATCCAGGCAGATGAAATTCTTCGAATGAAAAGACAGCTAAATACAATTCTAGCAAAGAATACAAAGCAGACTCTCAAAAAAATAGAAGCAGATACAGATCGGAATAATTTCATGTCATCTAAAGAGGCAAAGGCCTATGGTATTATTGATACAATTTTAACTGTACGTAAATGAGTAAAATAAAAAAAGGAAAAAAGCCCTTTATTAATCTCGAGGCCGAGGATGATAAACAGAAAAATGGCTTTAAGGTTTCACTTCAAAAACCTACAAAAATAAAATCAAATCTTGATGCACACATTATTGGACAAAATAATGCCAAAAAAGCTATAGCAGTTGCAGTTTATAACCATTACAAAAGGATTATTCATCAAGTATATAATTCTGATGTAGAACTAGATAAAAGCAATATTCTCCTTGTCGGATCAACTGGCACCGGTAAAACTTTAATTGCTCAAACCTTGGCCCGGTTTTTATCTGTCCCATTTGCAATTGCAGATGCTACAACACTTACAGAAGCAGGGTATGTGGGTGAAGATGTAGAAAATATTTTGGTGCGATTGCTTCAGGTATCTAACTATAACATAGCTGCAGCTGAAAAAGGTATAGTTTACATTGATGAAATAGATAAAATTGGTCGAAAAGGTGCAAGTGCATCAATTACCAGAGATGTGAGCGGGGAAGGTGTTCAGCAAGCACTACTGAAAATCTTAGAAGGTACAATTGCCAATGTACCACCAAAAGGAGGTCGGAAACACCCTGAGCAAAGTTTGATCTCTGTTGATACATCTAATATTTTATTTATATGCGGCGGTTCGTTTTCAGGGTTAGAAGAAATTATCTCAAGAAGAATTGGAAAGGGCGAGTTAGGATTTGGTACAAAAAAGAAATTAACAAAAAAAGATTCCAATACTATTTTTAAAGAAGTACGCCAGGAAGATTTGATTGCTTATGGCATGATTCCTGAACTGGTGGGCCGCTTACCGGTAGTAAGTACACTTGACACTCTAAATGAAGATGATTTGATGAAGGTATTACTTGAGCCCAAAAATTCTTTAGTGAAACAGTATGAAAAGCTTTTCATGCTGGAGGGTATTGAGCTGGAATTTAGGCAGTCTGCTCTCAGGGCTATTGTAAGTCTTGCAATTAAACATAAATCTGGAGCTAGAGCGTTACGGTCGGTAATGGAAGAGCATCTACTAGATATTATGTATGATCTGCCGGAAATGGAAGGCGTGGAGCGGGTGATAATTACTAAAGAAACTATCCTGTATGGTAAAGAACCATTATTGAAGGGTGGCCTTAAACGAAAGTCAGCCTAGAGGATATTCAACACTAATCAATTTATTCAGGTAATTAAAAAGTTTTTTATTTCAAAGAAGGTATTTTTCTGAATTTTATCTTATTTCTGTATCTGATTTCTATAAAGTAAAATCTAGAAAATATATTTGCAGAAAACAATTTTAGACTATAAAAGCAAAGGTTAATGATATAAAAAGTATAATATCAAAATATTCCACATTAATCAGGCCATTGATTGTTATGGATTAAAAAAAAAAACGAAATAACTAACAATCTTACTTAAATTTGACGATTCAATTTTTAGTTGAAACTCAACAAATTATAAATGAATAAACAACTTTCTCTCTTTTTATTAGCTATTAGTTTATCCCAATTTGGTTGTGAAGAAGAGATTTCAACGGAAGCTTCAAATAATCAAACTTCATTGAGAAATACTTTGAATGAAGATCTACCAGGTGCTTCCGGTTCGATATCAGACTATTTTTATAATTTCGAAGACGAGATAAATGCTAACTTTTTTCGTTATGATCCTAGTTTAATGGCTGGGTATAATACTTATTTAGAATATTATAACCAGCGGGGTGAAACTCCTCCTGAGATGGAGTTCAAAACCTTTAATAATTATCTTCTTTCAATGACTCCATCGGATAAAAATGAATTTACTCGCCGATATTCTATTGATTCACTTTCAGTGAAAGATTCCATCGTTTCTGATTCTTTACTAATGGTATCTACTTCTTTTAAAAATCTTGAAAAATTAGAATGGGATCTTTTAGCAGATCCATCACTGCAACGTTATAAATTGGTAAACTCTGATTGGATCCAGGCTGATACAACACTTTATTACTCAGATACATTTGATGTAAGTGCCTACCGAGCCGTTGTAGATACTCCGTTTATTGATCAAGGTTTATTGTTTGTTGATTCTTCAGAATGGCTTGATACCAATTATGTCTTTTTAAATGATAATCAAATTCGATTCGTTTCAAATTTCGAATTTGAAAAACAAGAGCTTAGTGCGGATTCGCTCGTATTTCGAATTAATACAGATTGCAATGATAATGGTACATGGGATGAGGGTGAGACTACTTTGACAGACTTTAACGGTGATGGTAAATATGAAGCATTATATGAATATAAAGATAACAATAATAATGGAGAATATGACGAAGGTGATAGTCTTATCCAGGATTATGATGGAAATGATATCATATCGATTGCCTATGAGTTCATTGATAGGGGTAATGGTATTTGGGATCGAGCTGAACCTTATTATGATATTAATGCTGACCAAGTATACAACATAAGCGAGCCTTATCAGGACCGCAATTGCAATCAAATCTGGGATAATGCTGAACCGCGTGTGAATTCTGCTTCAGATTGTGATGGAATCGGAAATTATTTAGTAGATACTGATGGTGGGTTTTGTGATCGAGGAAACAAGATCTTTGATTTAGAAGAAGAATATACGATGAAAGATTCTGATGGAGATGGTACATCTGAAAAGTACCTATATCTTATTGGCGATAAACCCAATAACCTTATTGTAGATTACACTGACACTGAAGATCCTAAAGTTCTTTTAGAAGTTGAAGTAGGAGATGATATAATCGATCGTTGGGGCAATGAATATAATAACTTAATAGGGACAGTTGATTTTAATGATTTAAAACAGCAATATGTGGATGATATAGACTCACTGGTAACACTTTATACACGCAAAAAAATTGGTCACATAAATGGTTCTTCCATATCTGCAGATGATTATTATATAACAAAGTCTGAATGGTACCGCAAAAGTGGTAGTACAATCGAACGAAACTACAACTATCATATTTTTCATGAGCCAAACCATTTAAACCAAGTTGTTTATCCATCATATTTTCTTCCGGTTGGTTTCTATTTTGCTCCAAAGGAAATACAAAATGGTTTTTGGCATAAACCTGATTTGCAAAGCGAAGTGCTATATTACACATCTGGCGGTAATTTGCGTGATGGTGAGCAGGTGGATACAGCATACTATGATACCACCGGTATTGCTGTCTATTACATTCAAAAAAGTTATAATGTAGAATCTGATATTGTTACTGTACCAGCTGCAAGAATAAGTTTCAATGCTACAGATGATGGAAATTATCAATGTCTAGCTACCGATGAAATTGTAAATAATAGCGAAGAGTGTCCTCCAGCAGATACAACTTTTACAGAGTGTTTTAAAGTAACCCAGATTACTACCATGACAATGATAGGTACTGGTGTAGAGTATGGTGAGCGTACGGAATCATGGCTAGTTAAGAATAAAGGGTTAGTCAAAAGTGAGATCCATATCCGCTGGACTGAAAATCCATATAATGAAGATTTCACAGATAACGGTGAACCAGATGAGAATAATGAAGCTTGGGTTGGTTTAAATAGAATAGAATTAACATCGATTGACAAAATAGAATCAGCTGGTGTTTTTCGAAAATTAACCCATCCAGTAAATACAATTGAATTGCGTGATATTGGTAATCACCCTGATTTTGACTATGAGCCTCTCCGTATCAGTGCTCAAAAGGGGATTCAAACACTCGATTTAATGGAGCTGAACCAATGATTCCATTGAGATATATTACCATATTAATTTTTTATGCATCTATCCTAATAGCCGGAACCGATGGGACAATACGTGGAAAAATTACAGATGTTGATGGCGTGCCTCTCCCAGGTGCTAACGTAATAATTCCAGACCTTAATATTGGAGCGGCGACTGACATGGATGGGAACTATCTTATCCTGAATATTCCAGTTGGCACCTATGATGTAGTTTGTACAATGATTGGTTATGCTAAAACCACTAAGTTAGAAATTCATGTCATGATGGATCAAACTGTTTGGCTAAATTTCAAATTAGAAGAAGAAGTAATTAAAGGTCAGGAAGTAGAAGTCCTTGGTAGCCGTCCTTTAGTTGAGCGTGGAAACACATCAAAAAAAGTTACCGTGGCTAAGGAAGCGATCGAATCACTTCCAATCCGTGACCTTACAGAGTTATATACTTTGCAATCTGGTGTAGTAAAAGTTGAAAGCCGAACTAAATCAGTCCCAAACCATGAAGAACGTGGCATTGAAGAAATACATGTAAAGGGAGGTCGCTCCGGACAAATTGCTTATATGATGGATGGAATGTATCTGCGAAATCCAATTTTTGGTTCAATTGGATCGGGCACTCGGCTAAATCTATTTGCTGTGAAAGAGTTTGATTGGCAGCCCGGTGGTTTTAATGCAGAATATGGTGATGCCCAATCTGCAGTATCAAATTACCATACAAATTCAGGAGCAAAGGAGATTGAGTATAAGATTAAATTTGAGACCAGTCAGGTAGGAGCTTTAATTAATTCGGCTTTGGGAAAGACAAGTGAAACGGAGAACTTTGATCTCATTAGAGGATACGATGATTTAAATATTGGAATTGGTGGCCCCGTATTAGGTATACCCAAATTATCATTCTGGATTTCAGGGCAATATACTACGGAAGATAATTACAGCGTTTATGAATTTGATGATAAAATATTCAATCTCTATAATGGCGATTATTATTACAGAACTGAAGATGACCTTATTGCAGATGCAGGTAATATTGAAAAGAACCAAAGAGCTCTTGTTTACCCATGGGATAGTGTTGCCGGTTTCCGTGGATTTGGATTTACTGAAACATGGGACGTATTTTCAAAATTAACATATAAATTCACTAATAAACTAAGATTCCATGCTGCTTACTGGCAGGTTGGTAATCATCGGCAATCATTTAACCCGCGATATCTTTATTGGGACGAAGGACGTAATGAGCTTTTCCGAGATACATATCGATGGAATTTTGAGGTCAATCATTCTGTCACACAAAGAACATTTTATACAATCCGTACTTCAAGGTTCATTCAGGATCAATTCCAGGGTGTCCGTTGGCGAGATAATGATAAAGACGGGTATCCAAACTGGTTTGAATGGCGTCATCCTGCCGGATATAAAGACATTTCAGATCCCGAAAATGAGAATGTTATTCCCTATAGCATTGGTGAGGATGGTGATACAATCCGCTATACGAATGTGGATGAGCGTACTGGATGGTATCACGGTGCAGACCCAGGATTATACAGTTGGGAATTAGCTGAAGATTTTAAAGACCAAAATGGAAATGGCGTATGGGATGTTGGCGAATCTTTCGATGATACGGACAATGATGGAATTTGGGATGGCCCAAGTTTAGTTAAACCGCTGATTAAACGAGATGGTGATTATTGGCTCGAGCCTGAAATGTATGAAGATTACGAGCCGTTTTATGATTACAGCTCAATCGAATTAAGATATCAAAATGTACCGGGTTCTTCATTTTGGAATGTGCCGTATAATTCGGGCAACTTTTTTGGTGGAACGAATCCTTATTATTATATGCCAAATCTTTCTCAGGGTGGTGTTGCTTGGGATGAAGGCAGAGCATTTGGAGGTCACGATACTTTTTATGCTGATTCTCGTTCGGTTACAGATGAAATTCGTTTTGATTTAACTTCCCAAATCACTGATAAATGGAAAATTAGATCTGGTATTGATTATAAATATCATAAGCTGAATTTCTATGAAGTAATGGATCCATGGCTTGGAGCTGCTGCATTTATTCAAACTTTTGCAGAATATTGGGAAGATACTGGCCCTGATGGTTTAGTTCTTGGCGATGATGGTTATACTGAAGCAGATGAAGGTGAAGGAAATGGTCGCTGGGATAAGGGTGAAGCATTTACGGATGCCAATAATAATGGTAGTTGGGATGAGTTTCGTGAGCCAGAGGAATTCTCAGCATATGTGCAGAATACTTTTGAAGTACCCTGGATGGTCATCAATTATGGAATCCGTATAGATATGGTTAACTATAACACACAGATTTGGGGCGTGCCGCCACCTTTGCAGGATTCATTAGGTCTATACAGTCCGGGTCAGCCCTATTTTTATTCTGATCTGAATGCTAATAACCAGTGGGACAATGATGAAGATTATTCCAATATCGCAGGGTTGCCGAGACAAAAGGTCTTTCTAGAACAATCAGGATGGTTTTATAAGATTAGTCCAAGACTCGGTTTTAGTCATGTGATTACCGATAAATCTACCTTCACTTTTAACTACGGCCTTTATTATCAGACACCAGTGTATCAAAATATTTATTTAAACACAAACCGACTTGAAAACCCGGAAGAATTATTTGAAGAAGGTGAAGGACAAGTTGGGAATGCTTCCATGGGAGCAGAGCGCACACAGGATTATTCGGTTGCCTTCAATGTACAGGTTGGGGAAAGTTGGGCATATTCTCTAGGTGCATGGGTCAGAGATATGGATCAAATGACCCGCTATACCCATGAACGATCCGGTGTTTACAGTTATCAGATTTCGACAAATGGAGACTATGGTTCTGCCAAGGGATTTGATGTCACCTTGGAATGGCGCAGGCGATTTTTTGGTTCGCAACTACAGTATACTTATTCCATTGCTAAGGCAAATAGTGAATATGCCTGGGCAAGTATTAGCGGCCAATATGTAGATGCACCGAGTCAGGAAACAATCACATATTTTGATCGTCCTCATGATTTAACTTACTATGCCTATACGTTCTTGCCTTATGGTATCCAGGCGGGCATAACAGCATTTTATCAAAGTGGCTATCCGTATACACCAATCATCTTTCGTGGCCGTGACCCTGTTTCTGATGAAAGAAACCGAAATTCAAAACGTGGGCCTGGTTACAAGAATGTAAATCTTTCATTTTCAAAGTATTTCCAGGCTGTTGGTCATAAGTTCTCAATCGGGCTGAATATTTTCAATATTTTTGATATACGAAATGCAGTTGATGTCTACGCAATGACAGGTAAGCCAGATGACCCTGGAACATATTATACAGACTATGTTGGACTTCCGGGTACAGATCCAAGTGGCCAGGGGAAATTTGCCAATAAATCCAGTGCATATTATGACAGGCCGTGGCGTCTATCAACGCCTAGAGAAATTAACTTTTTTGTAAGAATTGATTTTGATTAAAGCATATGAAAATAAAATTATCATTCTGTATCCTATTAATCGGTTGTTTACTTGCAATTGATAAGAGCTACATACAGAACAGCAACAAATCTGCACCTGATCCGTTTCGCCCAGCTGGAGCTGCAAAAATAGGTGATAATCCATTCCCTACCAATCCTATGAGTGATCGTGGAAAGGGATTTGTAGTGCAAGGACGAGTTAAAGCTGCCGTTACTAATTATGGTAGTTTTATTAATTGGGATCACCAACCTTCGGGGATTTGGGGTGATTATTCTTATTTACCAGCAGTATCTTTTATTGCTGGTTTGCCCGGTCATTCTAATACGGCGAATTATACTTGGGAAAATGTAGAAACAATTGTTGATGATGATGGCATACCCAAATATAGTATTTGGGAATCCAACAGTGCCTATGAAGCTTGGTTTCCCGCCACTGGTGATACAATATTTTCAGGTGTTCTTTTTGAATTAGGAAATGATGAAGGTTTGTACTTACCAGATAATGAAGTCATTTCCGTGGAAGCCTTTAACAATGATAAGCAATTCATGTTTGATCATGAAAATAAAAAAATTGTTTTAACTACATTTGGAGAGAAAGATCCAAATAAAACATCTACACGAATTGGTTTTATTCATCCCTGGGCTCTTCGTCCTAAACTAATTAGTCGTGAAAATAGTTTTGATTTTTATGATTATGGTGATGATTTAGAAGAATGGACAGATGATGATGGGTATGTTTATTATGGTGCAAATGCTGCTGAATCACATTTTATAAATGTTGATTATAAAACAGACTGGCACGCGTCTACTATGTCCCGGATTAATACCCACCAAACTGAAACTACAACCGGTGATGTTTTCAAGGATTCACCATTTGTGCCTCCTGGAGATACATATCCGGTTTTAGCGCATTCAGGTCACTCGCAAACATGGCCGAAGAAATATAGTGAGCTAACAGGTAAGACAGAAGCTTTTTGGCCAGGTTGGTGGGCTCAGGATTTTAATATCAATTTACCAGGCTGTTCTCAATCAAGAAAAGATCCTGATTGTTGGGAAGAAGTCCCAGGGAGATTTATCTCTGATATGGATGTATACATGGAGTTTGATGACCGCTGGGCTCATCGAGCAAATAATGTTAATACAAACAATGAATACGAACAAACAGGATATCCTATGGGTCTTAGAGTTATGGCTTCTGCGCATTCCTATGGAGTCTCCTATGCTGAAGATATTATGTTTGTTACAGTGAGGGTTCGGAATGAGAGTGGTGATTTCTGTGCTGAAGATGAAGATGGAAATCCTGTTCTTGATAAAGATGGTAAGCAAATTTGCGGTGAAGGAATGATAATGCCAGATGGTACAAAGCTCAATCGTGGAAAAGGATTTGATTATTCTGGAATGGCGCTGGGGTTTTATATGGATGCTGATGTTCTCATGGGTGATTGGGATGGATACAGTTCTTTTTTACATACCAATGATGATGATTTTATGAAATATCATTGGGAAGTTTTTGAAGTAAACAATGAAAGGATGCTCATCAGTATGGCTATGATCGGGGACCATGATGGGATATCTGGTGAATTGGGATATGCGCTAGATGAGCCTTCATCACAACAAAATCCCGGTAATGAATTTGGGATAGTAGCTACTCAGTTACTCGATTCACCAAAAGCCACTACTCCGGTTGATTTGGATCAAGATGGCACAATTGATATCTTTCCTGGTGAGCCATTGAAAATGACTGATTGGCATTGGGTGGATTGGTTCCAGCGCCCCGGTGTGATTCGTCCAGAAGATTCATCACCCCCCTGTTATGCTGGTTACGAAGGGTGTCCTGTGGCTCGAAATAAAGAAGAAATTTTGTATAAGCTAATGGTGGGTGACACTTCAAACATAAGTGATAATGAAAATGCGTGGCACTTTCACACACCAAATCCTGGAACAGATCTAGGAGTAGAGCTGAATCCACATTTTGATTCCGTTATTGGGTTAAAGTCTGAGCCGGTTTATCTCAGGGATGATCCAGGTTTAGACTGTGTGCTGATTATGAGCTGTGCACCATTTGATTTGCCTGTTGGTAGAGAAGTGCCATTTTCTTTCTGCATTATCTTTGGACAAACTGAAGATGATCTCGTAAACAACGCGCGATTTGCACAGGTGATGTATAATTCTCGTTACCAAGGATTTACGCCACCAACAAGACCGTCTGTATATTCAGAAACTAGTCAGGGTGAAGTTCGAATCTACTGGGATGATCGTGCAGAATCTTCTCGTGATGTGGTAACAGGGTATGCTGATTTTGAAGGGTATAAAATTTTTAAAAGTATGGATGGTGGGAGTTCCTGGGGTGAAGCGGATGATATGATTTATGACACTGATGGTATTTTTGCAGGTTGGCGGCCATTTCAGCAGTTTGACCTGAGCGCTGAAGAAGATTCATTACATTGTATTTATTCCAGCAATCCCAGTGACTGCGCAGATGACCCAATGCAACAAAGGGGCCATGGGATAAAAGGTGGGGATCCTTATTTCCCATGGTTTAGTTTAGGCGATGATACTGGATTAGACGCAATCAGATTGGATGAGCCTAAAATTATTGAAGGTGATACGATGAAATATATGTTTATCGATAATGACGTTATAGATGGATTAGAGTATACCTATTCTGTTGTGGCCTATGACATGGGTGTTGAGCCACCTTATAAAACCACATACAATGAATTAGGTGATGGATCTTTTGAAGCTGTGGTAGACACTAATTATTCCAACCCAGATAAATGGGCTGATCCTGATGGCTATGCATCCATTGAAAATTCAAAGGGTACAACCGTTTTAGACAGAAATTTTATACAATTATACCCAGGCGTAACGCCTGCTGCAAATACGGATAAAATTGGTGTTGTACCTAACCCTTATAGAGTACAATCTGGGTTTAAGGAAACTGAACACTTGAGGCAAATTCGCTTCACTAATCTTCCTGAGAGATGTACCATCAAAATTTTCACTCTATCTGGTGAGCATGTAAGCACTGTTGAGCACAGCAACAAGCAATCTGGTAATGCTTGGTGGGATATGAGAACTATAAATAACCAGGAAGTTGCACCGGGTCTTTATCTCTTTTATGTTGAACAAAAAGACAGCTCTAATGAACCCTATATTGGCAAATTTGCGGTAATTCGATGAAGAGCAGATACCTAGCACTGTTATTATTGCCCTATTTTGTATTTGCTCAATATCGGGAT
>MDTE01078443.1_pt1 | contig 44480 bp, 29 predicted proteins | sample 811231 | NCBI WGS metagenome assembly MDTE01 (sample SAMN05326651, study PRJNA326480) | marine metagenome | isolation source: seawater | place: Indian Ocean: Red Sea | collected 2010
GTCCTTGCTGACTTCGGCCGAGCGAATGACCAGGTTCTTTTTCTGGATTTCGTCACTGCCGTAGGTCGAGTGGTACGTGTAGGTGTGGCTGGTGACCGCATAGGAGGAGGGAGCCTGGGCGGTTTGAGGGTCGACCGGGCGGGTCAACACCAGCTCAAATCCGTCGTGTTTTGCCCGGATCTCTTTCATCTCGAACGGGGTCTTTCCCGTCCACACCAGGCGTTGCAGGCCATAGGAGGCCGTGCCCAGGCTACTCCAGCCACGATTGCTGAGTCCGGCAAACAGGCTGCCGTCGCGGCCCTGGGAGAGCCGGATCACCGCCGAGGCCAGACCTTCACGGAACGGGAAACAGGCTCCCTGGTACTGGCCGTTGACCTTCTCGAGAAACACCCGACTGATTGACGCCAGGGTGAACTCTCCGACGAACAGTTGGCCGTCGAAGGGGCCGAAACGACCGTGGCTGTCGTCGAGCATGATGTCGGTGGCCGACTGGCCAACCTTCTTGTACGGAAACCAGACGGCCGGCGGCTTGAGATGCTTCAGCCGCTTGGTCGCCTCGGGAAAGGGCACCCCGTTGGGGATGGTGGTGATGCCCCGGATCGGAGAACCGTCCAGTTCCATCGAGGCCAGCGCTTCGGGGTGATGAAAGAACGCACCGGACCGCATGTGGTGCAGCGAATTGGTGCCGACCCAGTTTCCCTGTTGGTCGGTGTAAAACATATCGCCGGCCCGGTTGGCACCCAGCCCACTGGGAGATCGCATTCCGGCACAGACCGGGACCAACTTGCCTTGTGGCGTGACCTTCACTCCCCAGCCTCGCCAGCGGGCCTGTGACACGCCGAGAGTCTTGTTGCGGACCATCAGGTTCCGCTGATTGCCCTGGAATCCCATTCCAATGTTGAGAGTCATCCAGAGGTTGCCCTTGTGGTCCAGCCTGGGCCCGAAGGCGTATTCGTGGTAGTTGCCGGTCACGCCCCACGAGTTGTTGACGCAAATGTACTCGTCGGCCACATCGTCTCCGTCGGTATCAGTCATCCGGGTCAGTTCCGTCCGCTGGGCGGTCAGGAACGAGTTTCCCTGTTTCAACAAGCCGAGCGGTTCGTGCAGCGCCTCGGCGAATTTCTTGTAGGTGATGTTCCTGGGCGGGTCGTCATAGATCCCGTCCAGGAACCAGACCTCGCCTTTTCGTATTGTCACCGCCAGCCGGTTCTTGCCGACCCGAGCCATGCCACTGACTTCCAGCACCAGGCCCTTGGGAGGCGGTTTCCAGAACCTGGACCGTGAGCCTGTTGGTGCCTTGGAGGTCAGGATTGTCACCAGCCGGTAGTAATCTGACTCGTCGTCGGCCGCCACATTGGGGCACAGGGCACAGGCCAGGACGATCACGGTCCAGGGCATTCTTCGCAGGATTCGTTTCACCGCTACCATCGATAATCCATTTCCACGGTGGCCTGGTCGGAAATCGTGAACGGAATGCGCCATTCCATCGTGCCGCCGATTGTCACCAGTTTTCCAGGATGTGTCCGCCCGGTTGGGACAGAAACCGTCAAACCGTTCTCGTCGGTGTGGGTGCGCGTGTCGCGAATCCTCAGCGTTTTTCCGACGTGGGGCCTGAGCCAAACTTTGGGCTGCTTCGAACCGGAGGAGGGGCTGACGGAAATCCGTAATGTTCGCTTGAGGCCGCGTTGGGCTGAGGGTTCGAGTCGATCCTCGACCTGCAACGTGCCGACGCTGTACAGCAGCGTGGGCACACGTGACTTGTCGAGACGATATCCTCGGAACCGGTAGCCGGTGCTGGGAGCGAGAGCGTTCGGCCAGGGCGTGTCGGGCTTGGCCAGGCGGCTGACGGCCAAGCCGGCCGGCAGGGTGACCAGGTCCTGGCCCAGTGGCGCTGCGGGAGGGATGAACCGGTTGAACCACGTGGCGTGGGCGTCCAGGAACCGACCTCGCCAGGCCTCGACCACCCGTCCCCGCCTCGCATCGAAAGCGAAGTGGGGGCTGTTGGGGAAACCGACCGCGATCGCGTGCCGGCCGACCCGCTGCATGAAGGTTCGCAGGATCAAAGGTCGTTTTTTGGGGACGAGTTCGTAGTTGTCCACCTTGTTCCGGGTGATCTTCTCGGGGAGAGGCTGGCGGCCCAGGTCGGCGAGATACGCGTGCAACGCGGCCAACTGGTTGTCGACGTGGCCACCGAGGACATCCGGGCTGTTGGTCTTCCCCTTGGGGAAGAAGGTGGGCATCCGCGTGCGGGCTTTCCGCGATGCGGGGTCCAGCAGGAAACGCTTCAACCATTCCGGACGGATCCGGCTCGTGGTGCCCTCGAGATCGATTCCCACCACCCCGGGCAGACGTTCGCCACGGACCGGGTGACATTGGACGCAGCCGCGGTCAATGAGTGTTCGTCCGGCCGAGGCCAGCGTCTTGGCGGTGACACCGAGGGCCGCGAAGACCTTGGCCGCGGGTGTGTCGGAACCGGCATCGACGGTTGCCAGTTGGGTGGGAAGCCCCAGCACCTCGCGGACCGGAAACACCGGCATGCGGATCTGCAGGTGGGAACGAACGTCCCCGGAACCGTCGAGCACCTTGCCCAGCCATGCCGTGCGGAGCTTGGTTCCGACACCGTCCAATGACGGGGGCAGCCGCCCCTCGTCACCCAGGTCAACGTGGCCAGCGGTTTCAAAGTAACCCCGTCGTTTGGGGCCCAGGCCACCGGACTTGTTTCGAGAATGACACGCCAGGCAGTTCAATCGCAACATTGTCCGTTTCAGCGACAACGCGGGAACGGCCTTGCCTGGTGTCACTGCCAGCGCAGCCGTGATGGACTGGAGTTGTTGCGTGTCGAGACGATAGCGAGGCTGGAGAGTGCTGGCGTTGGCCAGGCATGATTCTGTGGTCGCCGGGGCCAGCCGCGCCAGGATGGGTGGTGGCTTTTGAGTGCCCTTGCGGTCCAGGTTGGGGCCGGCCGAATGACAGGAGTGGCAACGGTACTGGACGAACAGTTGCCGTCCCCTGGCCACAAGTTCCGGGGTGTTCTCCGGCGATGGCAATGACCGGCCCGAATTGTTCTTGTGCAGGAATGCGACCAGGTCGGCCGCTTCGTCGGGAACCAGTTTCATCGCTGGCATGCGACCGCCCGGGCGAACGGTCTCCGGGTTGACCAGGAAATGAGCGAGTGCCTGTCGGGTGTACTTGCCGGACAAGTCACCGTGGGGAACCGAGGGGAACGGGCGAGCAGCCGCACCCAGTCCCAGTTCCCTGATTTCATCGGGGTCGAGTTGAGCCAGCAGTTTTTCGAGTTCGGAAGTCGGCTGAGGGCGGGCGTTGTACGTGGCATCGGGTTGGTGGCAAGCCACGCAGCCCACCTGGTGGAACAGCGTCCTGCCGCGATCACGATTTCCCTTGTCGTAGAACCGGGGTGCCACCGGGCGAGTGGCGGTCGATTTCAATTCGGGAAACGGTTCACGTAGCGTCGCCAGGAAAGCCGTCAGCGCGAGGATCGTGCGGGTTTTCTTTTCGACCGGAATGCCGTGCAACACATCGGGCATCGTGGTGCCCGGTTGTGTGCCGGTTGGATCGGCCAAAAAACGTGACAGCCATTTTGACTGGAGACGACGGCCAGCCCCGTCCAGTCGCGGCCCCGGTTTTGGTGAAGGACCGGTGGTCCCGGGAGCGTGGCAGGAGGTGCAGCCGAGTTCACCCAGGAGCAGTCGGCCGGCTTCGGCCGGGGCCAGTTCTCCGTGGCGAGCGAATCGCTCGAAACCGGCGACAAACGGTGTCGACGGAACGGCCGCGGTGGCCCAGAGGGTTGGCCAGATGACCAGGACACCGAGGATGCCGAGTCGAGCGCCTGGAATGCCGTTCACGGTCTCGGCCCGCGGAAGAGTCAAATCAACTCGGCGATCGGTTTCGCTTCGTTGAGAATATGGACAGGACGACCGCCGAAATCATTGAACGTCTGCGTGTGATCGATGCCGAGGTGGTGGTAGATCGTCGCCAGCAGGTCCTGGGGCGTGTAGGGCCTCTTGGTCGGGTACTCGGACTTGCTGTTGGTCGCCCCGACAACCTGGCCCATTTTCAGGTTCCCGCCGGCGAGCAACGCGGAGTAGGCCTGGGGCCAGTGGTCGCGGCCGTAGGACCGGTTGGGGACTCCGTATCGCATCACCGGGGTCCGTCCGAATTCGCCAACAACGACAACCAGAATCTGTTGTTGCAGGTCCTGGGCATGGATGTCCTCGATCAGGGTCGCCAGGGCTTGGTCCATGTAGGGCAGGCGAATTTTCATGAACTTGGCGAAGTGTCCCTCTCGCCCGGCGTTCCCGGCGTGATCGTCCCAGTTGGTGAATTCGGGGCCTGTCTTGGGAGTGTTGAAGTAGATGTTGATCACCGAGGTTCCGGCCTGGGCCAGTCGACGTGCCAGCAGGCAAGCCTGGCCCCAGAGGTTGCGGCCGTAACGGTCGCGGAGCGTGTCGGGTTCCTCGGCCAGGTTGAAGGCCCTGGCGGACTCGGGACTGGTCAGCATCTCGTAGGCCAGTTCGCGGAACTGGTCGGTGCCGGCCAGGTTGCCACGCAGGTCCACGTTGAGTCGGATTCGGTCCAGTTGATCGATCAGCGCCTTGCGGTCGCCAAGTCGTCGGCCGTCCTTCCCGGTGGCGATTCCGGCATGTGGAGCACGGAACCCCTTGCTGTTGGGATCGCCCACTTCGAATGCGCCGTGGTGCAGGCCCAGGTAGGCCGGCCGGGTCATGTAGGGCTTTTGTGGAATCGCCACGTAGGGGGGCATCACGTTGGGGCCGGGGCCCAGTGTCTTGCTGGCCACCGAACCCAGGTCGGGATGGTTGCTCTTGGACTGGGATGTGGGGTCGGCCACCAGGGGAGCTTTTCCGGTCAATACCGTGATGCCGCCATCGCTGTGGCTGCTCATGTTGTGGTGCAGCGAGCGGACGATCGAGAATTTGTCGGCGATCTTGGCCTGCAGAGGGAAGTGTTCGCAGATGTCCATGCCCGGAACGTTTGTGGCGATGGGGGCGAACTGGCTGCGGGTTGCGGTGGGTGCGTCGGGCTTGAGATCGTAGGTTTCCAACTGCGAGGCACCACCATGCTGATAGAGCATGATGACGGAGGTTCGTTTTGAGCGGTTGCCCGATGCGGCACGCGCGGCCAGAACCTCGGACAACGTCACCCCACCCAGTGCCATGGCTCCGACCTGCATGAACTCGCGACGACCCACCGGGCCGGGGCAAGTTGCAGAGATTTCGCGACGACTGCTCATGGATCGCTTCTCTTCACGTTGGAAGACACATCCCTGTGACTGTTATCGGCAGTATACGGGAATTGCTGGTCACTCGAAATCGCATTCCTGATTCTTGATGCGATCAGGTGCCAGACTTTTTCTGGGCCGCCAGTGTGTCCCGGTAGGCTTTTTCCTTCAACTGGATGTAGTCACGGTACCCGGCCGGATCGATGAAGGGACTGGTCTTGGCTCCCTTCAGCTTCGGGTACTTGGCATGCATCCCGTAGTAATTGCCGTGCGCGCCGAGAAAATAATCGCAACGGAGTGAGTTCAGCACCATGAAGGTGCGGGCGAAGTCCCGGGCGATTTTCGGATAGGACTTGTTGTTGACCAGTTGATAGCCGGGATTGACGTTCGGGCTGCCGACGACCACCACCAGTTTCTTGTTCTTGCCTTTGCCGACCGAGGCCGTCCAGGTGGTGCAGCCGGGGGTATGGCCCGGTGTGTGGCGGGCGATCAGCGTGGTGCCACCGAGAGTCACTTTTGCACCGTCCTTGAGCACCTTGTCGACCGGGCAGGGCCGCCAGCGGCTGTCGGTGTAGAGGTATTGTCCCTTGCCACCGTCGGCAATCACCTTCTCGTCGCCGGTCATCACGAAGACCTTCGCGCCACTGGCTTCGCGGGCGCGGGCGTGACCGGCAACGTGATCGGCGTGAGCGTGGCTGGCCAGGATGATTTTGATGTCAGTCATTTTGAAACCGAGCGAGCGAACCGAGGCCTGGATCAACGGCACCGTCTCGTCGAACCCGGTGTTGATCAGCATGTGCCCCTTGGGGGTGGTGACCAGGTAGATGGCCAGGTCGTTGGAACCCACGTAGTAGATGTTGTCGACGACCTTGTGAGCCGGGTACGGGCCGTCGGCGCGGACTGTTGCCGTGGCACAGATCGCCAGGGCCATTGCCAACAAGACGGACGGGCATCGGTGGATCGTTGCGGTCAGCATGTGAGGCCTCGGGAGAAAAAACGTGGTTTGGTCAGGCGTGGTCAACCGGTCATTGTCGATAAAACGTGGTAGATGAGTCATTCTAGCAACAACCCGGGGCGTCGACGAACCGGTTGGATCTGATTCCAGTTGGTGTTGATCCTGCTGAGAGGTTATCCTGATCACACGGTCGTGGTCGAATTCGTCGAACCGATTGCAATTGGGCGGAGCGTGGCATGAATCAGCAGGCGGTTGACCAACTGACAAGACGTGCGGCGTTGCAGCTGGGCACCGGCCTGTTTGGCTTGTCGTTGCCCGGTTACCTGGCAGCCGCCCGGGCGGGCCAGGTGGATCCGGCCCGACGGGACTACTCGTGCATCTTCCTGTTTTTGGCCGGTGGCATCAGCCACTTCGAATCGTGGGATCCCAAGCCGAATGCCCCGGTGGGCATTCGTGGTCTGTGGAGTCCCCAGTCGACCAATGTTCCCGGCACATTCATCACCGAGAAGATGCCGTTGCTGGCCCGGATGATGGACAAGGTGGCTGTCATCCGATCGTGGAAGGGGGCCAGTGGCAGCCATGGCGATGCATCGAAACATGCCATGAGCGGCGTGTTGCCGCGGTCCCGTAACCAGCAGTTTTTTCCGAATTTTGGCTGCATCGCCAGCACCTTGCTGGGAACCCGGCAGCCGGGCATTCCCTCCTATGTCGGCGTCCCCGTCGCGGCACGCTACACGACTCCCTCGGGGTACCTGGGGCCGGCCTACTCGGCCTTCGATGTCGATGGTGACCCCAGTGCCAAGAATTTTGAGATCGAGGGGTTGCGGTTGCCGCGAGGACGGTTCGAGACACGACGGAGCCTCCTGGACCAGGTCGACAACCTCGGTCGGCTGGCCGCTGCGGGCAACAACACGCTCTCGGTTCACGACAACCTGTTCGAGGAGGCCGTGACCACCCTGACCAGTGGTGCAATTCAGAAGGCGGCCAGGCTGGACGAGGAATCCCTGGCGGTACGACAGCGGTACGGCATGAACATCTACGGCCAGCGTGTGCTGCTGGCCCGCCGGATGGTTGAAGCCGGTGCTCGCTTCGTGACAGTCAATCACGCGGTGCAGGGAGGACTGTTCGGCAAGGGGCTGACCAACGGCACCTGGGACAACCATGGCTGGTTGTTCGATTCGATGATGTCGTTCGGAAAACGTCCGGCTGCTGTTGGCAAGGACAAGACGTGGCACGAGTACAAGGGGCCGGGCAACCTGCCACAGTTGGACATGTCGCTGACGTCGCTGTTGACCGATCTCGAGGAGCGGGGACTCCTGGACACGACGCTGGTCGTTGCTATGGGCGAGTTTGGCCGCACCCCGAAAATCAACAAGACGGCCGGCCGCGACCACTATCCACGGGCCGGCAACGTGCTGTTGGCCGGAGCCGGTGTGAAGGGAGGCGTGGTGATCGGTGCCACCGATCCCAACGGAGCCGCACCGGCGACGCGTCCCTGGACGCCCGTCGACTTTGGTGCGTCGATTTATCACGCCCTGGGCATTGATGCCGAAACGACCTACTTCCCGCGACTGCCGCGGCCGACCAAGATCGCCGAAGGCCAGGTCATTGAAGGGCTGTTCGCCTGAAGTTCGTGTCGACCGACCACGCCGGTGATCCAGGGCCTCGGTATGAGGCCGACCATCGTCGGGCAACGCCGGTTGAATCCGAACATGGACACGGCCATCATCCACGTTGCAACAACACGTGGTTTGCCGGTGCCGGGATCGGTGCCGGCAGCCAGCCTGGCAACTTGGACGAGAGCAGCAGATGAATCAACCACTTTCCGGTCAACGAATTCTCGTGTTCGTGGGCGACATCTATGAAGATCTCGAACTGTGGTACCCACGATTGCGATTGATTGAGGCGGGAGCCGAGGTGGTGGTGGCCGGGCCGGTGGCCGGTGCCACCTACGCCGGGAAGAATGGGTACCCCTGCGTGGCCGATGCCGCCATTGGCGATATGTCGGCCGCCGAATTCGACGGCCTGGTTGTGCCCGGGGGGTTCATGCCGGACAAGTTGCGTCGTGATCCGGTCGTGCTGGGAATCGTCCGGGATTTCGACGCGGCAGGGAAACTGGTCGCGGCGGTTTGTCACGGTGGCTGGATTCCGATCTCGGCCGGCGTGTACGACGGTGTGCGGGTGACCGGATCGCCCGGGATCAAGGACGACCTGGTCAACGCGGGCGCTGTCTGGGAAGACGCTGCGGTGGTCGTGGACAGGCACTTCGTCTCCAGTCGCAAGCCCGACGACCTGCCCGACTTCTGTCGTGGAATCCTCGAAGTCCTCGCCCCCTCCGACCAGTGAAGTCATCCGGGGCAGGAAGCCTGCCTTCCGGTTCGAAAGGATTCGATCGATGCTGATGATTCTCTCGCCAGCCAAGACACTCGATTTCGAGTCGCCCTTGCCAACCCGTCGTCGTTCGACCCCTGTCTGTAGCAAGCAGGCGTCGGAGGTAATCGATTCGCTGTTGAAATTGTCCCGGAAGGAGCTTGCCGGGAGAATGAAGTTGAAGCCGGAATTGGCCGAAACAACCCACCAGCAGTACTCCGACTGGCAGCAGCGGCCGACGGTGAAAAATGCTCGCCCTGCTGCCTTGGCTTATCGGGGCAATGCGTTTGTCGGCCTGGACGCGTCGACGTTCTCAGATGACGAGTTCCTGTTCGCCCAGGATTCACTGAGAATTCTTTCGGGACTCTATGGCATCCTGAGGCCACTGGACTTGATTCAGCCTTACCGCCTGGAAATGGCCATGAAACTCGAGACATCGCGTGGGAAGACGCTTTACGATTTCTGGACCGAGCGCATCTCGGGTTTGTTGGCCAGGGACCTGAAACGCAAGCCGGGCGGTGTGCTGGTCAACCTGGCGTCCGGCGAGTATTCGCGGGCCGTCGACACGGAGGCACTGGGAACTGAAGTGATCACCGCCTCATTCCTGGAGGATCGGGGAGGTCGTGTTCGACCGGTTTCGGCCTTCGCCAAGAAGGCCCGGGGACTGATGGCTTCCTTCGTGATTCGCAACCGATTGACGGAGCCGTGTGACATGAAAAAGTTCGATCTGGAAGGCTACCGGTTTGACTCCGGGAGGTCCTCGGATGTCGAATACGTTTTCACGCGATCGGAAGCCTGATCGGATCCGGTCACAGTCGAAGAGTTTCTTTCCACAGGATGCTGTTGTCATGGCAGAGACTGCTGCAGCGAGATCGGGTGAGTTCCTGGAGTTCATTCGCCGGTCGGCTCGTGAATTGCGCCACGGAGAGGCAATTCCCCGGTCACTTGACCAGTGGAAGGAACTCCGTGCCGCAGTGCGCAAGAACCTGGTTGCGGCGATCGGGCTGTCGACCGACGCGCCGGGGCCGGTTCCTGTTCGCAAGGTTGGTGAACAGAAAAAAGACGGGTACCGGATCGAGCACCTGGTGTTGCGGACGATTCGCACCGGGGACGGCTGGATCGAGATGCCGGCCAATGCCTATGTTCCCGACGCGCCGACGAAGAACGCCAAGCCGATGCCGGCCGTGTTGTGTGTCCACGGTCACTGGAGCGGTGCGAAGCAGGATCCGGTTGTCCAGTCTCGTTGCATCGGCCTGGCCAAGCTTGGCTTTTTCGTGCTTTCGGTCGACGCATTCGGTGCTGGAGAACGCGGCCTGAAGACTCCGCTGGGCGAATACCATGGCGAGATGGTTGCGGCGACGCTGTGGCCGACGGGCACGCTGCTGTGCGGGATCCAGGTCTGGGAGAACATGCGGGCGGTCGATTACCTGCAGACGCGTCCCGAGGTGGATCCAGAGCGGCTGGGGGTCACGGGCACATCCGGGGGGGGCAACCAGACCATTTACGCTGGTGCCCTGGACGAGCGATTCCAGTGCGTGGTCCCGGTCTGCTCGGTTGGAAACTACCAGGCGTACCTTGGGGCGGCCTGTTGCATGTGCGAACTGGTGCCCGGCGCCTTGACCTTCACCGACGAGTGGCAGGTGCTGGGACTCGTGGCCCCGCGGGCGTTGATGGTGATCAACGCCACGCGTGATGCCGTGCAGTTCTCCGTCGGGGAAGCCAGGAAATCGGTGGCCGGTGCCAAGAAGGTCTTTGACCTGTATGACCGATCGGCTGCCATACGGCACGTTCCGATCGAGTCGAAACACGACTACAACCAGCCGATGCGCGAAGCCATGTATGGCTGGATGACCAGGCACCTGAAAGGGATTGGTGATGGTTCACCGATCGCCGAACCGAAATTGCAGCCGGAGGACCGCGAGGCAGTGCGGGTTTGGCCAAAGGACTCACGGCCCGGGACTCACATCAGCCTGCCGCAATATTCCAAGCACCTGGCAGCGGCAGCGATGAAAAAACAGGTCGAGCCGGTTCACGCCGAGCACTGGGAATCGGAGGCCGAATGGCGGGTGGCGCACCTGCGGCGGTTGTGCCAGGTGCCCGGGGACCGGAAGTCCGAAATGGGTGAGGTCAAGGTGATCAAGTCCGGGAAGTCCCTGGAACTGCAGATCGAATCCGAGCCGGGGATTGTCGTGACGACGCGATGGCACCCGGGTGGGAAGTCGCGGTCGCGATTGGCCCTGGTGCTGGATCTTGCCGGTGCGGCGGCAGCCGCCAAGTCGGCCGAGTACACCGAGGCGATGGAGTCCGGCTGGGACGTGGCCGTGGTCGAATTGCGGGCGACTGGTTCGCTGGCGCCGAAGGGAAACCGGGTCCGCCGTGCCCTGGATCATAACGCCAGCCAGTGGGCCATGTGGATTGGTCGTCCACTGGTCACCCAGTGGGTCACCGACATTCGACGTGTCCTGGAGGGGCTGGCCAATCTGGTTTACAAGGGGCGGTTGCCCAGGGTTCGCGTCGTCGGACGAGGCGAGGCCGGGCCGTTGGCCGTGGTGGCCGCCGCGTTGGAACCGGGTGTCGACCAGGTGCACACCCATGGCGCCCCCGTGTCGGTGATCACCGATGAACCCTACGAGGAGGGACCAATCGGGACTTTGATTCCCGGGAGCCTGAAGACAATTGGCGACCTGCCCCAGTGGATGTCGCTTCTGGCTCCGCGTTCGCTGCGAGTCGTTGATCCGGTCACTGCCGGAGGAGAACCACTCAACCTGGCCCAGGCCAGGCAGGGACTCAAGCACACACGGGCCACCTACCGTGTCTTGAAGGCCGAAAAGGCTCTGGTCATCGAAACCGGTGGCTAGGTCGGTTTCGGAGCGGCCGACTCTACAGGTGGCAACTGCCCAGCCCGCGTTTTTCGAGATACTGCTGGTGGTATTCCTCGGCTCGGTAAAAGGTCGAGGCCTCGGTGATCTCGGTGGCGATCGGGCGGCTGATCCGTTCCTGGGCCGCTGTTCGGGACGCCTCGGCCGCCTGTTGTTGTTCGGGTGAGTGGAAGAAGATGGCCGACCGGTATTGTGTGCCGACGTCGGGGCCCTGGCGATTGAGCGTCGTGGGGTCGTGGCATTGCCAGAACAGGTCGACCAGCGTTTCGTAGGCGACCTGTTCTGGATCGAAATCCACTTCCACCACCTCGGCGTGACCGGTCGTTCCGGTGCAAACGTCCTCGTAGGTGGGGTTCTCCAAGGTGCCGCCGCAGTACCCCACCGCGGCATCATTCACACCGGGAACCTTTCGGAACGCCACCTCAACGCCCCAGAAACAGCCTGCTCCGAAAGTTGCCAATGCCATGGGGGCGCGTCCTCTTTTTGTTCGAGTGTTTTTGTTGCCGCTGGCACGGATTGGAATCGCTCGTGCGTACCGGGTAGCATCAGCATCATGGTGGCAGAGGGCAAGTCCCGGCCGGAAGATTCTCGAAGGAGCAGGGCAGATGAAATTGCGGAACGGTTTGACGGTTGCGGGTCTCGTGGTGGCGACGATTCTCATGGTGGGTGGACTCGGTCTCGAGACGGGTACCGCCCAGGACCAGCCCAAGGCTCCCAGGCCCCAATACGACTTTGAGAAAGAGTCCATTCCCGGGGCGACGGTCGACGAGCCCGTGCTCAAGGAGTTTTCCCTCTCCAAGGCCGCCGCTTACATCGAGGCCGGTAACAAGCTGTGGTGGAAGAAGCGGAAGTGTGTGGCCTGTCACACCACGGGGGTTTTCGGTGTGATGCGGCCGTCGCTGTCGTCGTATCTCGGCAAGCCCGGTCCGGCTCTCCGCAAATTCCTGGTCGCCGATCTGGCCAAGATGAAGCAGCAAAAGATCGAGAAGCTTCGCACCGGAGTCCGGCCGACCCAGATGGCCTACCTGGCCGGAGCGTTGGCCGAATGGGACAAGCACGTCACTGGCAAACTGTCACCCGAAACCGACGAAGCCCTGCGGCTGCTGCTGTCGCTGCAGTCCGACGACGGCTCATTCAACAACATCGGGTGTTGGCCTCCCTTTGAGTCCAGTGCCTACCACGGCACCACGGTGGCCGCCAAGGCGCTGGAATCGGCTCCCGGATGGCTGGGTGGGCTGAAGGACAGCGACTTGATGGCGCGGGTTGCCAAGACACACAACTATCTCAAGACCACCAAGCCACCTCACGATTACGGCAAGCTGCTGTTGTTGTGGACCTCGGCCCGGGTGCCCGGACTCGTCGACGCCAAGCAGAAACAGGAACTGATCGACCTGGTGCTGAAGCACCAGCAAGCCGACGGAGGCTGGTCGATCCGGACGTTCGCGACACCCGAGACCTGGGGAGATGGCAGCCGGGCGGAGAAGTTGAAGTCCGAAAAGGATTTCAAGAATCCTCCCAGTGATGGGCATCAGACTGGCCTGGTGCTGCTGGTTCTTCGAGAGGCCGGAATGGCGGCCAAGGACAAGCGGATCCAGCGAGGTGTGAACTGGCTGTTGAAGAACCAGCGACAATCCGGTCGCTGGTGGACCCGGTCGCTGAACAAAGACACCTACCACTACATCACCTTCAGTGGCAGTTGCTACCCGCTGCTGGCGTTGGGGAAATGTGGCGTGTTGCCGACAAAGATCCAGGTCAGCAAAGCTCCCTAGAGTCGCGCGAATTGATCGTGGATTGACGGCGGCCATTCGTGGACCTGTCAACGGGATCCTCGTTCGCACCGCCACCGTGCGCAAAATGAAGAGGACTCTGAAATGGCGACAAGTTCTCCGGGAGCGGTGTGGCTCCCGTTCCGACACCGCGGGGCCTGGACTCTGCTGACTGCGTTGTTGTTGGCCGCGGCACACGACGGTGCAGTGGTAGGAGACGCGGAGGCCGCCGGGCCCGACGACAGAATTCCTGATATCGGTTCGCGACGCGAATTGATGATTGACGGATTCCTGGTCGATCGGCTGAAAGGCCAGGCCCGGTTGAGACTTCACAATCCGGTCCGCCGCGAGATCTCAGTGGTCCACAATGCGGCCTGGGAGGGGAACGGGTGCAACTACCACACGGTGTTTTATGACGAGGGCTTCCGCAAGACCGGTCGGTACCGGATGTACTATCACGCCTGGCACATCCCCTCGGATGGCAACCAGTCTCATCCGTTGAGGATTGCTTATGCCGAGAGCAAGGATGGGATTCGCTGGGTGAAACCCAACCTGGGATTGTTCGAACACGGCGGTTCGAAACAGAACAACATCGTGTTGGCCGAGATCAACGGCAAGGAACCGCATGACTTCTCGGTTTTCAAGGACTCGAACCCCAGGGTGAAACCGGGCGAGGAATACAAGGCGGTTGGTTTCGGGCGGAATCCGCGCGGACTGTATGCATTCAAGTCGCCTGATGGCATCCACTGGACGCCGATGAACGGCTCGAAACCGGTCATGACCGGCCATGCCTTCGACACGCAGAACCTCGCGTTCTGGGATCCTCGTGTCGGGAAATACCGCAGTTTTGTCCGGGATTTCGATGGAAAGATTCGCGGTGTCCGGACGGCCACCTCCGACGACCTGGTGCACTGGAGCCAGAGGGACTGGCTGCAATATCCGGGTGCTCCGGTCGAACAACTCTACACCAACCAGGTGAGTCCCTATTACCGGGCACCGCACCTGTTGATCGGGTTCCCGGCCCGCTACGTCGACCGTGGCTGGGTGCCCAGCACCCGCCGATTGCCATCACTGAAGTTGCGGGAGCAGCGGTCCCGGACGAACAAGCGGTACGGATCGGCGGTGACCGACACCATCCTGATGACGAGCCGTGATGGTCGGAACTTTCACAGATGGAACCAGGCCTTCCTGCGGCCAGGTTTGAGGACTCGCCACAACTGGGCCTATGGCGACAACTACATGGCCTGGCAGATGGTGGAAACAGATTCTCCCGAGGACGACAGCCCCCGGGAACTGTCGCTGTACGCCACGGAGAGTTATTTCACGGGGAAGACGTCGAGGTTGCGTCGGTACACGTTGAGAATCGACGGATTTGCCTCGCTGTTCGCACCCCGGGAGGGCGGCGAATTGGTCACGCGGGCGTTCCGCTTTCGTGGTGATCGGTTGGCGGTCAATGTGGCGACATCAGCAGCTGGATCCGTGCGGGTCGAAATACAGGACGCCACGGGAAAGCCCATCCCGGGATACACCCTTGCCGAATCTCACGAGATTTTTGGCGACGCGCTGGAGCACCCGGTCGAGTGGAAATCGACATCGAGTGTGAGCCGGTTGTCGGGGAAGCCCATTCGTCTTCGGTTCGTGGTCCGGGAGGCGGACCTGTACGCGTTGAAATTCTCGGATGCGGACTCCTCATCGTCGCCGTCAACATCCCGGATCTCCGGGGACCTGGAAGAGCGATGCCTGAAGATCTTGAAGGCGGGATTGCACGGAGAGGATTTCTGGCCTGCGATTCACGCAGCCGAGGGGCTCACCCTGGGGCAACAGCAGAAAACCGTAATCAATTTCCTGTCTCCAAAACTCGACCAGGAATCCGACCTGCAAAAACGCTGTGGCCTGGCACGGGAGTTGGTCCGTGCGGGGGATCGGAAGCACGTCGCCGAGATGATCCGGATTCTTGAGCACAAGGATTCTCACGGCCATGTCCACGCTGCAGAAAGTCTCTACAAGGTGCACGGGTGTGGGGACGGTCGCGCATTGGAGCGAGCATGGAAGACGAGCGACAACATGATCTTGCGGCTGATGGCTGCGGCCGCGCTGACGAGATCGGGACGCGGTGATGCGCTGGGATTCGTGCGCCAACAATTGGCCAACCCGGATCACAAGATCGCGAGAATTGCCGCGTGGATTGTCGCCAGGGTTGGTGATCAGACGGACGTGGCCAGGCTGCGACGAACCGCCGGGCCGATCCGGGATCCTCTGAGCCGTTGTTATTTTGATCATGCGTTGGCTCTGCTGGGTGACGCTGCCGGACGTCGGAGTTTGATCCAGAACCTGGAATCAGATCGTCCGGATATTCGCACCTACGCCGCTGTATTCGCCGGTGAAGCCAGGATGGTCGAAGCCGTTCCGGTCCTGGTGAACTTGCTGGATGATCCACATCCCGATGCCCGGTTGCGTTCGGCACAGGCGCTGCTGGAACTGTCCCGCCCCGAGCCCGCATCCCGGTTCCTGATCCGTAGAGATCCGGGTGACGAGCAGACTGGCCGTCCGGTTTCGGTCCGGGTCGACAATGCTCACCTGGTTCATTCCGCGCAACTGATGCCGAAGAATGGGGACGCTGACACGGCCGCCCAGGCACGGTCCGTGTTGCAACAACTCGATGAATTGCTGATGGGATACCGGACACCAAGAAGCCAACTGGTGAAGTTGAACGTCTACGTGGCCAGTTCGCGGGTTCGCCAGGTGGTCGACGAAACGCTGGAGGCCTGGCTGCCGGTTGGGTGTCGTCCTGCCGTGGCCCATGTCGAGACGACGCTGGCCGATCCGAAAGCACGGGTTGCCGTTGATGCCGTGTTTCCTGCTCACCGGGTTGGAGCTTCGACCGGAGTGGAGTATCGGTTTCGCGTCGGAGAAGAGGGCACGCCGCGGTTTGCTCTCTCGAGTGTTTTGCCACGCGGGGAGGTGGTCTACGTTTCCGGCCAGGCCCGTCCCGGTTCACTGCAGGTGGCGACAACCGGGACGATCCGGGGACTTCTGGCCACGCTGGACTTCATGACGGTCCGCAGGCAGGACATTGTCCAGATCAAGTGTTTCACCGACCCCATGAAACAGGCCGGGATGGTTCTCGAGGCCATCGCCGCCGAGTTTCCCGAGGGACTGGTTCCTCCGGTGACCCTGGTGGAGTGGAAAAGTGGGATGCTGCCGATCGAGATCGAAGTGGTGGCCTGGAGGCCGGGGCGGAAGTCAAAAGAGAGTCTGAGTGTCTCGACTCCACCGGGACTGTCATCCTCGCCCGTCTTCAGTCGTGTCTCGACAATTCATGGTCAGAACCGGATCTACGTGTCTGGCCTGTATTCCCGCGATCAGCAACCGGATCGGCCACAGGTGAAATCGGTGTTTGACCAGTTGAAGTCCAGCCTGGGGTTTCATCATTCGGATTTCCGCCACCTCGCCAAGGCGACCTACTACGTGACCACGCCAGGTTCCAGCGGAGAATTGAACCGCCTGAGGCCGTCTCTTTACGATCCCCAACGCCCTCCGGCGGCGTCCAAGGCGATGGTCAGCGGCGTCGGGTTCGAGGGCCGGACCATTCTGATCGATATGATTGCCACCGGACCCGATTTGCCGTGAATTGAATTGCCCTGATCCGAGTTGCCTCATGAAACGCACACTCGCTCCATTGGCATCTTTGCACATCTTGCCAGGCAATGTGATGAACCGGTTCGTGGTCCTGTGTGGTTTCTGGGTGGCGGGTTTCAGCGGCGTGATCGACGCTGGTGCAACCGATCAGTCCGGGCCAAAACCGCCGTTGCCATTGTCTCCCGCTGCGAGTGCTCGAAAACTCCGGCTGCCCGAGGGGTTTCGCATCGAGTTGGTCGCGAGCGAACCGGTTGTCGTCGAACCCTCATGTGTTGCCTTCGATGCTCGTGGACGCATGTTCGTCGGAGAGATTCACGGGTTCAATCTCGAAGGCGAGATTGATGTGACGGAATTGAACAAGTCGGGCACGGTCGATCGATCGGTTCGTCGCATTCGCTGGGAACGCATCGGTGGCCGAATTGCCGAACAGGCGAAACGGGGACAATTTGGTACGGTCAAACTGCTGGTCGATTCCGACGGTGACGGCCGGATGGACACGGCACAGGTGTGGGCCGATCGGTTGCCTCCGTGTTATGGACTATTGCCATCGGGGGATGGTTTGGTGGTTGTGTGTGCTCCGGACATCCTGTTCCTGGCCGATCGCGACGGTGATGGCCGTGCCGAAGTTCGCAAGACCCTGTTGACCGGGTTCCGACGCGAGTTCATTGAACGTGGGATCAACAACCCGCGGTGGGGACTCGACAACTGGATTTACGTGGGGTCGGGTGGTGATGGAGGGACAATCCGTGGCCCCAAGCTGAAGGCACCTGTCACGTTGGGACGGACCGACTTTCGCATCAAGCCCGACGGGTCGGCGATCGAGCCAGTGACCGGAACCGTACGGACCTTCGGCTGGGGGATGAATGCGATCGGCGATCGTTTCACGACGGCTGGCGGTACGCCGGTGTCGGCCAACTTGCCGCTGCCGTACCGTTACCTGGGACGCAATCCCTTTGTGGCCTCTCCGGCGGTGGCCTATACCGCATCCAACTACAACCGCGTGTTTGGCATCAGTCCGCCCCACCCGTGGCGGGTGGTTCGCGGGCAAGATCCCAACTGGGTCAAGTTCTACGGTCAACGGGAAACCTCCGGGGGGTTTTTCACCAGTGGTTGTGGCACCGAGATTTACCAGGGCCGCCTGTTCCCTCGTGAAATGGTTGGCCAGTTGTTCTGTTGCGAACCGTCCAACAACGTGATTCATCGCAGCGCCCTGACTCTTGATGGTTCGGTTTACCGGGCCCGTCGGACGGCAAACGAGTCCCGTTCGGAATTCCTGGCCTCGGGCGATCCCTGGTTCCGTCCGGTGAACCTGCGGGTTGGACCCGACGGTGCGATGTACATCGTCGACATGTATCGGGAGATTGTCGAAGACTATTCGGCGATCCCCCGCTTTCTCCAGCAACGTTACGGCTTGTCCGGTGGTCGAAAGCGAGGCCGCATCTGGCGGCTGATTCCCAGCAAAGCCCGGTTGCGACCCGTGGTCGAGTGGCAGGGAGCGTCCAACGCGGTCCTGCTGGCAGCGCTGGCAGACGACAACGCCTGGCGACGATTCACGGCTCAGCGGCTGTTGATTGACCGTGGTGGCCGTGCGGCCGTGGACGGGTTGACGGAAATGGTCCGCCACGACCGGTCCGCGGTGGGACGCTTGCACGCGCTCTATACTCTCGAGGGGCTGGGGGCACTTCGTCCGCAGGAAATTGCTGTGGCCCTGAACGATGCGCATTCCGGTGTGCAATTGCACGCGCTGCAACTCTCCGAACGCGTGTTGCCCGACAACGCCGAAACCGTTGCGCGGCTGATGCGGTTGGCGGAATCGGCGGAATCGCGTGTTCGCTTGCAGGTGGTGCTGACTCTGGGTGAGTCGAAAAATTCCGCGGCGGATTCCTCGCTGCTGGAATTTGCCCGCCGCTTTGGCCACGAGCGATGGATGTCGGCAGCGATTCTTTCGGGATCCCGTGACCGGGCCGGACGATTGCTGGCCGGTCTACTTGCCGGGATGACATTGGAAAAAGGAGGGCGTGAATTGATCGGGCCCCTGGCGGCGACTCTTGGTGGACGCCGCCGCGCAACAGAGTGGATTCCTGTTCTGGAAGAGGTGGTTTCTCACGACGTGGCCGTCAAGACGGCATGCCTGGAAGGGCTGGTGTCCGGGCTGGCAGGCAACGAGGTGAAGTTGAACGGCGTCGAGCCAATCTGGCCGGCATTGTCTCGCCTGGTAGCCGATCGCTCTCCACCGATTCGACACCTGGCGATCCGGCTGGCATCGCGGCTGGGTTTCGGAGGCCGGCCGGAGATTCGTCGAGAGATGCAACTCGCGATGGTTCGTGCACAGGACCTCGGTGTTGCGATTCCCGATCGGGCTGCTGCGGTCCGGCTGTTGGGCTTTGCGTCGTACGATCAGGCTGCAGTCACGTTCAGGAAACTGTTGAATCCGGGGCAGCCACTGGACCTGCAATTGGCGGCTGTTGATGCGATGAACGCATTGGCGGACCGAAAGGCCGTTCCGGCGATGCTGGCCGGATGGAGCGGTTACACGCCACGGTTGCGGAAAAAAGTGCTCGATGCAGTGATGGCACGTGAAGACCGATTGGTGGTACTGGTCGATGCACTGGAAAAGAAAACGGTCGCCATCGCCCAGATCGATGCGTCGCGACGCGAGCGATTGATGGCGGCACGGGACGAGACTGTGTCGGCACGGGCCCGACGCCTGTTCGCCACGAGGCCCCTGGAGGCGGAATTGCGGTCCCGGGTCGTTCGTTACCAGAAGGCCCTGAAAGGGAAACGGAACCTGCGACGGGGGCGAGAGGTGTTTGCCCGTCACTGCCTGGCCTGTCACAGACTCAAGAAAGAAGGGCATGCCGTCGGTCCCGATCTTGCCGGTGTGATCAAGAAACCCGACGAAGCGATCCTGCTGGAATTCCTGAATCCCAGTGCAACGATCGAGCCGGCTTTTCAGAGCTACACGGTTGTGACCGCCGCGGGACGGATTTACACGGGAACCCTGGCTGCCGAATCGGCCACCAGCCTGACGTTGCGGAGGGAAAAGGGACTGACCGACACGGTGCTGAGGAAGGAGATCGAGTCGGTGAAGGCCTCGGCGGTTTCGTTGATGCCGTCCAACCTCTTCGAGAAGATCAGCCCTGCCGAGATCGCTGACGCCATCGCCTACCTGAGACACGCGCTGAAGCAGCCGTAGTGTGATTCCGGAACACAACCGGTGGCTTCATCGCTACGGGCGTTTCAAGGGGACCCGGGCCAGGAACAGTTCGGCGGCGTCCTTCAATCGCGTGGCCCCGCTGTACTCGTGGGCGGACCGGTGGTAGACGACCAGCATCTCGTTGCCGACTTGGACCGCGGTCGCATAGGAACTGTCGTGGTTGCCCTGGAGTGGGCCAAGACGACAGTACGGGGTCAATTTTCCATCCTGGAAGGTGAACACCATCGTGGCCTGGCTGACCTTGCTGGCGACGTTCACACGCAGTGTTGATGGGGGCACCGGGGGCGTGTAGCGGAGTTCGCGAGAGATCAGGTAGGTGACACCGGCAAACGTGTAGGCCGACTGGCCGGAAAGATGGTGTCTGGCCGGACGCTGTGTCCACCTGGTGTAAGGAGGGGCAGACTCCATCAGGAAACCGCCGACGGTCACCTGGCTGCGGAGAAAACCCACCAGGCGGTTTCCGTCCAGGAAATGCAGGGTGGTTTCACTTTCTCCCTGACCGGCTCGAATGGTCGAGGCCAGTTTCCAGTCGATTCCATCGGTCGATGTGACCAGGTCGGCGTGGCGGCGGTTGTTGGGACCGGGACGATGGGCCGCCGCGTAAAACTTTCCACCGTGGGCGAGAGGTTTCCAGAGAATGAAACCGTTCTTGTAGACCGGCTGCGGCTTGCTCCAGTGTCGTCCGTCGTCGGTATGATTTGCGAAGACACGGAATCCCGCGTCGCGGCTGTTGGTGTACAGGAACAGCCGTTTCGGGGTGGCCAGCAGTTGGGGATCACGGTCGTCTCCCTGGACGTCCTGCCGCATCACTTCGGTCCAGGTTTTCGTGTCACTGGAGCGCAGGACGACGATGTCACCATCGGTGGAACCATGTCCGGTCCCGGTCCGAAAACACAGCCAGTAGTCGCGTTTCCATTTCGTGAAAGCGGCAAATGCATTGTGTCGGCCGTTGGAGACCACGCGTTTCACGCTGAGAGGCTGGACCAGTTTTGGAGTGTCATCGGCTCCTGTCGCGATGTCCGGGAGTTGGCCGGCCAGCAGCGTGCCACCGATCAACAGTGGGATGAGTTGGTGCGCGATGTTTCGCAAAACAGATCTCCTGGTGGTGGTGATGCCGATACGATCGTCGTAGTTTGTCATGGTTCATTCAAGTACCCCGGGAGACATCCGTGTTCACGATAGCCGAGTCCTTTCGCCTGAAACCGGGCTGTTATGACGAATACAAGCGGGCCCACGATGAACTCTGGCCGGATATCGGCCAGAGCATGGCCGAGCACGAGGTGAGCATGGCTATTTACCTCCGGGGCGATCGCTTGTTCTTGCATGGCGTGGCACCAAGTCGTGCCCACTGGGACCGGATGCGGGAGTATCCCGGGTTGCCCAAGTGGCACGCCTACATGGCCACCCTGATGCTGACCGACGATGACGGGCACACTGTCGTTGAAGAACTGGAAGAAGCGTTCGTTTTCGGGATTTTCGCCGAATAGCCAAGACCTGGTCGACCACTACGGCCGGTGACAGATGGTCATTTCTGCGAACCCGGCCAGTTTTTGGGCAGCGTGAGTGACCAGACCTCGCTGCTGAGCGGTTTGGCGTGACCACCGGCGATCCAGAGCGTGTCCCGCATCACGTAGGCCGACAATTCGTGGCGTTCCTTCCACGTGGTCTTGGCTTTGTATTCCGTCCAGGTCTTCCCGTCCCGGGAGTACCAGGCATCTCCCCAGTTTTTCGATGGAGTGTTGGACCATCCTCCGAGCACCCACATGTGGCCGCGGTAGACGACCGACGAGAACCACAATCGAGGATGCCACGGAGCCTTGTCACTCACGCGTTTCCAGTGAGTTCCATCGGTGGTGCTCCAGACGTCGTTGTGTGCCTTGTACTCGGGGACATAGTTGCCGCCGCCGAAAACAAACATGCGGTCGCCGAGCACCGCCGCCTGGTGGTATGCCCTGGGGGCCCACCCCGCGTTGTCGGTGGCCCGGGTCCAGCGTTTTCCATCCGCGGAGGACCAGACGTCGTTCTTGAGACTCTTGCTGTCGCCGAAGTAGTAGTTCTCGGTGCCACCCAGGATCCACATGCGGCCCTTGAATTCGACCAGGGCTGCGGCCAACCGGGGTGTCCATCCCGCGGACCGGGTGTCCTGGGTCCACGCCTTGCCGTCGGTCGATGACCAGACCTGGTTGCTGGCCGAATGGCCGGGCAGACGCCCGTTGTACCATCCTCCCATGAACCACATGCGATTCTTGAAGGTCAGGGACATCGACAGGTCACTGTGAATCCACGGAGCTTTTTCGGTGACCCGTGTCCAGGTTTTTCCATCGGCCGAAGACCAGACGTCCCGCGGGGGAGCCTCGAAGGAGTTCATCCAGCCGCCGAACAGCCAGAGCCGGTTCTTGAACACCAGTTCGCCCTGCGAGTCCCGGGCCGTCCAGCCGGCCTTTTGCGTCACGCGGACCCATGGCGGATGGACAGCGTCGGCCGCGAACATCGGAGATACGAGTGCCAGGCACGCGATCGACGTGCAAATGATCTGTTGCATGAGAAGAGTCGCTATTTCGAGACCTGTTTGACGAGCTTGTGGACAGAAGTGGCGATGCGTTTCTCGACATCACCGGCCCAGCGGTATGCCGGGCGGCCATACTCGTAGAGGCGGGCACCGCCCTCGTAACCACCCTCTTCCCAGACACGACGCGAGGGGATGTAGGAGATCATGTCGTCGGCGTAGCCGCAGACCCATGTCCGTGGACCGAACTCGTTCTTGAACCGCAATGCAAAGTCGACAACTGTCTCGGCACCCATTCCGATCATCAGCGTGTCCTTGCCCAGTCGCCAGGCGTGAATCGGATAGGGATAGGTCGGCGAGAATTTCACACCGTTGTCCAACTTCCCCAGCAGCCGGGTGGCCCACCGTCGTTCGATCCTGTTGCTGCTCTTCTGGGCCTGGGTGAGCGTTTCACGGGTCACCAGTTTCTGGTACGCCAGCGGGACGTATTCAAAGGCGGTCTTCAAGCCGGGAGCAACGGGGCGCAGTGGCTTTTTCTTGAGAGCCTCTTCGACGCCGACCGCCAGCATGTGGCCGTATTTCTGACAGAGTTCGAGCTTGCGGCGGGGCAGGGGGTTCTGGTCGCCTCCGCACGTGTTGACAAACATCGCCAGCGCGCCGGGATGGTTTTTCTCGATTTCCACCTGTGCGTACCCGGGATAATCACCGCACCACTTGGTGAAACTCAGCGTCGTCGGGTGACAGGCGTACCCAAACAGAATGGCCCGCAGGTTGTCATCTTTGCCGGTGACCGTCATCACGGGGACGGTGTGATCAACCGGGCCGACCAGGGCTTTTCCGGCAGCCAACAGGGCTGGCACATCGGCCTCGCGATTGTTTCTCCGGTTCACCGCGAAGGTCGATCGGCCCTGGCCGGTGTGAATCGTTGCCGGTTGCAGGTCGGCCAGGGCACGACCAATCAGGTCGACGCTGACAATGACCATCCGGTCGGTGTATTTCCGGACGAGTTCCTCCTGGGCTTCCTCGACCTGGTAATAGTCGATCAGGTCTTCACCCAGCCTGGGGCCGCAGTGGTTGTGTGAGAAGGTGAACATGATCTGGTGTCGTTGCAGGCCGTGTTTCTTTTTCACCTGCTTGAAGACCCTGTCGCTCATTCCCTTGGGAACGCCCTGGAAGTCACTGGTGATCAACACGACCTGGTGGCCGGCCCCGTCGTCCAGGGCCAGTGCCTTCATCCACAACGGGTGCAGTGTCTCGGTGGCGACCCGCTTGCTGCCGTAACCAGCCAGCCAGACATCGGTCCGGGGAGTCAGTTCCGCCTTGGACAACCCGGCTTTCCAGCCAGCCTGCAGCGATGCCGTCGGGGTGAGCAACAAGGCTCCGGCGATCGCCATCACCGCGATGAGGCGGAGACTCGTTCGTGAGCGGCAAAAGAATGGTCCAGAAATGGCCTGGCAACAACTGGTGGAACTCATCGGTACGCTCCCGCTTCCATCGGGGTGAGGATAATCTGGGTTTCACCGAAAGCGTGGTGGTTCTCCTTGCGGATGTTCCACGGGATGGCAATCGGCCAGCAACGATAATACGAGGAAACGGTAGAGATGGCACATTCAACGTCACACGGATTCAGTCGCCGACAAGTATTGACCGGAGCAGCCGGGCTCGCGGCGGTCGCAGCAGGCGGGGGCACGGTTCCGGAAACTCGGGCCGCTGACACCAAAATTGCCAGGCCAGAGCCGGACCAACTTCACTTTGCAAACCTCAATCAACCGCAACGGTACCAATACACCCGGACCAGCGACCTGGCGGGGAGACGCCGATTCGCGTTCCTGGACACCCGGCAAATCCGTGAGATTGCAGGAGCCGAACTCCGGTTTCATCCCGCTGAGAAGCATGGCGATCCGGTTCTCGAGTGCGATTCCTCACTGGAGACCGGAGTGCTGCTCTATGGGAGTGTGCTGCATGACGGGCAGCGGTTCCGCATGTGGTACCAGCCGATCGCCAAAAAAAACGGGTCAGGCAATCCGTACGACGTTGCCTATGCCGAGAGCAGCGATGGGATTCATTGGCGGCGCCCGAAACTGGGCGTGGTGGCACGGAATGGCTCGACAAAGAACAACCTGGTCAACATGCGAGGGCACGGGCCGAGCGTGATGGATCTGGGACCGGACGCTCCTCCTGAAAGGCGTTACCTGGGCATTGCAGTCGGGTTTGCTCCGATCCTGGGGGTCCCCGAGGCGCTGGATCATCCCCAGACCCGAAGGCATCACGGGTACTGGATGTATTACTCGGCCGATGGCTTCCGTTGGCATCTCTACGAACGCCCCGGTTGTAGCATCTTTCACCACATGTCCGACACGGCCTGTTTTGTTCACGATCGGTATCGTGGACGGATCCTGGGCAGCGTGAAATTGGAGCCCCGTGTGCGGCTCTTTGACCGTCGCAGTGTGACAATCGCCTCGGCCCCGACTGACGCTCTGACCAACTGGTCCGCGCCACGACTGGCCCTGTACCCGGACGAATTGGACGATCGAATGGCCGTGGAACGGGGGGCACGGTTCTTGGAGTTCTACGGCATGGGCATGTTGCCGACCCGGGACCTGTTGATCGGATTTCCTGAGACCTACTGGGTGGAAGGGGGATTGCATCCGTCTCAGGTGGCGGGCGTGAGATTGGGATGGGAGGGCAAGTGCGAAATCCAGATGGCCTACAGTTACGATGGCCATGCTTGGCATCGGTCACTCGGTCGCAAGCCACTGATCGGGTTGGGTAAGACCGGGGACTGGGACGCCGGTTTTCTGACAATGCAGGGGTCGGCTGTCGAGGTCAATGGAATGACCCATCTCTACTACAGTGCGTGTCCGGGTGGACACGCCTTTCCACCGGGACAGAACACTCGCAAGATTGGACTGGCCACGGTTCGCCAGGACCGGTTTGCGTCGATCGGATCAGATGGCCGTGGGATGGTCGAGGTGTTTCACGGTCATCGGTCGGGTGCTGGCCTGGCTGTCAATTCTCAGAGCCGGGACGGTGGCGAGTTGAGAGTGGAGGTCCGACGCCCGAAAGGGAAACACAGCGAGCCGATTGTCGGTTTTGAGGCAGCCGACTGTCGGCCGATTCGCGGCGACGGAATCCGTCAGTCGGTTGCGTGGAAGAATCGGACATGGCGGGATTTGCCGGCTGGCGAGAACCTGGTGCTGAGGTTCCAACTGGTCAATTCGGACGTGTTTGCGTACGAGGTGAAGTCCTAGCCGACGGTTCGAGCTTGGGCGATGTCAGCAACCGATCGGCGATGGCGTCGGCCAGCATCCGGTTGCCCTGTTGGTTGTAGTGGCAACAGTCGTCGATATAGATCGGCTGAGGTGTGTTTGCGAAGAGCATCGTCAGGTCGAGAAAATCGACCCCCGTGGCCACCAGTTCACGACCCGTGGATTTCAGCCTGGGGTAACCACCAATGACTCCCGGGCGGTACTTGTGTTCAAGTGTGATTGCGGTCTTCCGCTCGGCGTCACCCATCGGCTTGGATCCCTCGAGGTACTGGTTGGGTTGCAGAACGTGCAGGTACCGCATGTCGTTGGCCTGGCAGAGCCTGTCGAGTTGCCGGGAACTGCGTTCCCACAGCGCGACCATGTCATCGTACATCTGGTCGGAGCCCTTGTAGGTGTTGGCCGGACCCGTGTGCATATAAACGCTGGCCTTGTTGAGCCACTGCGAAGTGATGATCGACAGGTCGTGGTCCAGTTGCTTGCGGTACCAGTTGTCGCGGGTTCTCCAGATGAATCCCAGCAACGGCGAGTATCGCAGGGGGCTGTCGACAAATCGGTTGGCCCAGTGTCGCCGGTGCAGCCGAAGTGACGCATGGTGATAGAGCGTGTGGACGATCTCGGATCGGGGCAACGCCCGGACACGTTCATGCCAACCACGTGGGTAGGCCACGTGAACCTGCTTGGGGTGGTTTTCGGCGGGGTGCAATGCGACCTCATTGAACCCGTCGATGTTGATGACGATGTCGAATTCGGCACCCAGGGAGAGGATCCAGGCCATGGTCATCAATTGCTGCGGTTGCTTGTAACCGGAGATGGCCAGCGACACGATCTCGATCTCCCGATCTTGGAACCGGGGGGCCTGGGCGAGGCGAGATCCAAGTTGGTCTCGGCCGTGCATCGAGAAGTACCAGGCAACCGAACCACCGACTATGGCCACCCGCAGACGGTCCGGCGAACGGGGAGATAATGGTTGTCCGTGGTCGAGGAAACCCAGTTGATTGATCGGGAAACGGGTCTTTGCGAGCGAGACACCTCCATCTGTGTCGGGGTTGAGGACCCAGCCAAGATGGGGGTGCAGTACCTCGTCGAGAGGTGGTGGGGTATTGCGAGCGAATCCGGCTGCACGATCACGCTGGTCGGCGTGCAACGTGCTGAAGTCGAGTCGCCCGTCGACCACGGCCAATCCGATCAGTCCTGTCAATTCGCAGACCGCCAGCACAAGGAGTCCGGTGGCAGATGCCAGCAGCATCTGTTTTTTTCGCGAACGCCTGCGACGAGGTGCGGTTGGGGACTCGTTTTCCATTGTGTGGCTGCTTCAGCACTTGGCCGTCTTGCGTTTGTTTTCCAGCCGACCGGTGGTTTCGGCCTTGTCAATGTACTCGGTCGTCAGCGGCACCTTGCAGGCTGTGTCGCCCACGTGGACCGGGACCTTGCCAATCTTCGTTGTTGCGGCCTTGGCCGCTTTCAGACAGGGTTCGACAAAGAGCCCCACGGAAATCACAAACCCATTCATCGAACAACTCGCCCGGTTCTGGGCTCCGTCGATCTCGGCGACGACGTGTTTGAGCAGAGACCGGATTTCTCCCCGGACGTGCGGTCGTGATTCGAGTCCGGACCGGAGGCCTGCACGACACGTCGCAGCCAGTCTCGCAGGGCTCCACGGGCCGCTGAGGGTCTCAACGACCAACTGTCGTTGTGGTTTCGAAAACCCGTTGACTGGAAAGTGAATTTCCCATCGATGTTGGTTTCACCCAGGTATTGTCGTGTCGCGTCCAGGTTCCTGGCTCGGTTTCCGGAGTCCTCCTGGCAGATGAACTGGGGGCGATGTCCGAGTCGCTTGAGCCGGGCCAGGGCGGATTGACGATCGGCTCCTGGATACCCCCATTTCTCGAAGACACCGTCGTAGTGACTGTAGGGGATCATGGCCGTCCAGAGCCGGGCGATCTCCTTGTCGTAGAGACCGATGTAGTTGCAAGCGATGGCGCCTCGAGAAAAACCGGCAAGAATGATCCTGTCGGGATCACCGCCGTGGCGACGGCACAATTCGGGGACGGCCTGCTTGATGTAACGAATCGTCGGTTGTGGGTCGTACCCGGGTTGCTTGCCCCACCAACGGGTTGCGATCCTGGTGCCGGTGTCGTCGACAAATGGCAGGCAGATCCAGATGAACTGCTTGCCGCCCGAGATTCCGTAGCCCAGCTTGCTCCCCTCGGGGTACCCGGTGCTGACATCACCAAACCCGTTGCGGTAGGGGCCATTGCCGGCCAGTTCGACGATCACGGGGTGTTGCTTGTCACGTTTCCAGTCGGTTGGCAGCCAGGTCACATGATAGAGATGGGTTGTTTCGTATCCGGTGAGCACTTCCTTGACCCGCTTGCCGGGACCGGCGGAGCCGGTTGAGAGCTTGGGAAGTGTGAGATCCGGGGGGACAGACGAGATGTCCGGTGGTGCAGCGACAACCGCGGAGAGGGGAAGCGTGGACATGGTCACAAGGGCGATCAGGACCCGGTGTGGATGTGTGAGAGAACGCGGTTGCTGAGTTGTTGAGACCATCGGTGTACCAGGTGACGAGACGGGCCAGCGATGATGAGCATTGGGCCAGGATGTTCTCTATCATCCGTCTGTGCGAGAGACTGTCCAGTGGTCGCGGTGGCGTGAGAGGAGTGCACTTGTGCGTGGGCCTGGTTCTCCCTGGAATGGGTTCCTGTTTTTGATGGCCGGCCTGCTGGGGATTCCGTGGTGCGTGGGCTCCGCCTTCGCGCGGGAAGGGACGAGTGATGGAACCGGTGTCGCCAAGTCTCCAGTGGTCGTCTCCTCGTTTGCCGTCGATGTTTCGCCGCCGTTGAACCAACCGGTGGGACTCGGGTTCATTCCTGCAGCCCGCACCAGGGAACATCCGTTGCTGGCCAAGGGCATCGTGCTTCGTGGCTCGGGAAAGCCGGTGGTCCTGTGTGCCATTGACTGGATGGAATTCCATAACGATGCGTTTTCCCTGTTGCAGGCCCGGATCGCCGAGGCGGCCGAGACAGTTCCGTCCCGAGTCAGCCTGCATTGCCTGCACCAGCACACGGCTCCTGCGCTGGATCCCAATGCCCAGATGCTGATGCTGCCGGTCGACAGTCCGAGACGGATTGCTACGGCGGCTTATCTCAAGTCTGTGGCCGATCGGATCGCCCTCGCTGTTCGGTCGGCCCTGCCAAGGTCTCGGCGGGTGACGCATGTCGGGACCAGCCAGGCCCGGATTGAACGGATGGCCTCCAGTCGACGGTTGTTGCAGAAGGACGGGTCGATCGCCGCCCGGATGAGCAGCACCAAGGATCCGAAATTGCGGTCGCTGCCGGAAGGTCGGATCGATCCGTGGCTCAAGACGGTCACGTTGTCCGCTGGCGAGCAAGCCGTCGTGCAATTGCATTATTACGCGACTCATCCACAGAGCTTCTATGGAGATCGGCGTCTGACCTACGACGTTCCGGGGATCGTCCGGGAACGGTTGCAGAAAGACACAGGCGTGTTCCAGGTCTATTTCACGGGATGTGGGGGTGATGTCGCTTTCGGCAAGTACAACGACGGGACAGCAGCGGCCAGGGACCGGTTGGTCGAACGGCTTGATCGAGGGATGCGTCAATCAGTCAAAGCGGTCAAACGGTACAAGGTGGAGGGTTTCGCCTGGAAGAGCGTGCCGGTGCGTTTCGGCAGACGGCGTGAACCGACGTTTTCCAACGCGTACTGTCGACAGGTGTTGTCCAATCCCATGTCGAGCGAATCACAGAGGCTCAAGGCGGCCATCACCCTGGCTTGGAATCAACGAGTGGACGATGGAGACAGCGTGTTGCTGTATCGACTGGCAATCGGGCCGGTTCAGGTCGTGCATCTGCCGGGCGAGCCGTTTGTCGAATACCAATTGGCGGCCCAGGAAATGGCCCCGAAGTCCTTTGTCGCTGTCGCCGGTTTCGGGGATTGCGGGATGAGTTATATCGGTGGTGATCGGATCTTCACCGACCGGGGAGGATACGAGCAGAGTTGGGCGCTGGCCGGACCGTCCGAGGCCTTGTTGCTCAAGGCGATCGCCGGATTGTTGTCACGGAAACCGAAATCTGGTGATCGGTGACCGGTCCATGCTTGGTGCCGGAAGGCGTGGTGTTAGAATCGTCGCGTACAGTGTGTTGAGACGCTGTTCGGGGTGACGACCGCCGAGTCAAGGACAACGCGAGGTGTTGAGATGAATCACGGACACCGTGACGAGATTGGTTTTCGTACCGAACGGGTCAGTTCTCGCCAGTTGTGGGGTCAGGCGTGGGGGATTCTCTGGCCACAGCACTTCTGGATCACGTTGGGGATCTGCCTGGTTGGTTTTCTCGTGGCCAGTGCAGCGCCGATGGCGGTGCTGATGGGGCCGATGATGTGTGGGATGTTTATCTGCTTCTTCGCGATGATGCACAACGAGCGTCCAACTTTCGCGATGCTCTTCAAGGGATTCGACTTTTTTGTCGAGAGCTTGGTGGCCACGCTGGTCATGGTGGGGCTGTCTTTTGTGGTCATGATCCCGATCGGGATCCTGTTTTTTGTCGGAATGTTTGCCTCGGGGGTAGCGGCCGGAAACGGTGGCGAGGCGTTGAGCGGCGTGTTGATCCTGCTATCCATCCTTGGATACATGTTCGCGATCCTGGTGATGGTGTGTGTGTCGATGTTGTTCGTGTTCTCCTACCCGCTGATCGTCGACCACAATCTCGCGGGGTGGGAAGCGGTCAAGCTGAGTGCTCGTGCAGCCTGGGCCAACCTCGGGAACGTGTTCAGGTTGACGTTGCTCAACTGGCTCGTGTCGATGTTGGCCGCACTGCTGTGTTATTTGCCGGCCCTGCTGGTGCTGCCCGTTGCATTATTCACACAGGCACTTCTGTACCGACGCATTTTTCCCGGACCGGATTTCGCCACCGCTGAAGGTGAATCCCAGGCAGGTTCCGATTCGGGTGTGGGCGGTTATCCACTGGATGGCGGCATCTCTGAAACCGGCCCCGGTGCGGGAACACAGATCGACGAGTGGGAGTAGTCCCGGGTTGCTTTTGATTGTTCAAGGCCATTGGTGATGGCGTGCGTTTTGCGGGGAGTTGTTTGTTCATGTTGATTCGTTCTTTCCTGCTGCAGGTGTTGGTGTTGTTGGTCACCACGGTTGGAACGGCCCTGTCGGCCGAACGTCCCAACGTGTTGTTCATTTTCAGTGACGACCACGCTCCCCACGCAATCGGGGCTTACGGTGGGTGGCTGAAGTCGGTCAATCCGACCCCCAATATTGACCGGTTGGCCCGCCAGGGGATGCTGTTTCAGAACAGTTTCTGTACGAACTCGATCTGTGGTCCCAGTCGGGCCGTGATCCTGACGGGCAAGCACAGCCACCTGAATGGCTTCATGCGGAACGGCAACAAGTTCAACGGCTCGCAGCAGACATTCCCCAAGTTGCTGCAGCGGGTCGGCTACCAGACGGCGATGATCGGCAAGTGGCACCTCTCGTCGGATCCGCAGGGATTTGACCACTGGCAGATCCTTCCGGGCCAGGGTCAGTACTACAATCCCGACTTCAAGACCGTCGAGGGGCGGAAACGGATTGACGGTCATTGCACCGATCTCGTTACCGACATGGCACTGGACTGGCTCAAGAACCGGGAAGATTCGGACAAGCCGTTCATACTGATGTGTCAGCACAAGGCGCCGCATCGAACCTGGATGCCGGCCCTGCGGCACCTGTCGCTGTACAACGACATCAAGATCCCCGAGCCTCCCACGTTGTTTGATCGTTGGAAGGACAATGCCAGCCCCGCACGGCACCAGGAGATGGAGGTGGATGGTCACCTGAACATCGTCTATGACCTGTTCGGGCCGCCGGTCAACGGCTGGGATCCCAACAAGGGCCGGTCGGTCGACAAGTCGGGTTTCCGGAACCTGATGAAGATGACACCCGCACAACTGGCTGCTTGGAAAGCGGGGTTCGCCGATCAAAACGCGAAACTGGTTCGCGACGGGCTGACTGGCAAGAAGTTCGTTCGTTGGAAGTACCAGCGGTACATCCGCAACTACCTCAGGTGTGTCAAGGGAGTTGACGAGAGTGTCGGTCGACTCATGGAGTACCTGAAATCCTCGGGACTCGAGAAGAACACCATCGTGATCTATTCCTCCGACCAGGGTTTCTATCTCGGAGATCACGGGTGGTATGACAAGCGGTGGATGTACGACGAGTCGATGAAGATGCCGCTGATTGTTCGCTGGCCAGGAGTGACCCGGCCGGGGTCGATCAACACCGAACTTGTCCAGAATCTCGACTACGCTGAAACGTTTCTGGAAGTCGCCGGTGTCAAGGTGCCCGACGACATGCAGGGGCGTTCGCTCGTGCCGTTGCTCAAGGGAGAGTCACCCCGGTGGCGCGACTCGCTCTACTACCACTACTTCGAATTTCCCAGTTACCACATGGTGGCCAAGCACTACGGGATCCGGACGTCTCGCTACAAGTTGATTCGCTTTTACCAGTTTGACGAGTGGGAACTGTATGATCTGAAGAAGGATCCCGATGAGTTGAAGAATCTCTACGGGAAGCCAAAGTACGCCGATAGGATTGCCGAATTGAAGCAAGAACTGGAGAATCTGCGGACTCGCTATCGGGACAACTCGGACGTCAGTGTGATGCCGGCCGAGTGGCAGAAAAAATACCGCGTGGATCGCAACTGATGCTCGCATGCTGTTTGTGGTGGAGAAAATCGTGAAACGGCTGACCTGGTTGATACTGTTGGCATTCCCCGCTCTGGTCCTGGCGCAGGACGTTCCCGAACCTGCTGGCAGTGCGGAGGTTGTTCCGACAACCGCCGTCGATGAAGCCTCCCAGGAGAGTGGTGCCGCACCACAAGAGGCTGGCGATGAGGCTGGCGATGAGGCTGGTCAGCCGGACGGGAAAGAGGGAGAGGGCGGTGAGAAGAACCTGGAGGACTTGATTGGCCTTTTGTGTTGTTGCGGATTCTGGAGTGTGATCCCGATTGTCCTGCTGATCATCTTCCTGGTGCGTCGCGCGAACGCAAAAAAACGGACCGAGACACTCTCGGGCGTGGCCGCTGAATTGAATCTCGAGTTTTCACCGGTCGGGGAAGAGTCCCTGAAGGTGCAACTGGGACAATTTCCGTTGTTGAACAAGGGCCGTAAGGGGCAGTTGACCAATGTCTGCGTTGGTGGAACCGACGAGGTGGAGTTACGGATCTTCGACTACCGCTATATCACGGGTTACGGCAGGAATCGGCGTGTCCATCGGCAGACGGTTGTGGCGATGCAATCGGCCTTGTTGAACCTGCCAGAATTCCGCATGCGACCCGAGCGGATGTTTGACCGCGTCGGGCAGATGCTGGGGTTGCAGGATATCGATTTCGAAGAACACCTGGCGTTCTCGCAACAATTCGTACTGCAATCCGACATGGCCGAACAGACCCGCGAGTTCTTTGACAACGCGTTGCTGGACTTCTTTGCGGCACGTTCGGGTTGGTCATTCGAGACCCGATCTGGCTCGTTTATCGTCTACCGTCCCAGGAAACTTGTTGAACCGGCCGAATTCAAATCCGTCTTTGAAGATGGGTTCGGTTGTTTCACGGCGCTCCGAGAACGGCTCGAGCGGAGTTGATCACCGGACCGGCAGAATTCCGGGACGCGGGGTGGAACCGCCATCGGTTGCCACTGTGTCTCAGCGAAAGTTGATTCGGCAACCGGGAAAAGTCTTCTTCAGGTAAGCCACTCCCTCGTCGGTCACCTTCGTCTTGGACACGTCCAGGACCTGTAGTTTTTTCAGCGGCTCCAGGTGCTTGAGACCCTCGTCGGTGATGTTTGTCGTGGCCATCGTCAGGCCAATCAGGTTGACGAGTCCGTTGAGGTGGGCCAGCCCATCATCCGTGATGTTTGTGGTCGAGAGGCCCAGTCGTTCGAGTTTCGTTAAGTGCCTGATGTGTGTGAGTCCGGCATCGGTGATCCCTGTGTCAGCCAATGTCAGGCCCTGCAGAGACTTCATCTGCTTGAGGTATTCCAGGGCCTTGTCGGTCACTTGCGTGTCCTCCAGTGAAATTCCCTCGAGTTGGACCAGTCCTTGCAGGTGAGCCACGCCGGCGTCAGTGATGATCGTGTTGAACGTACAGTCAATGAGTTTCAGGTTGGTGAGTCCCTTGATGTGAGACAGCCCGTTGTCTCCGATCTCGGATCCCACGTAGAGAGTGTTCAGCTTGGTGAAGTGACGGGCGTGCACCATGTCGGCATCGGTGGTCCTGGTGTTGAACAGGCTCAACTCAGTGACGTCCCCTTTTTCGTCGACGACCAGGCCTGCATTTCTCGATTTGAAAACGGCGATGGCATCCTGCTGGCGGTTGTTGCATCCAGCCAGGCCCAGTCCAGCCAATGTCGCAATCAGGACCACGGCTGTGTTGATCCGGTTCATGAATCGCCTGTCCATGTCGGGGTGGAGCAGTGAAGTGCCAGTTGACAAAGCTCGCGGTCGCGGCAGGTCGATTGGACCAGGCCCTCCCAACAGCAGTGGGCCGGACTCGTGAGACGGTGGGTGTTGCATGGGATGTCTTGGACCGTCTGGCGGGTTTCTGTTGTCCAGTCGGCAAAACCGAATGGGAGAGTGCGGAGAGCGATGATACCATGAGCCGCAGGGCCTGCCATGACGGGTTGATCGTGTGGTGGGGCCTGGGCATTGAGTGCAATTGTGGAAGACACCATGCGGCGTAACTGGCGATGGATGCTCCTGGTGGTGGGGCCACTGGCGCTGGGCTGTGGAGACAGTCCGCCGCCCACCGTGCCGCTGGTGCTCACCTCATTGCCTGATTCCGGGGTCGCGAAGATCGTCCTGTTCGTACCCGGTGCCAGTTGACCACGTGACTGACGTCCAAGGCTCGAGCGAGCCTTTGCCGCCTTGCCGTGCGTGAGGTCCCAGCCACCAGCGACCGTCAGTGTGCGAGATCGAACCGCGACGCTTTTTGTCGATGCGGCGTCTTGCGATCTGGATGTTCTGGTCAACGCGGCCGAAGAACTGGGCTACACGGTCACGGTGCGTTCCATCGAGCCGTTCACGGCCACTCCGCCGGGGTGAACCTGAGGCCGGTCGGTCACTTTTCCAGTGTCCCCGGTTCGGGCAGGCCGAGGGCGGCACTGGTGACCACGCGGCAATCCGGAAGCGTCCTTACCAACTTGGCGATACCCTCGTCGGTGGCCCTGGTGGTTTCCACGTACAGGATTCTCAGGTTCTTATGGCCTTCCAGGGCGGACAGGCCGACGTCGGAGACACGTGTCCGGTTGATGTTGAGCAGTTCCAGTCGAGCGAGTCCCGCGAGGACCGTCACGGCCTTGTCGCCGATTGGACACCCATTGAGACGCAATTCGACGAGGTTCTCGAGTTGTGCCAGGGAACGGGAGCCCGCTTCACCGAACGTGAGGTCCTGGAGGTCGAGGAATTTCAGGGAGCGGATCTTGCCGAGTTGTTTGCACCCCGTATCGGTGATGGCGGTGCTGTTGAGTCCCAGTTGGTTGAGACGTGCCAGGCTGGTGAGATGAACGAGGCCGGCGTCGGTCACCTGGGTGCCAGACAAGTCCAGGCGTTCGAGGTTGGGGAGTGCAGCGAGACGTTCCAGTGACACGTCGTGGATGGGGACGGAGTTCAGGCTCAGGCGACGCAGGGAACGCATCGTGGCCAGTGAGCCGGCGACGTCGTCCTCAATACGGGCCTGGTCGAGGATCAGCGTGTGCAAGTGTTCCAGTTGGGGCAGCGCGGCGACCGTCTCGTTGGTGGCGCCAGAAGCGGTCAGGTCGAGGAACTCGAGTTTCTCGAGATTTGCCAGTTGCTGTCCGCTGGAAGGGAGCAGGGGCGTTGCGGCCAGGCGGAGTCGCTTGAGTTGTTTCAGCGATCCCAGGCCGCGCCAGGCCGAAGCATCCAGGGTGCCAGCATTGATCCAGAGGGTCTCGAGAGTGTCAGAGCGTCGCAATGACGTCAAACCGGTTTCTCCGATGGCGGGAGAAGAGAGATAGAGTCGACGGAGTCGTGGAAGTTCTGCGATCCGGTCGAGTCCCCTGTCGCTCACCTGCAGGTTGGTCAGGTCGATGGCCACGATCTGGCCGTCGGCGTCGGTCTCGATGGGGCACAGCGATTGAAGTGCCGCCCCGATCTCATCGTTGTGCTTGGACAGCGCGGTGAGAACGTCATCCGGCGGGAGTTGAGACTCATCGCAGCCACCGATGGCTGTCAAGAACACTCCGGCTGCCAGTGTCATCCAGGTTCTGATCATTGCTGGCTGTCGATTGAATAGCAGGGGGCGGTGACAGGGCCTGCGGGGATTCTACCGCATTGCGTTGGTTCCGGTCAGGGGGCACTGCTGCAGGAGAACCGATTGGTTACCATGACTGGACCGTGATGAGTGTTGTCCCGGTCCTCCCCTCGCAATGGAATTGTCCCATGTTGTCTCGACGCCTGGTGCTCATGGCCGTGTCTCTTGTCCCGGCGTGCTCGAGCCTGTTGAGCGGTGGCGAAAAACCGAACATCATCCTGGTGATGGCCGATGACCAGGGCTGGGGTGATATGGCCTACAACGGTCACCCAATGCTGAAGACTCCTAATTTTGACAAGGCGGCCGCGACCGGGCTGCGGTTTGACCGGTTCTATGCCGCGGCGCCGGTTTGTTCTCCGACTCGAGCCAGCGTGTTGACCGGCCGTCACCCGAACCGGTCGGGCGTGTTCAAGTGGGGCTACCCGTTGCGGCCGCAGGAGTCGACGGTGGCCGAGGTGCTGAAGACCGCTGGCTATGCGACCTCCCATTTCGGCAAGTGGCACCTGGGCAGTGTGCGGCGAGCCAGCCCGGCTCACCCGGGACGCAACGGCTTCGATCACTGGCTCAGCGCTCCGAATTTCTTTGACAACAATGCGATTCTGTCGTTGCGAGGGAAGGCCGTGAAGACGACCGGTGAGAGTTCGATGGTGACCGTCGACGCGGCACTCGAATGGATCGGTGGTCGAGCCAGGCGTGACGATCCGTTTCTGGCGGTCGTTTGGTTCGGATCGCCGCATTCTCCGCACCGTGCCGTCGACCGGGACCGGAAACCGTACGCCGATCAGCCGATGCGGGACCAACATTTCCTGGGGGAGGTGACCGGCATGGATCGGGCCTTCGGGAAACTACGCGACGCGCTGGGCCCATTGGGAATCCGTGACAACACGATCTTGTGGTACTGCAGCGACAACGGCGCACTTCCTCGAGTTGGATCGGCCGGGCCGTTTCGTGGTCACAAGGGGCAGATCTATGAGGGAGGGTTGCTGGTTCCCTCGATTCTCGAGTGGCCCGCGCGGATCAAGTCGCCTCGCAGAACCTCGGTCCGCTGCAACACCTGTGACATCTATCCGACGCTACTGGAGATCGTTGGGGTTCGACCCAAGCACCAGCCGACACTCGACGGGGTCAGCCTGGCAAGAATGATTGATGGGAAGATGCCGAAGCGGCCACGGCCGATGGGGTTCTGGGATTTCCGGGCGCGGGGCATCAGCACTCCGTCGGCGAAGTGGATGCGTGAACTGCTGGTCGCTCAACAAAACGGTGACGACCTGCCGCCTCACGCTTCGAGTCAAAAAGCGGCCGAGTTGCCCAGCCCGGCTCATCCACTGGACCGGTTTCCCGGTCACGCCGCCTGGATCGACGGACACTGGAAACTGCACAGAATCGAGAACAAGGACGGCAGCGTCCGTTTCGAGTTGTACGACCTGGCGACCGATCCGTCCGAGAAGACGGACCTGGCGGCTGACCAGTCCAAGCGGGTCGCGCAGCTCAAACCCGGTCTCACCGATTGGCTCAAGTCGGTCGTGGGCAGTTACAACGGCGACGATTACGTGAAAGAACCGGCTCGATGAACAAGGCCTTCGTCAAGGAACCGGAGTTCGATGGCCGCGCCTATTGTCCCAATTGTGGACAACTGGGGACCCAGGTGCAGGGTGTGACCCTGGATGCGTTTTTGCGACCAGCGGCCCGCGGTGACCTGGGGGAAGACGCCTGGTTTTGTGGTTTCGACCGTTGCGACATCGCCTATTTTGATCTCTTCGAATCCACCGTGACCACCGAGCACCTTGTTCGTAGCGTGTATCCCATGGATCTGCAGGCACCGATTTGCGGATGCTTCGGACTGAAGATGTCCGACATCGAAGCCGACGTGGCTGACGGGCATCCATCTCGATTGCGGGAACTGTTGGAACGCTCCAAGAGCGACCAGGCCTGCTGTTCGACGGCAGCTGCCGACGGCCGGTGCTGCATGCAGGAGGCACAACGGATCTACTTCCGGTTGCGAGGCGGGGTCAACTGAACTTGATCGCGTACAGGTCGGCGTCACCGAGCGTGATGCGAATGCAAATTGGCCGGCCCGCCAGGCGACCGACATCCGACGACCCTCGCCACGAGACCGTTCGGTCGAGTTCGTTGCCGAAGATGTCGTCGGATTCGGCCAGTGAAAATCCCTCGATCGGTTCGCCGGTGGCCGATTGCAATTCGACTCTCATCGTCCCCGCCGCCGAGGTGGCGAAATTGACCGCCAGGCGACGACCTTGGAACGTGATTGGTCGTGTGACGAATTCCCCGCCACGAGATGACGAACGGAGTGACACGAACCCGTCCTGTCTCAGCGTATGGCGGGTCAGGGTGGATCCGGGGCCGTGCCATTGGCCTCCACTGGCGTAGAACGAGAGTTCGTCGGGAGCTCCCGGCTGTGAAGATGCCGTCGTGACGATGTTCCAGGCGACCGAATTGTGAGCGTAATACCACGAGTCGGGACGCTGGATGCCGGGAGGCAGGAAGGCGTCATTCCAGAGTGTGAACCTCGCGCCGTCGCGACTGGCCATGATCTGTGTTTCCGTCAGGGCCTGTCCGTACCGGGGGTGGGCCGCAACTCGCTTGCGGCGGTTTTCGAGGTCGGGGAGCGCCTGCATTGACGGGTTCCAGCCCCGTTCGATGTACCGCATTGGAAAACCGAGCAGGATGTGCGGCGCGCGGAAATAGGGGATGACATTGTTGGTATACATGTGCTGCTTGGGCGAATCCACGTACGACAGGTCCTGCTCGTCGGTCCAACTCAGCAGGTCGTCCGAGATTGCCGTGCGGATTGCCCGGGTGTCATCCGGCATGAAGAATCTCCAGTACGCGCGGTACTTGTTGATCGTTGAGTCCCAGAAAGCGATGTTCTGAGAATCGAAGTAGCCGTTTGTGATGACCGGCTTGTCCTGGACCAATTTCCAGTGGATTCCGTCGGCCGACGTGAAGAGATAGAGCCCTCCTTCTCGTCGAAGACCACCCAGCGCCTTCAGACGCGTGTTGTCCGGGCAGCTGGGACGGAGGTCGATGAAGGGGCTGAAATTGTGACAACCGTTTCCCCGCCACACGATATTGGTCTTCTTGTTGCCCTCGTGGTCGTACAGGCCGAGTTCGGGTTTTTCCCAATGGATGCCGTCCCGGCTGCTGGCGAAACAGGCCACCTCCCGGTTGGTCTTGGGCAGATCGGGCCCCCTGGTGACTTTGAAGTTCAGGCCACGGTAGTACATGCGGTAAGTGTCACCGTCCTGGAAAACGGTGTGGTAGGCCGAACCGACGCCCTCCCAGGGGGCATCGTGCTGGATCACTCGCTCCCGGGCGATCGGGTGATGGAGTTGGTAGGACAGCTGTCCGCTTGTTCGTTCGACGAGAAAGTCGTCGACGAACAGTTCTCGCCGCGAACCCATTGCGTAGAGTGGCTTGGGGCGATGTGTTTTCGGGCGTGACGGGGTGTCCCGCGTTGCTGTTGCCGCCGTGACACCCGCTCCGAGGAATTGTCGCCTGTTGATCGCCATGGTTTTCTCTCGATGTGGAATTCGATCGTCAGCGTATCCGGCTGGCCGTTTTGGCAACAGCAACCCGGGGCAATCCGGATCGCTGCCTGGACCGGTTCCCTGTGGATGTCTCGCCACTCCGCCTGCGGTAGGATGTTGATGGAGTCCGAGGGGCCGCGGCGTTTGGTCACGATGTCAACGGACGGAGGAGAAGTACCATGGTGTTTGCCGGTTCGCCTGCAGGTCGAGACCATCGCAGTGTGATCATCGTCCTGGCCGCCGCAGTCCTGCTCGCGTCGGTGTTGTTCTCGCCACGTCCGGCCGTTGCCGGGGACGCATCGGCATTCGCCGGCCTGGCCGCCGAGTACAAGAAGACGATCCGGCCGTTGTTGGGGAAATACTGCCTGGGATGTCACTCGACGAAGAAAAAAGTTGGAGAACTGGATCTCGAGCAGTTCGGGACCCTCGTCGAGGTCCGCAAGGGGACCAGGTCGTGGTTGAAGATGGTCGAGATGCTGACCAATGGCGAGATGCCGCCAAAGAAATCGGTCCAACCCTCGGCCACTCAACGCCAGCTGATGGTGAGTTGGGTCGAACGGTACCTGGATGCCGAGGCACTGTCCCGCGCCGGCGACCCGGGGCCGGTTCCACTGAGACGGCTGAACAACGCCGAGTACACGTACACGATTCGTGACCTGACCGGCGTGCGGTTGGATCCGGCTCGGGAATTTCCGTCCGAGGGTGCCGCCGGTGAGGGATTCACCAACGCGAGCAATGCGCTGGCAATGTCACCGGCCTTGCTGCGGAAATATCTCGATGCCGGTCAGCAGGTGGCACGACACGCCATGCTGGTCCCCGAAGGAATTCGTTTTTCCGCCGGTTCGAGTCGACGGGATTGGACCGACCAGATCCTGTCGGAAATTCGAGACCTTTACGGTCAGTTCACGACGACCGTCAAGCTGCACTCGCACTACAACCTGCCGAAGATGTCGCACCTGGGCAATGCTGGCCAGGTGCCTCTTGAATTGTATTTCGCTGCAACACTTCGAGAGCGAGATCGATTGGCGGCGGGGGACACAACGATCGAAGCGGTTGCGAAAAAGTACAAGCTCAATGCCCGTTACTTACGACGGTTGTGGTCAGAACTGAACCGGGAGGACGCATCGTTGTTGATGGCTGAACTGGGACGTCGTTGGCGACAGGCGAAGCCGGGACAGGAGTCGGCTTTGGCGAAATCGGTGAAGAAATGGCAGCGGGGATTGTGGATGTTCAACCCCGTCGGCTTGATTGGCAAGAAGGGCAGCCGTCCCCGGTGGATGGAACCGGCTCGGCCGGTTCTTGCGACCCAGACAGTGCGGCTGAAGATCGCAGCCAGTTCCAAGGACAAGAAGGTCGACACGGGCAAGCCTGCCGGGGCGGCCGGTCCCGTCGTGGTGTCGCTGGTTGTGACCGATGCCGGTGACGGCAACGCCGGGGACTTCGTCGTCTGGCAGCGGCCTCGCCTGGTCCTCAAGGACAAGCCGGACGTGCTGCTCAAGGAGATCGTCAAGGATCCGCGATTTGGGAAGCACCCGGACGGAACGTCCATCGACGAGGCTTCGATGTGTGTGCAGGCTCCGTCGGTGATTCGCCTCGAGATTCCCCGCGAGGCGGCCGAGGGACGGGAACTGGTGTCGACGGTTCAGCTTGATGCTCGCACCGGGGCGGGTGGCAGTGCCCAGGTCGAGTTGATTCCTGGAACGGCAAAGGCTGCCGCTGGCCTGAAGGTCAGCGAGGTCTCGGTGACGTACGGCAAGGTCAACATCGGGGCCGATGTCCGTGAGATCACCTTCCGCAATCCGGTGTTGGTGGCGATGAAGAGTTCGGCCAGATCTCGGTTTGAGACCGCGATGGCCGATCACCGCAGCGTGTTTCCCGCCGCCTTGTGTTACACGCAGATCGTGCCCGTCGACGAACTGTTGACGTTGACGTTGATGTACCGTGAGGATGATCACCTGGTGCGGCTGATGCTCGACACGCAGCAGTCAGCCCGGCTCGATAAGCTCTGGGACCAACTCATCTATGTCTCGCGAGAACCGTTCCGGCTCTCCGACGTGCTGGATTCCTTGCTGGAGACGACGATTGATCATCCTCAGGAAGGGGTTTTCGATCAGATGGTCAAGGACGTGAGGAAGCGGGCCAACCGGTTTCGCAAACGGCTCGTGGCCACCGAACCCAAACATCTCGATGCTGTTGTTCGGTTTGCCGAACAAGCCTGGCGTCGTCCATTGGTTGACCCGGAACGAACCGCCCTGCGTGAACTCTACAAGAGATTGCGTCAATTGGATTTGTCGCATGATGCAGCGATCCGGATGACGTTGACACGAGTGCTGGTCTCCTCGTCGTTTCTGTTTCGAATGGAGGAATCGCCTGTCGGTGAGGCGGCAGCCGCCGTCGACAACTGGGAACTGGCCAATCGGCTCAGCTACTTCCTGTGGTCGACGATGCCCGACAACGAATTGCGACGGGCGGCGTCGGCGGGGCAGCTTGTCAACGATGCATCCCTGCTCAAGCAGGCCCGTCGCCTGTTGGCGGATTCACGGATCCGGCGGCTGGCCACTCAATTTGCCTGCCAGTGGGCACACGTGCACGAGTTTGACCCCAACATCGTCAAGAGCTCGAAACGCTTCCCAGCTTTTTCGAAGTTGCGAGGTGACATGTATGAAGAGACGATTCGTTTCTTCACCGACCTGTTCCAGAACGATCGTTCGTTGTTGAGTCTGCTGGATGCAGATCACACTTTCGTGAACAAGCGGTTGGCCGAGTTTTATGGGATTTCCGGGGGGGTGGGAGATCAGTGGCGACGGGTTGACGGCCTTCGCCAGCATGGTCGTGGTGGGGTGCTGGGACTGGCCACGACGCTGGCAACACAGTCAGGGGCCACGCGGACGAGTCCGATCCTGCGGGGCAATTGGGTCAGCGAGGTGCTGCTGGGGCAACGTTTGCCCCGGCCTCCCAAGAATGTTCCTCAACTGGCCGACGAAGTGCCCGAGGGACTCTCGGAACGACAGTTGATCCAGCGGCACAGCAAGGATCCAGCCTGTGCGAAGTGTCACTCGCGGATTGATCCATTCGGTTTTGCACTGGAACAATTTGATGCCATTGGCCGTCGTCGTACCAGGGGAACTGATGGAAACGAGATCGACACCAGGACCACGCTTCCCGATGGCGCGGTGATCGACGGGCTGGACGGTTTGCGGGACTACCTGTTGAACAAACGTCGTGATGCGTTTCTCAGGCAGTTCTGTCGCAAGCTGCTGGGTTACGCCCTGGGAAGAGAATTGCAGCTGTCGGATCGGCCGCTGGTGGATGAAATGCTGGAGCGGCTGGCTGAAAAGGGGTTCCGTTTTTCTGTGGCCGTGGAGACAATTGTCTCGAGTCAACAATTTCGGATGATACGTGGAACGCTGTCGTCGGCAGCACGATGAACTGACCGAGGTTGCTCATGGAACACCAATATTCTCGTCGGACATGGCTTCGTGGTGCTGGCGTCACGATGGCGCTGCCATGGATGGAATCTCTTTCGGTCTGGGGTGATGAGCCGACCAGGAGTTCCAAGCCGGGCAGCCAGCCGCCGGTCCGCCTGGGGGTGCTGTTTGCCGGCAACGGGTTTCACGCGGGGCACTGGTGGGCCAAGGGGGCCGGTGCCGGTATGGAACTGGGCAAGGTGCTGGAACCGGTTGCCGAGTTTCGGGAGAAGATGCTGTTCGTGGGTGGCCTGTACAACGAGCAGGCGCTCAAGGGCAACATCCACAGCTCCCAGACGGGCAACGTGCTCTCGGGAGCGCCTTTGGCTCCAGGTGGTGACATTGTCAGTGGCACCAGTTTCGACCAGGTGATCGCTCAGCGGCATGGACGGTCGACCCGGGTGCCCAGCCTCGTGCTGGGGTGCGAACGATCCAACCCGGGGATCCACAAGAACTACTCGATGCTCTACAGCTCGCACATCTCGTGGAGTTCGCCGACCACCCCCACGCCCCTGGAACTCTATCCGGCTCTCGCGTTTGACCGGTTGTTCAAGAACCGGGTGCAAAAGGGTGAGCAGAGCGTTCTGGATGCCGTGTTGGGAGAAGCCTCGAGGTTCCGCAAGAGGGTCAGCCGCGACGACCGTCGGAAACTGGACGAGTATCTGAACTCGGTTCGCGAAATCGAACAACGGATCAGCCGGGCTGGCCAGAAGGGGGAACTGCAGGGATGGCGTCCGACGCTGGACAAGCCGAACATTCCACGGCCTCCCGAGGGCATTCCCCAGAATATCGCCGATCATATGAAGTTGATGTGTGACATCGTCGTGTTGGCCTTCCAGACCGACATGACGCGGGTTTGCACGTTGAAGCTCAACAACGACCACAGCTACCTGCAGTTCCCGCACCTGGGGGTCGAGGTGGGGCATCACGAACTGTCACATTCGGATCGGGGCAAGCAGTCACCGGACTGGTTGAAGGTGAATCACTTCTTCATGGAGCAGTACGCCTACATCGCCCGCAAGCTGGATGCGATACAGGAGGGTGAACGCACCGCGCTGGACAACTCGATGCTGATGATGTGCTCGAGCATGATGTCGGGGATTCATGACGCGACGAAACTGCCCGTCGTCGTGCTGGGACGTGGCGGTGGTCAGCTCGAGACCGGCCGGGTGCTGTCTTACCATGGCAAACCCAACCGCAAGATGTGCAGCCTGTACCTCTCGTTGATGGAGAAGTGCGGCGTGCGGTTGAAGGCATTTGGAGACTCGACGGCCAA
>MDTE01046016.1_pt1 | contig 44459 bp, 27 predicted proteins | sample 811231 | NCBI WGS metagenome assembly MDTE01 (sample SAMN05326651, study PRJNA326480) | marine metagenome | isolation source: seawater | place: Indian Ocean: Red Sea | collected 2010
CCTTCAACGAGTGGAACTGGTTCGACGTTGACGAAGCCTGGACCCGTCACCGAATCGAAGCACTTCACGTCGTTCACGTCTGGCGAAGGCTCTGAAGAATTAGATTTAAGCGTGAATCCTCCCGTTTCGGAGCCTCCGAACAAAGAAAAGCGCGCAGAAAGACGAAAAATACGTCTCGGCTCGTTCGGATCGCTCGGCGCGATGCCAGCATCCATGAGTGAAAGCATTAAAGCGCGCGAAGCGAAGGAGTCGGCGACGGTGAGCGACGTCAAGCGCGTAGTATCGGATGACGATTTTACCAAAAGAACGTTGATGGACGGGGTCATGAATCCCGAACGCAGTCGTCCCGGAGGGAGTTCCGAGAATGTGACGTGGCTCGTGAGCCCGACGAAATCCCCTCGTCGCACGAAACACGTTCGCGCTCCGACGAGAGAAGACATTCCTGACGTCACGCTGACGCCGGCTGTGAAAAAGGCGCTTCAGCGTGTCAAATTCCGAGAAAATGCAGGAGAAGCCGTCGTGCCGGGAGGAACCGGCAGCGAAGGCGCGCAAGTTCGCGCGGAGACCGCTATCACGCACGACTGGTGGGTTGGTTTGGACATCACCAAAGAGTACAATCCTCAATCTCATCAGCGTGTCGAAAACGAAGACGCCGACGCCCTCAGGGCGCCCGCGAATCAAGAGATGGATGAGGCGAAGCGTAATCTCTTCGAAGACAATCAATCAGAGCCTCCGATCGACGCGAATTCGCCAGTCAGTCGCGCTTCGATGTTTGCCGGCGAACACTTGAATGACGCGCCCGCGGCGGTGCCCGACGTCGATTGCACGAGAACCGTCAACGCCTACGACGAAAAGACGAAACAAATCGTGAGCGTGTGGGCTTCGAGTTACACCGTTCTGATCACAAATATACCATTCGTTCGCGTAATGAACGAAGAGGGAAAAGAATCAGTCGTGCGCGGTCTGCGACAAGTCGATACGACGCTCGAGTACATCTACGGCGGCGAATTCCGCGGACTCATACCAATTTTCGATCATCGGCCAGTGGACGCCCTGTTGGACAGTCGCGACGAGTGCAAGAACTCGATCACAAAGCTCAGAATGCAGATGGCTCGCATGGGGATCATGCCATCGGTGAATCATCAATCCGTCGATGCGTTCAAGTTTGACAGAGGCCTCACGTCGTTGCGAATGGGCGACACGCGCGTCGTGCACGAGTGGACTTCATTTAGAAAGTATTTCGTCGACGTCCTTCGACCGCCGAAACATTTGAAGAAGCTCGAAATTACAGAGCAAATTGCGGTATTAGAAACTCAACTGGAAGCGATCGAACAGACCATCGTCGAAGTGCGGAAATGTACGTGGGAGGGGTCTCCCGGACCGTGCGCGTTCGCGGTGTTTGAGAATCAATTCGCCGCGAGCACGGCGGCACAGTGCATAATATCGCGCGCCACGCACAAGGTATATCGTGCCTTTCCGGCGCCCGGGCCGGATGACGTCAACTGGCAGACGCTCTTACACACAACATACGAGAATCGAAGCAGAGCGCTGACGGTGTGGCCGCTCATCTTGCTCGTCATGCTCTTCCCGACCGGTATGTTCGCCACGGCGGTGACGAGCGTGTGTCAAGTGCGCCAAACGGATTCGAGACTCGACGGTGGTGAGTTCTTTGACTGGTACTGTTCGGACGACGCGCGCGTGTATGCCGCGCTCATCTCCGGCGTCCTCCCGCCCGTGCTCCTGACGCTTTGGGAAGTCTTCGTCATTTCCTTTTACATGTTGTACCTGGTGCAAAAGCAGAACGCGCACGTGTCGCTCTCCGCGACCGATCGTCGCTTCTTACGCTTTTACTGGGCATGGGGCGCCGTGAACGTGTTGATCGGAGGTATCTTCGGCGGCGCCATCAGTCTCTTCACGACGACGCTCAACGACAAAGTCTCCGTCAACGACGTGCAATTGCAATTCGGCCGCGTCTTACCCATGAGCAGCAATTTCTTCTTGCTCTTCATCGTCTTCCGCGCCGTCTACCTACCGGTCCAGCGCTTACTCATCCCTCACCCGGGTTCCTTTTGCCTCGGCGCCGAGGTGTTTTGGTGTCAAAAACGCGGCAAGTGCGCGCGCACGTCGAGGGACAAGACGGTTTTGTACTCGCCTCGCGCCGTGCGCATGGGTCGAGAGATTGGCGTCTTCATGCTCGTCATGCTCATCGGTTTGACGTTCGTGTGCGTCGCCCCGATCATACCCATCGCGTGTGCCGTCTTCTACGTCACCAACTTCGTCATCTGGCGCTATCACGTCCTCTACGTCTACGAACGAGGGTACGAATCCAACGGCGCCGTCTGGTTGACGTTTTCGCAGCTCGTCCTCCTCTCCCTCCTCGTCGCCCAAACGTTCCTCTCGTGCGTCTTATTCAGCAAAGAGGCGTACGTTCAGGGCGCCACGCTCTACGCCACCGTCCCTTACTACCTCTCTCGAATCAACCGCACGATTCACAACGAATTCGGTTCCTCCGCCTCGTGGGGCGTCCCGCTCTCCGAAGCCACCGCCGCGCCGCCGGCGGATTTCGGAGGCGCCATCTACACCCACCCCGCCCTTCGTCCCGCGGCGAGCGGGTGGCATCCAGACGTGGGTAAAGTTTGGAAGGGGTACCCGGGCGTCTGTCGCAAGAACACCACGTGAGCGCTCGTGTAAAAAAACAAACGTCGCGACGAAACGCACCTCCGCCGCTCGTTTCGCCGCCGACGCGACAGGCCCCCAACCGAAAGATGCACGCGCCCGTCACTCTCTCGCGTTCGCGCGCACGACTCCATGTCGCACGCCGTCGTCTCATCGTCATTCACCGGACGCCTCGTCGTCGCCTCGTCCGCGTTTCGCGCGTCGTCGCGTCGTCGCGTCGTCTCGCGCGCGTCCCGCGCGTCCCCGACCGAGGCGATGATGACGCGGACGAATCGATCCTCGAGCGCGACGACCGGTGGTCGTTCGCATAGCGTCGTCGCGCGATCGAGCGCGGATTCTTCCGCGTCGGCGACCGCGAGCGCGCCCACCGCTCTCGGCGCGGGCGTCAAGCTCGCGGGCTCGGTCGGCGGGCTCTTCGTCGCGGATAAGTGGTTGGAGCACGCGCTGTGCGCGGCGGGCGTGACGTTTCCGAGCGCGTTGATCGGCATGTTCGGTGTGTTGACGGCGCTGTTGGTGACGGAGAGACTCGTCGGTGAAGAGGCGGCGAACGAGATGGTCGGGGCGGTGTCGCCGGCGTTGAGTTGGATCGCGTCGTGGTTGCCGGTGTTTTACGTGCCGAGTTTGGTGGTGACGCCGTTGGTGGTGACGAAGATTGCGCCGAGCGCGCTGGTGAAAGTGCTCGCGATCGTTGTCGTTGGATTCGTGACGACGATCGCGTTCAGTGCGACGAGCGCGAACGCGATTCGTGGGATGACGGGGACGACGTTGTTGCCGCAACCGGCGGGGAAACCGGCGCCGCCGACGGAGGCGTACGTGTATAAATTATGGGGAGGAGCGCTGGCCGTCGCCGCGGTGTCCGCGATGGTGAGCGGTGAGAACGCGGCCAAGGTGATCACCATGGTCGCCGCCACCGTGTGCTCGTTCTTGGTGGGGAACACGCCGAAAATCAAGGCGAAGATGAATCCCATCGTCACCACCGCCGTCTTGTCCAACATCGCCGCCGCCGCGCTCGGCGCCGTCACGGGTGATGGATGGATGGGCACGCTCAGTCTCTACCGAACCGGCGTGCCGTTCGGGTTGGAATCCATCTCACTTCTCGGCGCGGGCGATCTTTTGATGACCTTTCTCGGCAGCGTCATCCTGAGCTTTGCGTTCAAGGTGTTTGAGGCGAGACGCATCATCGCTCGACACGCCGTGGAGATTTTCGGCTGTCTCATCTCCACCTCTGTCTTCGCCATGTTCACCACCGCGTTCGCTGGAAAATTGCTCGGACTCTCCGCCGCGCTCTCCGCCGCGCTCGTGCCGAGATCCGTCACCGTCGCGCTCGCGATTCCGGTCACCACGCTCCTCGGACATCCGGAGATGGTGAGCGTCACCGCCGCCGGCGTCGTCCTCACCGGTCTCATCGGAAGCTCTCTGTGCGTCAGCATTCTCAACAAGGTGGGCGCCAAGGATCCCATCACGCGAGGTCTCGCCACCGCCGCCTCGGCGCACGGTTTAGGCACCGCCGCGCTCGTGGGGGGCGAACCGAACGCGTTGCCGTACTGCGCGTTGGCGTACGCGCTCTCGGGCATCATCAGCAGCGTGCTCGTCGCTATTCCGGTGGTGCAAGTCGCGCTCATGTCCATCATCGGCGCCGCGTGAGTGTGCTCTGTCGATGCGCGCCTACTACCTTACATTGTTTTGTTACACATTACGTAATATCATTCTAATACCTCCATGGGCGGTTCGAAGCGCTCGTCTCCGTCGCGCCGAGCGATGACGTACGCGTCGAGCGGCACGTCCTCGCATTCCTCCTCCATGCCAACGCACACGATTGCGTTCTTTATCCGTCGCGTGCGCACGATGAATTCATCCTCGTGCGCTCTCAACATGTTTTGAAACGTCTCCGCGCCGCCTCGCGAGTGCGGCGCCGCGAGAACGAGCATGGCGACGCCTCCCGGTGCGAGATAGCGCGTCAGCGCTCGAAACACCCCACCCGCCATGTGTTCCTCGTGTACCACGTCGCTTCCGAGCACGACGTCGAACGAACGCGCGTTTTCTTTATAAAATTCGTCGTCGTCGTTCCAATCCAACCTCGCCGTCGTCGCGCGCCGAGCGAGACCCGCCAGCTCGAGATTCGCCGATGCGAGTCGCTCGACATTATATCTCGCGTTTCGCACGGCGTCCATCACGCAGTCCGTCATCACCACATCCCACATATCCCCACACTGCACCGCGAACGTCATCCCAGCGATCATGGCGCCGCCTCCGATTTCCAAACACCGCCGCCGCCGCCCTCTTTGAAAAAATCGCGCGCGCGTCCACGACAACGTCTCCTCCCGACTGATCCACCTCGCGAGCGCCAACGACGAGTGCCACACCATCCCACTCACACTCCTCGTCAATCCACGCTCGCGAACCATTCGCAACCGCAGCGTCAACGGTCTCCGCGCCGACCCGACGCGCGCGAGCGCGAACGTCCCCGGCTGCGCGAGCCCGCGCGCGGGAAACGACGCCCCCGGCGGCGTCGCCCGCGCGCACGTCTCGAAAACCTCCGACGCCAGTTCAACGACGCTCTCACTCTCTCCGCGCGTCCCCACCACGACGTCCGCGAGCGCACCGTCGACGCGTCCGATGGCGCAGACGTACTCCTCGTCCCCGCGCGTCGCCTCGAGCATCGCCTCGAGCGCGCGCCGTCTCGCGTCTCCGTCGCCGCCGCGGAGCGCGCGTCCCCAGGCGAGCGCCTCGTCGACGCGCGCGCGCTCGTCGGCGATCGCGCGCTCGTCCTCGGGGAGGACGAGCATGCGTCGTCGGCGCGCGCGCGCGCGCGGCTCTGGCGGCTGGACATTCATCCGTCGTCACACACGCGCGCGCGACGCGGGACGCGAGACCGACGCGGACGAACGCCGAAAACGTTCGTGTTCCGATCGAACGCGCGCGCGGGGAGCGCGATACAGACCATTGAGCGGCGCGAACGGCGCGGGACGCGATCCATCCATTCGCATCATGTCGGACTCCGTCTTGGAGAAGATCGCCGCGATCGAGCTCGAGATGAGCCGAACGCAGAAGAATAAGGCGACGGCCACGCACTTGGGGTCGCTTCGAGCCAAGCTCGCGAAATTGCAGCGAGAGTTGATCGACGCGGCGGGACCGAAGGGTGGACCCAAAGGCGAGGGCTTCGACGTCACCAAGACGGGTGATTGTCGGGTGGGATTGGTCGGGTTTCCCTCGGTCGGGAAGTCGACGCTGTTGACGAAATTGACCGGGGTGTTCTCTGAGGCGGCGGCGTACGAGTTCACGACGTTGACGTGCGTTCCGGGTGTGGTGAGTATTCGACGCGCGAGAGACGCGCGCGCGCGGGCGGGACGAGACGCGAGCGCGCGGGACGACTGACGAGGATGTGTGTTTGATTTTCATTCCATCGCGACGTAGATTAAATACAGAGGCGCTCGCATTCAGCTTCTCGATCTTCCCGGTATCATCGAGGGGGCGAAGGATAACAAGGGTCGAGGGAGACAGGTGATCTCCACCGCGCGGACGTGCGACGTGATCATCATCGTCCTCGACGCCGTCAAGCCGTTTACGCATCGAAAGTTGATTGAACACGAATTGCACGGCGTGGGGATTCGACTGAACAAAACACCTCCGGCGATCACGTTCAATAGAAAGGAAAAGGGTGGCATCGCCTTCACGCCGAATAACAACGGCGAGACGACGTGGTTGGACGAAGAGACCGTGAAGAGCATTTGCGCCGAATACAAGATTCACAACGCCGACGTCAAACTTCACGACGATTGTACCGATGAAGACTTGATCGATGTCATCGAAGGTAACCGTATTTACACTCCGGCGGTGTACGCTGTGAACAAGATGGATTCCGTGTCGCTCGAAGAGCTCGAACTCATGGACGACATGAAGCACTATGTCATGACGTCGTCGGAGAAGGAGTGGAACCTGGACGGTTTGTTGGAGAAAGTGTGGGAGTACCTCGACTTGATTCGAGTGTACACGATGCCTCGCGGCACGCAGCCGAACTTTGACGAACCCATCATCTTGCACAAGAAGGCGTGCAGCGTGGAAGATTTCTGCAACAAGTTACACAAGACCATCATTCGAACGTTTAAGCACGCGCTCGTGTGGGGCACGAGCGTGAAGCACCGTCCGCAACGCGTGGGTAAGGAACATGTGTTGCAAGACGAAGACGTCGTACAAATCCAGAAGCAGCACGGATCGTAAGTCGTCCGTCACCGATGTCGAGCGAGGCGGCGTTAGAAACAGACCTAGAAACTACATTCATCGCTAATAAATATACGAGTTGGCAACCAATCACCACGACCACGACGCAAACACCGATTCCGCTCTGTCGTACATGACTTGAAGTCGTCGCGCCTCGTCCAATTCGGCTTTCGTCGGCATCGCAAACGGTTTCACGGGCGACTTGGACCGCTCGACGAATAGTCTCTTCGTGAAGCCATCCTTTGTCGCGCTCGGCGACGGATTTTGCGCTGGTGGCGCGTTCTCTTTACTACTCGCGATAGTCTTCGGCGCTTGTTTCGGCGGCGTCGCCGGCTCCTGCTTCTTCGGAGGAAGCGTTCGCACTAAGCGTTCGTCAAACGTCACCCTGGGAGCGTGTAACCGACCGGGTGAAAGCATGGCGGCGACGAGCTCATCTTCGCTCTCAATATGTCGCGGTTGAATCGGGGAAAGCATGGGCGATGCTTTCATGGCTGATTTGATCGGGCGCTCGGGCGAAGACTGTGCATGATTGCTCGCGTTTGCGACGACGACTTCTTCTGTCGGTTCTTCGATGGGCTCTTTCGGCTTCGTCGGAGACTTGACGTGTCGCACGGTGTGAAATTCAACCTCCGAACGCGCGCGACTCTCATTCTTCTCGGTCACACTTGAGTTTGCATCGACGATTCTTGGCGGTCTCGGCGGCGGAGGCGGCGGCGAGACGACGACGACGTCGTCCATCGAATCTTCCGCCCAAATGTCCGCAAACTTGGACGCCAACTCTCTGGGTTCGGGGACCTTTTTCTTCTTGTTCATCTCCATCTCCGGCTCTACCGCATCACTCGTCGAAGGTACCGGCGACGACGGTCGCAGCGCCGCCGCCCACTCGTCGCTTTCCTCGTCTTCCTCGTCTTCCTCGTCTTCTTGCTCCGCGTTCTCCTCGCTCCCCTCCGCGTTCTCTTCGCTCGTATCCTCGACATCCTCGCGCGTTTCCTTCAGAGGCGTCATCACCGTTCGCACGATCATCTCTTCCTCTCCTCCACCGCTCGCTCGTTCCTCGGCGTCGAAACTGACATCTTCCTCGCCGTCTGTCGTCGCCGCCGCCGCGTCGCCCGGCTCGTCGCCTCGCGGCGTCGCGTCTCCGCCGACCATTCGCAGATTCACCTGCACGCTCGCTCCCGGATACTTACACCCCTCGAGCGCTAAATTCCACGGCGTCGGACCTTTTTTACCGTTCGCGTACGTCCCCGCGACGACGTCGCGCAACGACGCCGTCGCGCTTCCCATGCACTTGTGTCCGCCCATTCGTTTATCCCACACGCTCACGCGCACGACCTCGTCGTCCACGCGCACGGGCGCTCGAAACGTCAATCGTCCGCTCGCGTGCCACTCGGGCGAGCCTCTCGTGCGCTTCGACCGCGTCTTGAATCGCGCGCCCGCGCACTCGACGACGCACAACAGCTTTAAGATGCGAAGCGAGGATGATGATTTAATGCCGCGCGCGCCGTAGACGACGACGTCCAGGGCGCCGTGCGGACGCGCGAGGGCGTCGACGCGTCTCGCATCGTCGTCCATGGGCTCGCTCGAGACCGCGCGCGCGGTGACGCGGTGCGAGAGGCGTCGAATGGGGAGAATTGGGAACGGCGCGCGCGCGAGCTACAGTCGTCGCGTGTGAGTTACAGAGGGTCTAGGCGTGAAAGTGAGACGTATGATCACGACCACGTGGTGGCGTGGTAACAGTTGATGATTGGTTTGGATCCTGGAGGCATGAATTGGGTCTCGCCGAGCCCTCGCATGTTCCACTCCTTATCCTTGCCGTTGACGCACATTTTACCGACGAGCCAGGCGTCGATCATGTCGGCGCCCGAGTGGGACATGTATGCTTGCACCTTGCGCACGAAACGGTCGGTGATGACGTAGGATTGTAGACCGGCGACCGCGTTAAACTTATCCCACTTGTAGAGGTGAACGTCCACGGGCGTGCCGTCGTCGCCGTGACCCTTCCACTCCTTCACCAAGTCGCCGCCGTGCGTGTTGCCGAACGACAAGAGCAGGAGATCGGCGTCCTTGGGCATCATATCGATCGCTTTCTGCGTCTCCACGAGCGGAAAATCGGTGTGTTCGATGCCGTCGGATTCAAAAATCAAAGCCTTCTTCAGCCCTCGCTCCTTGACGAGCTGCCATTGGAATAAATGCGCGTACATGCATCCCACGTGGTGCGCCAATCGTCGCCACTCGACGGGAAGTTTCCCATCCTTTGTCTGCTTGCTAAGATCGATGATCTGGAGCCACGGAAGTTCCGCAAGCTTCGCGCCGTGTTGACTCGCCAACTTTCTAACGTCCTTGACGGCGTACTCGACCAAGTGCGTGTTGTCGGGCCACGCCGAGGCGTCGATGCCCTTGGAAATCGTCACCAAGCGCTTCAACTCCGCCGGACCCAGCCCGCTTCTGAGCGCCATGCGCTGTAAACTGTCCTCCACGTTTTTCTTGTCCTCTTTCGTGCCCACGGAGACGAAGAAGACGGGCGTGTTCAACTGAGGCTTGTTTCTCGCGAACGGCGCCACGCCCAAACTCGCCAACACCCCCGATCGGGCGTGTCCCGCGGGCTTTGTCGACCGCGTCATCGCGCCGCCGAGCGCGATAGCCGCCGCGCCCGGAAGAGAACTCACGTTCGCGTGCGACAAGAGCAAAAACGCCACGGCGAAGACGCCGAGCGTCAGTATCAAGGCGGCGCTGTGAAATCTTTCGCGCCGAACGGCGCGAGCGGTCGACGTCTCATCCCGAAGGAGCGCCTCCGCCGCTCGCGCCTTGCGCGCGCCCTGCGCGAACGCGTCCATGATGACGTTCTCGCGGTATTTCTCGCGGTATCACCGCTCGAGACGATCGCGAGCGCGCGGGGACGCGACGATCACTGGCGTCGGGTCGATTCGGCGTAACACGCTTTGCGTCGCGCGAGAGAAGAGATGCGTTACAGAAATGAAAGCGTTACAATGGTGGCTACGTCGGCTCACGAACCGACCCGTCCCGACTTTTCCAGGTTTCTCCATTTATCCTTGAGATCGACTTGGGTGCGACCGAGGATTTTGAAGACGTCGTGGTATTGGGCGTGGATGAGCGCCCACTTGCCCTTGCCGTGCTTCTTGACGCCATTCTTCAGGGCGTTGATTTCTTGCTCTCGCCAGGTGATTTTGGGGCGACGAAGCTTGTTCACGGGGCCGGGGGGTATGATGTTCGCGCGCGGGGGCGTGTGGGCGGGACGCACGCCCGGGGTACCGTGCGTCTCGATGTCGTCGTCGTCGTTTGTCGGTATGTGGAGCTGCGCAATGGGCACGTTGTCGATGTGGACCTCCTCCCCGTCAATCACTTGCGTCGGCATGATTTCTTCTTCTTCCTCCTCTTCCTCTTCTTCTTCTTCCTGTCGTTTCGGCGGCGTATCCACCGAGGATCGTCGTCTCCAGCTCATCGCTCGCGAGACGACGGCGCCGATGCTTCCGAACGTCGAGCGCAACTTTTCGACGGGCGATAACGGCGACTTCGGTGGAACGTTCTCATCGTCCTCAATTCGCGACTTTGATTTCGCCGGCGTGGTGATGGGCGCCACTCTCGCCGGCGACGGCTTACCCGCCGCCGTCGCCACGGCGCGTCGCTTGCGCGGCTCCGCCCTCCCGACGTCTCCCCACGCGCGTTTCGGACTCGTCGTCGTTTTCGCTCGCGATTGCTCCCTCATCGGACTCGGTGTCGATTCTCGTCGTTCAGACGCTGTCGCGCGCGCGCGCGAGGCCGCCATATCCTCCTGCAACACCGCCAAGCTCGTCTTTTTGCGGCGCAACTCGTCGAGCATCGCGTCCACCACCGCCAATACCCCCTGCGCGTTCTTCGGTCGCCACGCCGGTCGCTCCTCGTCGAGCTCGGTCGACATCATGAACTGCGATCTCGCCAATCCCGTGCCGCGCGCCAGGGTTTCATACAACTTTTCGTGCAGTTTCCCGACGGACGCCTCGGTCGCCTTTGGTTTGCGCCACTCCGCCGCCAACGCGTCCGCCGCCGTCGCGAAGCACTGTTCCAAGTACATCAGCGTCGCCGGCGAATCCAGCTCCAACACGCGCTCGTTCATCGAATAACACGCCGCCGAACACGCCTCCAAGGTTTGAATCGCATCCTTCAGCGTCATCTTGGACGTCTCGAGCGCGCGCCGCGCGCTTTGCAGTCGAAAGTGCGCTCGAAATCGTTCGTGAAACTCCTCCGCGCGCCGCGTCGACCCCGCGAACGCGCTCAGGAGACTCACCAGGAGGGATTCATCCGCACCCGAGCTCGCCAATTCCTCGATCGCCCACAGCATACCCCGCGCACCGCCGTCGAATTCCGCGCGCGATCCCCCTCGAGGCGCCATCGAATCAAATCGAATCCAATCGAATCTCGCGCGCGTTCACCCACGAATCCGTCCGCTCTCGCGCGCGCGCGTCGGCGACGACCGCGTCGCGCGTCCCCCGCGCGTCTCGGCTCCCTTTTCCTCGGTCCGTTCGTCCCGCGCGCGTCGAGATGACGGTCGTCGGTCGAGATCGAGATCGTCGGTCGAATCAGCCTCGGCGTGTATGTACCGTGTGTCCGACTACTGGTTTTATCTCTCCAACGCGCGCGCGACCCGAATCGACGCTTTATGGAACACGTCCCGGCGAAACGTCCGCAGAGCGTCTCGCGAGGGCGGGGATGAGGCGATTGAGCGCGATGGCGACGGCGACGGCGACGCGTCGACCGTGGTCGTGCGCGATGACGATCGTCGGTGCGGCGGTGGCGTGCGGCGTCGGCGCGGTGGTCGGGGGATTGGCGAGGTTCGACGCGCCGAGGGCGCGAGAGTGGGTCATCGCGAGGGATGAGGCGACGATGCGAGCGGATGCGGGCGAGGCGGCGGTGCGAATCTTGGGAGAGTGCGTGTGCGAGTGAGGGTGGCGTCGGAGTGAGGGGTGGATGGTGGTTTTCGTTCGCGCGCGAGAGAGGATGGGGAATGGTGGGGGGGAGGCGACGCGTTCGAGGCGACGACTGACGCGCGATCGCGGCGCGCGTAGGCACGCGTTCGAGGGAAGCGAGACGCTCGAGAGGAGTCAATTAAACGAACTCGGTACGTTTGTGTTCCAATGGGAGTCCTCCGCGCCGGGGAAGAGCGTGTTCACTCGAGAAAATGTATTGGAGATGCGCGAGCTCGAAAGCGTCGTCGCGTCGAGGTACGGCGCGTGGTGTCAGATTGCGTACGACGTCGCGTCGAACGCGCCGTTGGGATGTGTGCCTCCGTTATCACCGATCAAGTACTTTTTCCCTTCAATCGGCGCCGATGGGGAAGTCGTCTACGACGGTGAGGGCGAACTCGTGAGCGACCTCGACGCCGTGGTGCGAGACGTCTTCGCCAACGACACGCGCGCGTTCGGATACTTTCTCGGAAATTTCAACCCAGAAACCGACGCTGTCGGCATCACGCGCGCGAAATATTTCATGGGCACGCCTTTCAACGGATTCACGAGCGCGTCGGATCGACCCGAGGCGCAGGAAAGAGTGCTCGAGTCATTTCTCGATCCCATCGAGTCGGAGCTCTTCCGACGATTCGGCATGTCGGGAAGCATCGTCTCCAGTCCGTACATGTCACCTGCCGTGGCCGACCCAACCGCGACTTTGATCACGCGATGGGATGCTGAATTCCTTCGTCAAAAAGACGCCGCGCGCGTCATCGCTAGCGACTTGGCGTGGACGATCGGTTCCATCGGCGCGGTGTGGCTCTACGTCGCCGTGAACACGCAATCCTTCTTCATCGCCTTCGTGGGCATGTTCGAAATACTCATATCGTTCCCGATCGCGTTGGTGATCTATCGATTGATCTTTCGCATCGAATACGTCGGAAACATCACGGGGCTGTCGATTTTCATTCTGTTGGGAATCGGTGCGGACGACATCTTCGTCTACTTTGACGCCTACCGTCAGAGCGCGCACGAACCGGGCGTCGGAGAATCTCTCTCGGATCGATTACTGTACAGCAGCCGACGGGCGTCGAAGGCGATCTTCGTCACGTCGCTAACGACGACTGGTGCGTTCTTGGCCACCGCGTTATCGTGCATCACGCCGCTCGCGGGATTCGGTATCATGTCGGCGACCATGATCAGCGTCATGTTCGCGGTACACGTTCTCCTCTTTCCGCCGGCGCTCGTCATATACGCGCGTCACTTTCAGCCGATGACGCTGTGGACTCGAGTGCTCAGACGTTTCAGGCGCCACGAGAGCGATGACTCGAAGTCTTCGATGGGGGCGATCGAACGGTTCTTCCACGGCCCGTTCTATCGCACACTCGACCATCGATGGTTGCGTCTCGGTCTCCTTTGCGGATTCGTCGCGATGTTCGTCGTGGCGGCCAAATTTTGCCTGCGGCTCGAGACTCCGTCAAAGCTCGAACGATGGTACAGTTCAAAGCACATGACTCAACAGTTTAGCGACAGGGAGCAAACCGCGTTCATGCGGTCTATCGACGATAGCAAGGTACGCGTGGACGTGTTTTGGGGGCTCGCCGGCGTGGACACGTCCGGCGTCAATCGATGGAATCTGGATTCTCGAGGCCGGTTGCTTCTCGACGACGATTTCGACGCGACGTCCGAAGCAGCCCAAATGCACGTTCTCAACAGCTGCGCCGCTCTTCGGCACGCGTCTTGCCCCAGGAGCGGATGTTTCGACAACGCGTTGACGGGCGACGTGCGCTGTTTCATGGAAGCGTTTCGCGAATACGTCGGCGCGGAACACTTCCCCGTGCCCCGCGAAGAGTTTCTCAATCGCCTGTGGGACTTCCGAACCAGTGCGTCTGGGTCGACCTTTGCAGATGACATAGGCTTCCGTGATACTTCTGAGCCCAAGAACCTCTTCTTCCTCAGAGTGAGCGCGACTTCAACTCTGCCTCTCCAAGCTCCGGCGTCTGTATCGCGCGTGTATTACGACGCGTTTGAACGTTTGGTGGGCGATTTCAACAGCGCGGCGCCGCAAGGCGTCAAGAGCGGCTCTCAGACGGCGTACGTCGCCTGGACGTGGATGAGAATGCAAGAAACCTTGGTGGAGAACACGTTTCAGGGTATATCTATTTGTTTTTGCATGGCATTTCTCATTCTTTGCGTGAGCACCGGAAATCTCTTGATCGCTTCAACGTGTTCGGCGTGCGTCGCCGGCGTAGTCGTGAGTGTCCTCGGACTTGGCATTTACAAATGTATGCAATGGAACTTGGGAATCCGAGAGACGATCGCGGCGGTGATTCTCATCGGGCTCAGTGTCGACTACGGAATTCATTTGGGGAACGCATACGTAGAGGCGCCATCCGATCGCCGCGGCCGCCGCGAAAGAACGCGCTACGCGTTGACGACCATGGGGACATCGATCGTTGCCTCAGCAATCTCGACCACGATCAGTGGTTCGATCCTGTGGTTGTGCACGCTGGCATTTTTCAGCAAGTTCGCATTCCTCATTTCGACGACCATATTCTTCTCAGTCTGTTGGTCGCTCGTTTGCATTCCGCTGGTGCTCATGGAGCTTGGTCCAGAGGATGATGATTGGAAGATTCGAACGTTATGTCGCTCCGCTACGTTGTACATATCAAGGTTGGTTTTTCGATCCGACCTTCACGCCAAGTGAAGGCGGACGCGCGACGCGTCCTATTCGCACAGCATTTCGAGGGGTCATCAGGCGACGGGCGTCGCCGTCGTTTGCAATTGCGCTTGTTCTCCCGATTGGTACGTGTCGTTGAATATGTCGTCGAGCGTTTCTTTGAGTGCTTCGATGTGTCGTACGCACAATATGACTTGTTCGACGGTGGAAGCGAAATCATCTGCATGGGCGTCCCGATGAATCTTTCGAAGAATGTTCACGGCGAGCGGTTGCGCGATGTCCATCGAAGACGTGACTCCGTCCGAAATCTTCGCGAATGCGATGCACAAAATCGCCTTGGCGATGACACTGCTTTCGAATCGACAACACACGCCGCATTCGTACAATACGATGGACGAGAGCACCTCGGCCTCGCGCAGGATTCGACTGTGAAGATTGGGCTTCCTGAGTCGAGGCAGCCACGCCGCGCCGTAACAATCGAGGAGATGAAAAAAGTACGGCACGAAATTGAACGGCGTCACGCGCGCGATGTTCCACCGCAACTCACGAAGAACGATGGTTTCCATCTTCTTCAACGTCCCGATGTCGAACGAGATGTCGTTAGCCATTTGTAATCGAGATCCCACGTTCGATTGGATGTTTTGCACGGGTTCCTCGAATTTGCACGCGATGAACATACACGCCGACGCGACGAGCTGATACATCCACGAACAATCGCTTCGAACCGGATAACCGCTGGTCAAAAAGAAAACGTCGAGGTACCGAACCGCCAGAGCCGTCGTCACGCACGAAAACCCATTCATGACGCCGCTTCGCATCATGCTCTCCACCAAATGAAATCGTATGCACTGCAACGCGCGCATGCGAGGTTCGGCGTCTTCTCTCGTCACCCGCGCCTCCGTCTCCTCGATCTCGCGTTTTTCGCGATCCAGCATGTTCACACACGTCGTCAGAATGGACTGATGTCCCTCGAACCTGCTCAGATTACACGAGCAAACGCAGATGTGTTTCAAACACGCCCTGAGCTCCGCCGCCGCCTTCGACGCGTCCTCGTCGGCGAGCGTCCTCATCGCCGGCGTCATCTCGCGAGACGAGTCCATCGACGAGCGGTGGACGTCGGCGTGAATTTCATCTCGACCGGTACCGCTCGCGTCGGCGCGTGCGCGACGCGCGCGCGACGAGGACTCGTCGTCGGAGTCTTCCTGCTCGACTGACTGCTCAGAGGCGAAACTTTCTCGAGACCGCGGCATGTCTGACGGTCGTCTTCGCGCGTCGAACGAGGAGGGACGACGGGGCGTCGAGGAAAAAGGAGGCGGTGCGCGCGCGGTGCGGTGCGGCGCGGCGGGTGGACGCGCGCGCGCGGCGCACGGCGCGATGTGAAGATGTGTGCATATTTTTCGAGACGAGACGAGACGAGACGCCGAGACGTCGGCGGGAGAATCGATTCGAGTCTGACCAATCGCGCGATGCGTGTGCGTGGATTCAATTCGATCATATGTTATAATTCATGTTTGCTACATGCTGTATGGAAATAATGTTCAATGTGTGAGGATAGTGAGACGTGAGACTTCGGCGGTGTCTTACGCGACGCGCGCCAGAAAATGTGTCGACATCCTCCCCCCCCAAGAAAAATACAAGAGTCTACAGATTCCATCGGTTGTGTCGATTGGAACACTCAGTCGCGAGTTCGGCAATCATTTCGTAGTGACGAGCGGCCTGTTCTCGGTTGATCTGTCTCTCTCGACCGACGACTGCGTCGTAGTCGTGATATCGATTCGTGTCGTGTCGAGGTTCGGAAAACGGCCCGCGCGCCCGCATCGATCGATCGAATCGATCGGACAGACCCGCGTGATGGTCGCCACTCAATTCATCGTAACCTCGTTGCTCAAGCCTGGGCGCAGTGCGAGGAGTTCCGGTGTTTCTCGCAGTGGGCATGATCCTATCTCTCGCGCGAGGCGACTGCGGCGACATCGTCTGCAGTCGAACTTGGTAGGCGTCGATGATGCTCTCCAAGCTCTTCGTGTGCTCTTGGTGCATGCGAGACAAATCGTGCAAATACTTCTTGTGGCGCGCGCGTTCCACCTCGTACTCATCTTGACGCCGTTGAAGTGCCAAGATGGTGTCCTTGAGTGATTGCATCTCGGCTTGAACAGACGCCTCCGGAAGACTCGTCGCGTTTTGATGTCCATCGCTTCCACCCGATACCGAACGCTTTTTGTGTTCACCGTCGTTATTGTGAGCCGTGTCATCGATAGTCTTACTCTTCGGTCGCTGATTCGCGTTGGCGTTGCCCTCACGACTCGGAATCGACCTGTTCGCCAGACGCCGCTCGGACATGGGCGATTGCTTGTGGAAATCGCCGCGCAAGAGCCTCTTTTCGAGCGCTCTGAGTCGCCTATCGACCGTGTTCTGCTTGTTCGTCGGCTTCGGCGATCCCGTGTCATCACTGGCGAATCCAGGCGACGGACTTCGAGTTCTTGCGCCCTCGTCTAAAACGTCGAGCCCTTCGGGGTGTTCAAGTTGAAGGTCGTCGTTGATCGTCTCCCAGAAATTTGCGTTTTCGTGCATAAAGTCGTCGCCGTCAAAGATCGTTCCGGGCATCTTCAAGTTACCCATCAACGACGGGGCACGCAACGGCGACGATTTCGTCTCCGTGAGCTTGGTCTTCGCGCCATCCTTGAAACGTTTGCGCAGCGGCGACGCCTCCATGCGCGCGCGATGCGCGACGTCCGCCACCGTCATCAATCCCTTTGGCTCGCTCTGTTTACCCACCTGCGTCTTCTTCGTCGACGAATCCTTCACCTTGAGTGTACGCACCTCCAATCCCTTCATATTGGCGTCGTTTGCGGCCGGATGCGCGCGACGCTGCATCCACGTCGGCTTCAATAATAACTCCCCGTCCGGAACCTTATCCCCTCGCGCCACCGTAAAGGACGGAGGCAAAGCCTGCAACGGCTCGTGTCTCCGAGCGCATTTCGGCTCTTCATCATCGTCAAAATCTAACGCATCTTCCGGACGTCCAACACCGACGACTCGTCGCTCCATCGTTACCTCTCGCCTTCCTCGCCTGTGTCCGCGCCCGCCGCGCGTCTTGCGCTTGACGCTCGCGTGCGCGTATCCGTACACGTTTCTCTCCATGTAATCCTGAATGTACATGTCCGCCTGCGCCGATCGCGCTCGACTGCTCGACTTGGCGAACAACTCCTTCGCCCCGAACAATTCCTCGTATCGCGCGTACGGTTCATCCATCGATCCCTCTCGCGGCTTTTTCGCCGGCGGCGTCGTCCGCGCCGTCGTCTCCGCCGCGCGCGGCGTCTTCGCCTTCGCCCCTCTCGACGTCTCACCCTCGAACGATCGCCTCGCGCGCGCCTCCTCCGGCATCACCACACTCTCCGTCTCACTCGTCGTCGCTTCCCGTCCGTTCGATCCTCGCGCACACGCGCTCCCCTCGCCCCGCCCCCTCTCGCGCGCGCTCGCGCGCGCGTCGGCGGCGGCGTCGCCCTCCGCCGCCTCCTCGGGATCGAACGCGTACACGTCCCCCGGTTCGCGCGCGATCCCTTTCGTCGCCGCCCCCACCGCCGACGCGATCGCCGCCGCATCGATCGTGATCTCACACGTCACCCCTCGTCCTGGCGTCGTCGTCGTCGTCGACATGAATCGCGCGCCTCTTCCGCGCGCGCGTCCGCTCGCGAGTGAATGAATGAATGACTCGAGACGCGCGCGCGCGCGCGACGAGACGCACCGACCGACCGTTCGAACGCGCGCGTCCCCTCTCGTCCTCGTCGCCGCCGCGCGCGCGTCTCCGCTCGTCGTCGCCTCCGCGCGCGTCGACGTCTCCGTCGCCCCGCGCGGGCGCGCGGTCGCGCGGTCGGTCGGTCGCGCGGTCGGTCGGACGCGCGCGGAGACGGTGAGGGGCATACGCGTGGGTCGTGACTCGTGGAGAGGGTGGGGGTACACATACCCGCGTGTACAAGGCCCCGCGAAAAGCGGATGATGGATGGAATGGATGTCGTCACGCGGATGTCATGATGCTCGTGATGGAGGATTCGGGTACGGAGTATGGGTGTTCGTGTCGTAGTGAAGGAGGATGTGATCGAGAGTATTCGCGAGAGCGTCCGCGTTCGCGGTGGGCCGGCGGCGGCGGCGGCGGCGCGCGAGAGAGACGCGCGCGCGACGCGACGGTCGTCGACGGAGGCGCGCGCCGAGGGGTGAGACCGGCCATGGGGGGTGGGAAGAAACGCACGGTGAACTCCACGGGGAAGGTGGTGCCGAAAAAGGTGCTCAAGGCGAAGAAAGGGACGACGAAATCGGCGGCGTCGAGGTACGTGACGAGAAATCAGGCGCTCAATCGATTGCAACTCAAGCTCGGGGATTTCCGACGGTTGTGCATCTTGAAGGGGATACATCCGCGAGAGCCGAAGAAGAAGACGCAGGGTCAGGGGAAGACGTATTATCACGTCAAGGATATCGCGTTTTTACACCACGAACCGCTGTTGGAAAAGTTTCGAGAGCTTCGGGCGTACGCGAGGAAATTGAAGCGGGCCAAGGCGAAACAAAATTACGTCGCGCTCGATCGATTGAGGGATAATACGCCGCAGTATGAGTTGAGTCATTTGGTGTTGGAACGGTATCCGTCGTTTCAGGACGCGTTGAGAGATTTGGACGATCCGATGTGCATGTGCGCGTTGTTCGCCGTCTTGCCGACGGTGAACAGACACGACATCGCGCCCGAGGTGGTGGAAAAGTCTGAGAGGCTCAGTCGTGAATTCAAATCGTATTGCATGCGCACGCACGCGCTGCGAAAAGTGTTCATCTCGGTCAAGGGGATTTATTACGAGGCAAACGTGGAGGGTGAAGACGTCACGTGGCTCGAGCCGCACGCGTTGGCGCAAACGATGCCCGAGGACGTCGATTATCGCGTCATGCTCACCTTTCTTGAATTTTATCACGATTTAATGTCGTTCGTGAACTTTAAGCTCTATAAAGATGCCGGTCTGCAGTACCCTCCGATGTTGAACGAGGAGATGGACGACGCCGCGGCCGGTCTCGCCGCCGTCGTCCACCAGATTGCGAAAAGGGCTGACGCGGCGAACGCCGCGGCGCTACCGGCGGAGAGCGACGCCGCGCGAGCGGTGGAATCGCGAGCGCAGACTTTGAAGGAGAAGTTGGCGCTAATCGCGGAACACCAGGACGAAGAGGACGAAGAGGACGACGGGATGGGCGAAGAGGACGACGATACCGTCGTCGGGGAGATGACGGAGGACCAACGCGAGTGCTCAAAGATTTTCGACGGTCTCGTCTTTTTCATCAACCGCGAGGTGCCGAGAAACATGATGATTTTCATAATCAAATCGTTCGGAGGCGAGGTGTGCTGGGACGGCGAGGGGTCTCCGTTCGACGCTGATGACGCGCGCATCACGCACGTCGTGATAGATAGACCGACGAAGAACATGAAACTCAATCCAAAAGTGGTGTACGTGCAGCCGCAGTGGGTGTGCGACTGCGCGAATTGGCGCGTGTTGATTCCTCCCGGGGAGTACGCGCCGGATTGCGAGCCGCCGCCGCACTTGAGTCCGTTCGTCGGCGCCGACGACGATGGGTACACGCCCGAGTACGCGAAGACGCTGCTCAAGCTTCAAGAGGAGGCGCGCGCCATCAGAACCGGTGTGCCGCTCGTCAAGACGTTGGCCGCGGGCGACGACGAGATAGACGAGGAGGCGGAGGCGATGGCGGAGGAGAAGCGTTACAGAAAGGAATTAGAGGCGGAGATGAAGGGTGTATCCTACTCCAAGTCACTGGAAAAGGCGGACGAGGAGAGCGACGACGAGGACGAGGAAGAGAGCGACGACGAGGACGAAGACGAGGAGGACGAGGCATCCTCCTCCGAAGACTCGGATGGTGAACCGAAGAGTAAACTCACCGCCGACATGGCTCTCAGTGAAAAGGATAAGATCATGAGAGACCAACTCGCGAAGGGTTCGTCCGACGAGCAGATGAAGAAGATGTCCTACATGCTCCTGCCGAGAAAGAAGCGCGAGCTTTACAAGGCTATGCAACTCGGCATCGCGAAGAAGGAGAAGCGCGCTGCCGAGTTGACGCGACTCGCGGAGGAACACAAGGAGAAGAAACGCCGGGCCGCAGAGGGGGAGAAGGAGGAACCCAAGCCGAAGAAGGGGAAGAAAAGCGCGACGACTAAAAAGAAAAAGTGAGATTGAGCGCGATGTAATACAATGTGAAGCGATGTGTGATGAGAATTCGTATGCGAGGGACGATGCTCGACGGAGAGGACGCGTGCTGAAAATAATCGTTGTTTTACCTATTAAATGTAAGCGTCGCTAAAGCCAAATTCGTTACAGGACATTTAAACAAGACGGATGACACCCATTTCAGCGTTGTCCCCGCGTCGGCTCAACGTGCGCACGATGCGCGTGTAACCACCGTTTCTGTCGGCGTAGCGCTGCGGGGCTTGCTCGAAGAGCGCATCGACAACCTCCTTATCGTAGATGAACGACTCCGCCATGCGTCGCTTGTAGTCATCACCGTCCTTGGCTAATTGAATCATGTGTTCCACCGGCTTACGAATCGCCTTCGCGCGCGCCATGGTCGTGGTGACCGTGCCGTGACGAAGCAACTCCGTGGTCAAGCCGCGGATGAGCGCCTTGCGTTGATCCGCCGGCTTGTTAAGCTTCGGGGTCTTCTTCGCGTGACGGATCATCGTCCACTTCCCTTGTTCGGTTTCAACACCGAACGTCAAGCCAACACCTACGTTCACACGAAAAACACGCGTCGCGTTTCGTCAGTCCTCGCGTTCGCGCGGCGCGTCAAGACCTAAAACCCTCAAATGCGCCTCATCTTCCCCGACGCCACCACGCGCGCGCGTGCGCCTCACCACCACCGCACGTCACCGACACCGAACATTCTCATTTTCCATCGTCCATTCCACGCGTCTCGCGCGTTCCCCACGCCTCGCATCGCGCCCCACGCGCGCCCATCGCGCTCCACGCGCGCCCCCCCCCCGCGACCGCCGCACGCGCGGTGCCGCGGAATCGAATCGAATCGCGCGTCGTCCCGTCGAGTCGCGCGCGCGAGAACGAACGAACGCACCTCGTCGAGAGATCTCGACCGGCTTGGCGCCGTTCATGCCACCGAGGGCGCTCTGCGCGGCGACGAACGCGGCGGACATCGTCGCGTGTCGGACAGTGACGCGACGTCGCCCGACGCGCCGTCGCGTGTCGGTGTCCACTCGAGGACTCGACGAGTGACGGTTCAATACTGTTTACCCACACGCGTGAGAGTTCCGCGTGTCCGAACTTTTTTATCTCCTTTTCCCACGCGTTCGAGACGGTTTTCCCCCGTGTGATTCCACGACGGAGGTCACGCGAGGACGCGCGCGCGCGATCGCGTCGACTTATCCGCGACGCGACGTCCCCGAGCTCGGTCGCGGCGAGAGAATCGCGCGCGCGAAGACGCGGACGACGTCTCTCGTCGTCGTCGGCGAAGCGATGTCGATCGCGCGAGCGGTGGTGCGCGCGGACGCGCGCGCGGGACGCGATGGGAAGGGGACGCGAGGACGCGATGGGAAGGCGACGCGAGGCGCGCGCGTCGGGACGGTGGCGGTGACGCGGCGAGGCGACGCGGCGCGCGCGCGCGCGGGTGGTGTGGGTGATGGAAAGACGGCCGTCGTCGTCGGTGGTGGCGTCGGGGGGTTGGGGATGGCGTCGAGGTTGGCGAACGCGGGATTCGAGGTCACGTTGTTGGAGAAGAACGAGGACGTCGGCGGGCGATGCCGAAGCGAGGAGTTCGCCGGGGGGGGAGAGGGGTACCGATTCGATACCGGGCCGTCGTTGATGCTGCTTCCGGAGCGGTACATGGAGCAGTTTACGTCCGTCGGGGAAAAGATGGAGGATTACTTGGACGTCGAGCGCGTGGACCCGGCGTATCGCGCGCACTTTGGCGATCACACGACGCTCGATTTGTTGTATGACATCGAGGCGATGCGCAAGCAGTTGGATGACATCGAGGAGGGCGCCGGTGGGAGATACATCGATTGGCTCGGCCGGGCTCGGGCGAGTTTGGATTACGGCGTCGCCGCGTTCATCGAGCGCGACGCCAACTCCATTTTAGATTTCGTCGATCTCTCTCGCGTCGGACCGCTCGCGCTCGCCGTGAACCCGCTCGATTTGCTCCTTCCGCAGTTTAACCAGATGGCCAAGTATTTCAAGGATGAGCGCCTGCGCGCGCTCTTCTCCTACCAAGAGCTGTACGTCGGCTTGAGCCCGTACAACGCGCCGGGCGTGTTTTCTTTGCTCGCCGCGACCGAGCTCACGGATGGGGTTTGGTATCCAAAGGGTGGTTTCACCAAGGTTCGTGAAAGCTTACTCGCGATCGCTGAGAAGAAGGGCGCCAAGGTTCGCTTGAACAGCGCGGTTTCTGAAATCGTGACGGAGGAAGTCGATGGGTTGGCCTCGGCGAAGGGCGGTGCGCACACTGGTCGCAAGGTGACGGGCGTTCGTCTCGCGTCCGGTGAAGTGCTCGAAGCCGATGTCGTCGTGGCGAACCCCGATTTGCCGTGCGTTTGGGACCAAATGCTCGACTCTGTGGGCGAGCCGGCGAAGAAGGAGAGCGAAAAGTGGGACAACGCCGAGTACTCGTGCTCCGTGCTCGAATTCAACTGGTGCTTGAAGAAGGAAATTCCTGGACTTTTGCATCACAATGTCTTCTTGTCTGGCGACTACAAGGGTAGCTGGGATCGTCCGGCAACGGTGGACGATTTCGCCGCGCCGCGACAACACAACTTTTATTGCCACAACCCGGTGTACACGGACAAGACGTGCGCTCCCGAGGGCGGCGCCTCCCTCATGATTTTGCTTCCGATAGCGAACATCAAGGAACAAGAGGACATCTGCAAGAAGCGCGGCGTTCCGGTTCCGAGCGAGACCGATCTCATCGAGGCCGGACGCGAAGCCATCTTGCGTCGATTCAAGGAGGCTGGTCACGGCGACCTCTCCGAGATCATCGCTCACGAATCTGTCACCGTGCCCAGCGAATGGCGCGAAAAGTTCAACATCAAGAACGGTGCCGTGTTTGGTTTGTCCCACGGTTTGTTGCAACTCGCTGCGTTCCGCCCGCCGGTGCGCACGGGCATCAAGCAACTCGACTCCCCCGTCGTTGACGGTTTGCACTTCGTCGGCGCGTCGACTCGTCCGGGTAACGGCGTGCCGCTCGTGCTCATGGGCGTGAAGGTTGTCGCCGAGCAAATCATGAAGGAAGCGGAAGCGTAATCCGTCTTAGCGCGCGACGCGACGTCAGCTGGCTTGTATTTGACAATTTATTCTTTAGAATCAATCTCGTCTCGTCTCGCATCCAATCCCATGGACACCTCACTTTTCACCATGCTATCGCACGCCATCGTCGCCTTACTTGCGCTCTTCGTCTCGCCGACGCTCGCACAAGTCAACAATCACACTCTCAACTGTTCGGACGTCAACGTCGTCATCGGCGCGTCGGCGCGGCATGGCGGCGCCGAAAATCTCTTTGCCCAACTGGCCAGCTTCAGCGGGCTCGACGAGCTCGTCGTGCCCGGAGGATTGTTTTACGAAGTCACGGGCGATTTGACATTTTTCGTGCCCAAAGACGACGCTCTCGAGGCCGAGATCGAATACTGGAAGGAGGCGCTCGGACTCTCCGGCAACGAAACTGTTCGAGAAAACAAAGCATACGTCCAAGAAATTCTTCGGCAGTACATCGCGTACGGAAACGTCTCGGTCGGGTATCGTGGACTGTTCGTCACGATCGATGGGTCAATCTTCAATTGGACGGATGCCTCCGAGCCCGGCATGTCGAAGATAGAGCTGCAACCGGTCGGGACGCAGCTTTTGGAGTCGCCGCTCGTGCTCTACGTCAACGATACGTCGGCGCAAATCGAGACGTGTTCTCGCGGAATCGAGCTCGCTCGCGTGGTGCGTGACAGAACATACGTACGAATGGCCGTGAGGCGGTCCGTGCGACGAGGTGCTCGAGCGCGCGGCAGACGTGGTATGCGCAAGTTGCTGCGTTCATATAAATCCTTACAGTGATACTAAAGCTGCCGTTGCGCGCGCAGGCTCGTCCGTGACGTTGATGACGTTCATCCGTACAGCGTCGGCGGATACACGATGCTATCGACGATCGACTCGACCGTCTGACGCCATTTTTCCTCTTCATCGCGCGGAAACTGCGCGGTCGCCGTGTACAGGTGACCGACTCGGCCGTCGTACCCGAGTCCCGCCAACACGAAGAACACCGAATTAATTCCAGCCGACGGTCGCTCAAAGGTATACTCAACCTTGTAGTAATCACCCTTGGCCACGGAATCCACCAATTCGGCGTACTGCACGCGATCCTCTCGTCCCTTCTTCGCCTTTGGCTTATTCAACGGAACGACGAGGCCGTATCCGAAACCGAACGCGTCGCCCAACGACCCCATCTTCGTAAAATCCGCCCCCGCCGGCGTCGCCACGATCGTCACGTTGACGTCTCTCGCGTTCTCACTCGTCGGTGCGATCGTCCACACGTCTCTCGCGCCGCCTCCGAGCACCTCTTCGCTCGCCGGCGTCGCCCCCGTGAGCGTCACCCAGTCGCTCGGATAGCTCACAGAAAACTTCAGCTTGGCGTCCTCGTACGTCGTCAGTCCCGCTTGGGCGCGCGCGGGAACCGGTAGACCCAACGTCGACGCACCGACGACGGTGATCGCGGAGGCGAGGAGGGCGCGACGAGAGGAGGCTTCGGCGCGTTCGTCCGCATCGTGCGCATCCGCTCGTCCGAGCGCTCGAACGCGTCCGTGCGCGCGCCGCGCGCGCGACGGCGCGGTGTCGGAGACGACGCGCGCCGTCTGAGAGATGCGAGCGGGCGCGAGGGTGGACGACATCGCGCGTCGCCGGTCTCGCGCGCGAGCGTGTGGGGTCGACGGGAGAGACGGGACGCGCGCCGCGACGGCGTTGTACAGAGAAAAAGTTTCAAATCACAAGTCGTCGGCGAGATCGAGCTCGACTTTCGTCCCTTCCTGATCCTTAAACGCGGGCTGGCCGAGATACGGACATCCCGCGCACCGAAACGCGTCGCCGAGCGCGCAGTTGCCGCACGCGCTGACGAAGGTTTCGGCCTTCGCCTCCTCCTCCGCCGCCTCCGCCTCGGCGCGTCCGCACGTGCAATTCTTACACGCCTTCTTCCCGGCGCCGATCTCGCAATCATCGTACTTGACCGGTTTCGAGTTGACGTCTAATTCCGTGAGCAGCGTGTTCTCGTCGATGAGGTCGTCGTCGGCGCCCTCGTCGCCCCAGCCCGTCGTCTTCGCCGGCGTCTTCGCCTCGCGCGATTTCAGCGCGAACGACGTCCCTCGCGCCCAATCAGGTTTCTTCCCACGAACCACACCGTCCTCACTCGCGCCGACGTCCGTGAATCCGGCCAACACGAGCGCGTCTCTCGCGTCGTCGCCGCCCCCGCGCGCGCCGTCGTCGACGACGCGCACCGCGCACGTCCCGCCCGCGCGCAACGCCTCTCGCGCCGCCGCTCCCGCCCGCGTCGCCCCCTCCCCGTCCACGACGGCGACATAAAATCCATCGCGCGGTGGTTCCCTGGGCGCGACGACCGAGTCGTCGATCTCATCGTACGTCGTCCTCGAGACGTCGTCCGCGCCGTCGAGGTCTCGAAGCGCGTCGCGAATCTTCGCGCGCGCGGCGTCGTCCCCGATCGCCACGGCGGCGTCCACGCACAGGATCACGCGTCGGGTTTCCATCGTCGTCGTCCGCGCCGTCGGCGGAGGTATCGTCGCCCGCTCGTCGCGTCGACGTGTGCGCGCGCGCGCGCGGGGGCGACGCGCGGGCACGCAGTCTGAGGGACACACGACGAGTCATGACCCATAGTTTCGACCAAGTCCATAGTGAAGGAGGTGTATACACCGTCTGTCGAACGACACGCCATCCATATCGCGAGACGTCGTCGCGAACACCCTTCGGGACGCGTCGCATCTTTGGCGTCCGTCGTCGGCGACGACGCGTCACACGCGCGCGCGAGGGCGCGAAGGTCGAACGCGCGAGGTCGTCCGCGCGAGGGTCGTCCGCGCGAGGGTCGCGCGCTCGCGTCATGGGGTGGTTTTGGCGCGATGCCGAGAGCGGCGTGGATGCGCAGGAATTGGCCGAGCCCGCGAGACACACCACGCCCGCGGGTCGGTACACGGTCTCGGTGCGATTGGTGGAGGCGAAAAACTTGCAGGCGATTCAGGCGTTTAATTTCTTTCAGACGTTGATGAGTTTTAAGTTGAAGACGCAGACGGTGCACGCGGATCGTTTGCCCAACGTGGTGGGCAAGGTGTACCTGGAGCGCGCGGGCTTCGACCCGCAGAAGCGGAAAACGGTGGTGGAGAAAGAGACGGCGTCGCCGTTGTGGAATCAGTTGTTTTACTTTGACACCGTGGAGGTGGCGACGGATGAACTCGAGGCGTGTAACGTCGTGGTGAGAGTGTGCGACAAGTCGAGAATCGGCAAGGACATGGTCATCGGGAGCATCGACGTCAATCTCGCGGCGGTGTATCTGTCGCAAGGGCACGAGTACTGGAACGAGTGGTTCACGCTCACGGATTTCTCGGGTAGACGTTCGGGGAGTCAGGGCGAGCTGTGCATGTGCGTGACTGTGTTGCACGAGGGCGACGCGCCGCCGTTGCATCTAGATGAGAAATTTAGCGACGGGGAGGGCGACGTCGTCGAAGTGGGGACGTTTGAGACGGAAAAGCAGCGCGCCAAGCGGTTAGAACGCGCGGAAAGGAAAGCGCAGCAAAAGTTAGCGGCAGAAGAAGCCGAAAATAGAAGGAAAAACGTGCAAACATACACGCTCAAGTGTAGTCTGTACAACGGTAGGGAATTCCCGCGCATGGATAGATTCGGTGCCGGAGGCTTGGACGCCTATCTCAAGATCAACTGTGGGTCGGCGAAGGAGGCAAAGTCGCGCATCATCACGAGTGCGAATCCAGATTGGAACCAAGAGCTCGTCATGCGACTAGCGGTTCCAGGTGGAGAGGCGGGCATCGAGTCGATGCCGCCGTTACGCATGAGCGTCATGGACAGAGACGTTCTCGACGCCGACGATCACGTCGCGTCGACCGCGATTAGCCTGAAAGATATCTTAGATCGACCAAAGGCGTACTCCAAACCCAAGTGGTATTGCTTTTATGGCGGTTTACGCGGCATGGAGGTGGCTTTGTTCAGTCGAATGTCGAAACTAGCGAAGAGAATGAACGCCGGCTACGTCGAGGGCGCCGCGTATAGAGGTAGAGCGTTGATGTCATTCACGCTGGAACCTGAGAACAGAAAGAATAAATACATGCGAGCGAAGAAGTGCATCCCATCGGTGATTGAAAAGATGGGGAGAGAATGGCACTGCTTCCTCCACTCACAAGTCATGTCCGTGGAGCTCTTCCAAACCAACGCGGTGGGCAAGATGCTCTCCGTCGACGTCGGCATGGGCCTCCAATCCAACGCGTCGCCCTCGGTGATACTTCGCGCGGAAGGCGGATCACTCATGGGTGAGTGTTACGCCAGGGTGCAATGCACGCTCGCGCCTCTTCTCGTCAGGCTCCCGGCACCCTACGAAGGTCCATTGGCTGGTACGGGTGCGCCAGACATCTTCGTCAACGTAAACATTCTTTCCGGTAAAGGAACGCGACGAGTGGGATTCTGTCGCATTCCAGTGACGAAGCTGATGCCCGTGAATGAAACGCATCGACCGATCGCGTCTCCGACCAGTGCTGAGTTCCCTTACGGATGGACGGTACAGGGATGGTTCCCGCTTCGATCAGACGCGCTGAGTAACCACAAGATGTTCCACAGTAGACGCGCTGAAAACGTGAAACCGATCGGCCAGGTGCTGTTGCGACTCATGATCCGAGGAGCATCTGCTGGTAAAAATGCACACAACGCGGGTGATCATTTAGAAGACATGGGAGACGTGGAGGAAGCGATGTCTATGTATTCCGACGCGGAAGCGGCGGCGGCGAATCGGCGAGACGATTTAGAACGCAAGGCGAATACGCGGGGCGAACGCGTCGCGGCAAACTTGGAGGCAGAGTTCGTCGAACCACTTCCGACGAGACCATTCATGCTCCGCATGGAGTTGTACCAAGCTCGGGACTTACCCGCCGCCGACGCGCACGGATCGAGCGATCCTTTCGCGGTGTTGAGGGTGGGTAGAAACATTGCGGAGACTCACGTAGTCAACTCGACGACGTCGCCGTCTTGGTTCAGAGAAATGTTTGTCCAAGTCGATCTTCCCCTCATCGTCAAGGACAAAATACGGTTACCGGATGGCACTCTTGTCACCGATAACGACGACACTGACTCGGACGCCAGTGGTGTTCTTCTAGATCCGACGAGAATGGAAGAGGTGCAGCACGCGGCAAGCGACTCTGAGGGTTCTTTCGACGAAGCGCAATACGACATGGAGATGGCTGTGTCAAAAAACACCTCCAAGGGTAAAAATAAGAGGAAGAAATTCATCGGAAAGGGGGGCGGTGGGGCGGGGCACGAGTTTAACGGAATCGCTTGGTGGGCGGCTCCCTCGCTGAATCTCATGGTTTTCGACAGAGACGAAGGTTGTCTCTTGGGAGACAACGATCCTTTATCTGTGCTCTCCATACCACTCATTCACCCGGCCGCGATGGAAGCAGAACGACGCGGTGACGATAATTTCAGCGTTCTCGCGTCGTCGATCCTTTCGTTTTACTCCAAGTTTTCTCTGGATACGCAGTTCCCCGATCGTTACGACGATCTCACGAACTACGAAGTCGGCGCTTTATCGCAGGTGCCGCAGTGGTACCCCATGCGTCAGCTCAACCCTCAAAAGGGTTTGAGTGTGTCACCGATCGATGGCGGTGGGTATGTTTTGATGTTTTACGAGTTACTTCCCATGCCGCCGCAAGGTTTGCTCGCGTACGCGGGCGTGCAAGACTCTTCGTTCAAATCCATTTCCATGATGAAGCTGAATTCCGCCGTGAAGCCGCTCGAGGATTCGTACGGTTCGACAGCCATCTCCGTTGAAATCATCTTACTCGGTGTTCGTGGATTGACGCCTTACAGAGGCGCGCACGTGACGCGTCCCTGCGTCGAGTTTGAACTCAACGGCGTCACGCCTCTGTATTATGGTTCGGAGGCGCACGTCGGGCGTTCGAAACAATCGATGTACCCCAACGGACCGAACGCAAACTTCAAGGGCGAGATCATCACACTGAGTGGCACGATGTCGAAACTCGATTCCGTGCGTCTCAGTCTTTCGATTCGCGTGTTGGACGGTCGACAGAACTCAAAGCGCATCATCGCCACCAACGAGCACCCGCTCAGGGTGCGCGACTCTGAGCGCGCCGAGGAGGCTGAATTCGTGAGCAAGCTGAAAAAAGTAAAGGTGCGAGAATTAACTCCAGACGAAATTCGTGAGCGCCAAATGGCTGAGATGTCGGCGACCATGTCTGATTCAGAGATGACGTTTGGTACGAATACGACGCGTTATCTCGACGAATCCGACACGGTCACCAACGAATGGACGGAATCAGAAGAGGAGTCCGAGTTGCGTAGCACAACCTTCCGCAACCGATCTTTATCGCGAATGAACACAAGCGGGGAATCTTTCAGGAATGAACTGCCCTCTTCGAAGAGCATGGAGAGCATGAAGAGCATGAAGAGCATGAAGAGCATGAAGAGCATGAAGAGCATGAAGAGAGGCGCGAAGAAGGGTAAGGAACGCGTCGACGCTCGCGATTATCACATGGTTCGCTCCATGGACGGTCGACGACAATACATTCCGCTCCAAGATCTCAGTAAAGCGGATTTGGCAAGGGCGAAAAAGGGACTTCGCACCATCAGAGAAGTCGACAGAGGATCCGAGTTCGATTCCGACACCGATTCCAACAAAACCGAAGAGATGAGTAACTCTGAAACCGCCTCCGAGGCGAGTTTCAGCAGCAGCGAAGATCCGTACGCCGAGTCTTCCTCGAAGGAAATCGAAAGCGAGGAAGAGAGCGAGGAGAGCGAAGAAGACGAAGATGAAGACGCGTTCACGTTCGACGACGGGACGGGCAAGATTCCACCGTGGATGGAGGGTCGAATGATACTCGCGGGCGGTTTACTCGAAGACGAGTTGACGCCTCTCAACTTTATGTCCATTCCCGTCTACCACGCCAAGGGATTCGCGGATAATACGTCTGAAAAGGAGTTGGCTGGATTCGTCAAGTGCGCCGTTCGCAGTCTCCCTCTGACTGAAGATACGAGTTTCGTCGCCGAAAACCTCCTCGACAATAAACTGTCGACGCGTCGCGCGTTCAAGGAAGTCTTCAACAAGGCGGCGAAGCAGAGGCGCATCAATCGCGTTCACGATCAGGAAATGTCGAGGTGGGAACCCGACGAGACGCACGCCACGCAATCCAAAGATGAGTTTTTGAACACGCAACGAATCGCGGGAGGAGGTAATATGGCCAATCCACCCACGGAAGTAACGGTGCGCGTTTACGTGATACGCGGAAGAGATCTTCGAACGTCGGATCCGACGGGATTGTGCGATCCGTACCTCATTCTCAACCAACGCGGAGTCAAGAAGAAGTACGGCAGTCGAGACGACAAGGTTGAGAAAACCCTCTCTCCGTGGTTTTACAAAGTCTTTCAGTTTAGAACCGACATTCCGGGAGATTCTCTTCTCGACATTCACGTGTACGACTGGGAGAAACGAGGCAAGGATCAACTCTTGGGCACGTGCACCGTCGACATTGAGGATCGATTTTTTTCGCCGATTTGGTTGCAAAATCTTTCCGAAACGCCGCCGTTGGAGGTGCGCCCGATTCTGTTACCGGGCTCGGACACGCCGCAGGGTCACTTGGAGATGATCGTGGAGATTCACGAAGGTCACGATAATCCGCCGCAGGCGTTTCCTTTGCAAGCTCCGCCCGTGATGGAGGTTGAGTTGCGATGCGTCACGTTTGGCGCTCGCAAGATAGTGAACAAGGATGTCGGCGGGAAGAATGATTTATTCTTCAAGATTACCCTCATCGGTCTCGACCGGACGCAGACTCGTTTTTCGGAGAGTCAAGAGACGGACACGCACTGGTTTGCCACGGATGGTCGCGGGAGCTTTAACTTTCGTAACATTTTCAAGTTTGAACTACCCATCTCGAGAGCCGCTCTGAGAATCGCGGCGTACGACAGAGATCTCTTCAGCGCCAACGATGCGATCGGTGAGGTCACCGTTCCGCTCACGGGAATGTGTCGTCAGCTCATGCGCGCTGTTGACAACTCGCCGGACGGTGAAATGGCGAACGAAGCTGTGATTGAGTTCAAATCCAACTTTGCCGACTCGCTCTCGACGTTTAATCTGTTCGACGGCGCCGCCGAGGGGAAATGGCTCAAGCTCTACCATCCGAGTAAACCCGCCGACTGCCAAGGTGAGGTCGAGATCATGTTATCGCTGATGACGCAGCGCAAAGCGGACGCTCGTCCCGTGGGCAAAGGTCGAGACGCGCCGAATCGTGACCCCGAGCTTCGAGAACCGGTGCGCGCGAGACTCAGCCTGATGGATCCGCTCGGGTCGCTGTCTTTGATTTTGGGACCGGAGATGTTGCGTAAAATTCTCATCGTCGGGTGCTGTTTGCTCTTCGTTGGCATGTTCGCGGCGTTATCCGTCTTCATCGTCAACGATTTCATCGGCGCATACGTACAAATTGCTGTTCAGAAACAGGCAAAGGCGTTCGGTCTCGACGCGGGCGCCGGGCCGACGCCGGCGCCGACGCCCATCGGACGCCGGCTTTTGGGGAACCCATAGTAGAACATTGTTGAATAGAAATTGAATACTGGTAGAATAATTTTACTATCGGACAGGCTATGTTCCGCGCACATGGCTTCTGACGCCGGGCCGACGAGCGTGCGCGCGTCTATATCGCATCACCGCGCAGTTGTTTTTCGCTTCTGACGCTCCCCTCGGCTGCGATGGAGTTGAGCTTTTCCAACAAGGTTTGTACATTCTTAGGCTCGTATCGCGTGAGCCCGAAGGTGAAATGTTTCGGTCTCGGCGCGCGGTCAAAGTAAAACGCGCCGGGCTGTAACTTCCTCACGTCCTCCGTCAACAGGTACACGATGGTATCGGCGCCTTGAGCGGGGGTGCGCAATTTGCCTCGCAACGATTGATAAAACTTAGGAAGCGCCTCGGCGACGCCGGGCGTATCCACCCACCCCGGATGCATCGAGTAGTACCCGACGTATCCCTTTCCGCTCGCGATGACGTCCGCTCCCGCGTTCGCGCTCTCCACGCCGGCCCAGTGCTCGGCGAGCGCCACCTGGTGCCTTTTCCCTCTCGCGTATTGCTTCACCGCGTCAAACTTCTTCGCCCGTTTAAACTCCAAATCCTTCACCTCGAGCGGTTCCGTGAGCATCCCACCGCTCGACACGACGACGACGCGCGGCGCGTAGTACCCTCCGCCTCCTCTTCCGCTCCGCGTCTCTCGATTCGTCTCCTCCCGCGCCGTCCGCCCCAACACCGGTCTCAACCCACTCATCAACACGTGCGTCCCCAACGTATTCACCGCAAAGTTATATTCATACCCCTCGCTCGTGTGCCCCCGTTCATGTCGCATCGCTCCCGCGTTACACACCAACGCGTGCAATCGCGTCCCGCTCGACGCGAATCGCTCCACGAAGCCGCGAATCTGCGCCAGCGAGCTCAGATCCACCGCGTGCGTCTTCACCGTCCCACCCCCTCGCGCGGCGTCCTCTCTCAGGGCGTCCATCGCCATCATCCCTCGTTCGTGATTTCGACACACGCAGTGCACGGTGGCCCCTCTCGAGACGAGCGCGCGCGCCACCTCGAGCCCGAGGCCGCGATTCGCGCCCGTGACGACGCACTCGCATCCCTCGAGCGCGCGCGCGGGGAGCGGGTCGAGATTCGCGTCGACGGACGCGTCGGCGAGAAAATGTCGATAGCCGTGATGCGCGAAGGCGATCGATCGATAGAGCGACGACATGCGAGTCGGCGAGTCGACGAATGATGTAAAATGACGTCGACACCGTTCGTGACGCTTGGGGGTGTCTCTTCGAGTTCCAAAGCGCGCGAGGGGTGAAAGTCGGACTCTCGTCGCGGTGCTCGCGCGCGGGACGCGCGTGGAATTCGGGACGTGCTGTGTGTGTGTTGGTTCGTGTGATGATGGGTCTACGGGGACGTCTACGCGGTGTCTTCGTCCGAGGAAGCGGTCCAGTAGTGCGCGCGACCGTCCGTGGCGCACGTCGCCATGGCGGGCGCGGCGCCCTCGGGCGCGAAATCTACCCCGCACACGACGGCGGTCTCGTCGTGCGCGCGAAGGTCGGCGACGACCGAGGCGGAGACTAAATCCCAAAAGAGCACGCGGCCGTCCTCCGATCCGGCGAGGACGTGGGCGTCGGTGTTGGTGAGCCGACATTCGGTTTTCGAGCGCTCGGCGACGTGTCCTCGATAGGTGGCGAGCGCGTCGCCGGATGAACAATCCAAAAGCGCCACCCTCGACGTGAGACACGACACCGCGAGACACTGTTCGTCTCGACTGTGACTGACGGACGTCACCGGGGCGTCTAATCGATCGACGTGACACAAACCGCGTCGGAGATCCACCACGCGCGCCGCGCCGTCCACGCACCCGGCGGCGACCCGCGTCCCGCCGCCGCGTTCCGCGACACTCACGCTCGTCACGCTATCACCGAACGGCACCCCACTTCGCGCGTTCAACGTTTGCATCGCTCGAAATCCACTCGCTCGAGCGTCCCACACTCGCACGCTCGCGTCGTACCCTCCGCTGACGCACACCGCGTCTCCCGGCGCGCACAGCGCCACCGCGTTCACCCCTCCCTCTCCCTCGTGCCCTTCCCACCGTCGCACGCTCGCGCCCGTGGCAACGTCCCACAAAAACACCCCGCGGTCCCCCCCGCACGTCGCGACGCGCGACCCGTCCCTCGCGCACGCGCAATCCCGCACCTCCCGCGCGTGTCCACCGGTGTACTTTTTCAACAGCGTCCCCTTTCGCGCGTTCCACAGCGCGAACGCCCGGTCTCTTCCGCACGTGACGACGTGTTCGCCCGTGTGCGAGAACCTCACGGCGAGCACGGCGTCACCGCGCGCGTGCGCACCGACGAGTACGCTCGCGCGGTGGAGCGGGAGGGACGACGTCATCGATCATCGACCGCGCTCGAATGTGTCGTCTTCATTCGTCGACGATGACGTCGACGTCGGTGACGCGCGCGGGGTCGACATCGGTGGGAAGACGCGCGAGGACGCGACGACGATCGCGAGGGGTCGTTCGCGCGGCGTCGTCGAGAGAATCCGCGCCCGTGGTGGTGGTCACGGGCGCGAACGCGGGACTCGGGGTGGAGACGGCGGCCGCCGCGGTGCGCGATGGGAACGTCGTCGTCATGGCGGTTCGAGACGTCTCGCGAGGCGAACGGGCGAGGGATGAGATTCTGAGGAAGAATCCGAACGCGCGCGTCGAGGTCATGGCGTGTGATTTGGCGGATTTCGCGTCGGTGCGGGGGTTCGCGCGCGCGTTCGCGGCGAGGCACGAGAGACTGGACGTCTTGGTGTGTAACGCCGGGGTCATGGCGCTGCCGGAACGCGAGGTGACGGTGGATGGACGCGAGAAACAGATGCAAGTGAATCACAGTGGACACTTTTTGTTGACGTCGCTGTTGTTGGAGACGATGATGCGGACGAAGAGAGAGGACGGGACGAAGAAGCGCGTGGTGAACGTGAGCAGCGTGGCGCACAACTTTGGCGCGTGGAACTTTCACGACATCGACAGCGAGGAGGGATTCTGGGGGTATCCTTTGCTTGGATGGGTGACGTACGGTCGCACGAAGATGGCGAACATCTTGTTTACGTTTGAATTGGATCGAAGATTGAAGGCGGCGGGCGTCCTCGACGTCTCGGTGAACGCCGTACATCCCGGAGTCGTCGACACGGAGCTGAATCGTTCGCTCACGCTCGACTTTTATCCACAGATGAAGCGCATGGGTCGTTTGATCACGCCAGAACAGGGCGCGAGGGGACAAATCGCGCTCGCTTTTGATCCCAAGTACGAAAACGTGAGCGGCGCGTACGTGGCGGAGCGGAGCGACGCCGGAAAACCGGGCGTGCACGAAATCACCAAGGCGAACGATTTCGCGTACAATCGCGAGGCGTGGGCGCGATTGTGGAAGGACACGGTCAAAATCACCGGCGCCGAGTGGACGGTGTGAGTAGCAATGTAATTTCTTCATTCTTTCATTCGCCGGCGCCCACCGCGCGCGCCATTCGCCGACGCGTTCGTGCGCGTTCGACGAGACGCGCGCTCGGTGCACGTTCGAGACACGCGACACGCGCGCGACGACAACGCCGAGATGGGTCTGTTTTCCAATCTGTTCGGTCGCGGGAGCAGCGATGCTAAGCTCCAGGAGCAAATCTTCAACTTGAAGTTTACCGCGAAAACGCTCGCGCGCGCGGCGAAAAAGTGCGAATCCGAGGAAAAGGCGAACAAGTCCAAGGTGCGCGATGATTGCGGCGACGCGCGCGACGCGCGCGCGTCGATGACGAGCGTCGTCGAGACTCGAACGCGATGATTATGCTAGGTGGTGAGATTGCGCGAATTGACGCGTCGACTGACCGAGGAGCGTTTTCGACGCAGGTGAAACGAGCGATCGAGCGCGGGAACATCGACGGCGCCAAGATTCACGCGCAGGATGCGATTCGTAAGAAGAACGAGGGTCTGAACATGTTGCGATTGGCCAGTCGTTTGGACGGCGTCGTCGCGCGTCTGGAGACGCAGGCGAAAATGAACGCGGTGAACGCGGACATGTCCGGCATAGTCAAGTCCTTGGAGAAGAGTCTGAACGCGAACAATTTAGAGCAAGTGTCGGAGACAATGGATACGTTTGAACAGCAGTTTGAAAACTTGGACGTGCAGACGGAATTCGTGGAACAGGCGATGGGGAACACGTCGGCGCTGTCGACGCCGCCCGAGGACGTGGCGACGCTCATGCAACAGGTCGCGGATGAGCACGGGTTGGAGTTCGCGGCGGATTTACCGGCGGCTGGGACGACGGTCCCGGCGGAGAAGCAAGCGGAGAAGGATCTCAGCATGCGTCTCGAAGAGCTCAAAGGCGGGGCTTAGTCGCGATTCCGCTCGCGCGTTGTATTAACAAATCTCCTTCAATCAATTACGCATCGGTTCTAACGGTTGCTTTCGCGCCACCGAAGACGGTCGAGTGCACGAATGCGCCGGCGCACGCAGCTTTCAGCGCATCGGCCGCTGCCTTGCTCACGGTGGCGTACATTTCGTGCGCCTCGACGTATTCGGCGAGCGAATATCGAGAAGCGTCGACCGACGTCGACCCCGCGCTCGCCGCGAGCGCGGCGGCGTCACCGGTGACGCCGTACTTGGCGAGTGCGACGGCCGCAGCACTGACGGGACTCGTTCGGCTATCAAGAGTGTCTAAGAACGCGGCTGGAGACTTGTTCTCCGTCAATTTGCCGACTTGCATCGCCATCACCTTCTTCATGGCGTTCGCCTCGTCCATGGTTTCGACGACGTGCGCCAATCGGGCGACGTTCGCCTTCGCCTGATAACTCTCCGAATTAATCTTCAACGCCTCGTTCACCGCCTTGAGGGCCAGTATCGGCTTACCCTGACGAATGAACACTTCAAACGCGAGAAGATGCGTCTCTTCGTACTGCGCCGCGTGCATCTGCAGCGGCTCGACAAACTTCATCGCTTGCTCGAGAGGTTCGGCGTCGTTCTCGTACGCATCACCGTACGGATCCGGATCCTCCTTCTTCGTATCCTCCTTCGGAGACTTGTTCTTACTCTCTTGCGCCGCGGCCACCTTTTTAGCCTCCTCCAGAGCGGCGAGCCTCGCGCGCTCCTCCTTCTCCTCTCTCTCCTTCGTCGCTTGGATCTGTTCTCTAAACTTTTGCGCCTCGTCCGCGGACATCGCGGCGATCTTGGCTTCTAAAGCAGCCGCCTTCTCGGCCGGGGGCTCGTCGAAAAGATTCACGTACAGCATCACGGCGCCCTTGGCCGCGGCGCGGAACTCGTCTCGGGCGTACATGGAATCTTCCACCTTTAACAAATCCATATACGCATTGATGGACGTTCGTCGCAAGCAATACGCGTGGAAATCGAACTGGTCCTCGACGAACTGATTAAAGTGCGTGAGAACGGCGTGGTAATACTTGAGCGCGCGCCCGAACTTGTTTCTGCGAGTGTGGCACTTGGCCGCCTCGAGCTCGAACCACGTCGCCTCCATGTCGAACAAATTCGTCGCCGGGTCCCCGTCTCGCGCAAACATCGCCGCCAACTCCTCGGCATACGCGTACCTTCCGGCGCGCATCATGTGGCCGACGCAGTTTGAGTTTAAGAAACGATCAGCGAGATCGAGCTTGCGCGACGTCTCCGCGGCGTCCGCGGCGCCTTGAAGGTCGCCGGCGTGCGCCAGGAAACTCGCCTTGTTCAAATGCAGCTCGACGCACGACGCATCCATCGAGATGGCCTCCTCGATGAGTTCGAGCGCCTTGGCGAACTCCTTTGCGCCTCCATCGGCGGCGCGTTGCCCCATCTCGTCGTAGTGCATCGCCAACAAGTTGACGGCGTACATCGTGCACTCCTTCTTTTCGTCGTCGGAAGACGTCGAGCCTCCGGATGGAAACGTGCCCGACGACTTGAGCGACTCCACGATGCCCTTGAACACGTCTTCCATGATCGCAGCTTTCTCCGGATTCTCGTACAGATTCTTCAAATCTTCAAACAAACTCGGCACACCCTTGCGAAGCGGTTTCTCCACGTACGCGCCGACGAGCGCCTTGAACTCGTCGCCGGGTTTCGTAAACGACAACGGAAGACGTTTCGCAGAGGCACAGTACGCAACCTTCGACGCGATCTCCTCGTACAGCGCCTTCAATTTGGCCACGTCGTCGTCAGTGATCTCTCCCGTGCCGTCGTGCACGTGTTCCGGAAGGCCCTTGACGATGCGAAGCGCCTTGTGATAATCGTAACTATCCGGAAGACGGTCGATGAGTTTCCAGTACGTCTCCTCCGCCGCGCTCGTCATCCCGAGCTCCACCTGTAACTCTCCCAAGAGAGTTAAATACGCCACTCTGTCCACGACGTTCGCCTCCTCCCGCTCTAACAGCGCCAACGCCTCCTTGTGTTTCCCGCCCGCCTTTTTCACCGTCGCCTTGAAGAGCGTCAGCTCGCTCGCGTCGAACCTCTTCATCAACGGATCCTCATCCACCCACGAGCGCGGATGATCAAACTGATTCGACGCACGAACCTTTTCGTACGTATCGATCACGTCGTACGCGCTATCGTGCTCGCCCAACAGATGCAACCCGCACGCCAACGACGCGTACGACGCTCGCTGATCGGGCTTCTTTCCCAAAATCTTCCATCGCAAATCCACGAACGCCTTGAAATTTCGCGTCTGCAGATACACGATCGATAAATCCTTCATGATCAATCCATTCTCAGAGTCCATCTTCAGCGCCTGCGCGTAACACTTGGCGCTCTCCGCGTGGTTCCGCTCCGCTCGGTGCACCAACCCGAGGACGTGCCAACACACGTGCGACGACGGATGACACTCGATCCCTCGCTTCACCAGCGCGCGCGCCTCCGCGTTCACCTCGTGCGACTCATCCATCGATCGCACCACCAGCCCTTTCATCGCCAGCGTCTCCCCGTGGTCGGGAAACTTGGCCAGGATTCGGTCCGCCGCCTCCACGCCCTCGGCGTACTTCTTCGACTCGTAACAGTCCACGAGCGTGGTGAACAGGGCGTGCTCGCGATTGGGCAGCGCGTGACGCTCCATGTTCATCGATCGATCGCTCCGACGAACGACGACGACGCGACGCGCGCGCGTCAGACTGCCGATGATCGATGGTTTTCGCACCCTGACCCCGCGCGACGGTCGTCATCGTCTCGCGCGATCGTCATCGCGCGTCGTCGTCGACGGCGCGTCGACGGCGCGTCGACGCGCGATGATGCCCGTCTCGAGGTCGGCGTCCGCGTCCGCGTCGCGCGCGCGCGCGCCGGTGGAAACGATGATGATGATGATGATTCAAAAGGACGCCTCGGCGTCGTCGGCGACTCGCGCGCGACGGTGGACGCACGGACGCGATGCGAGCGACGTCTCGACGTCCTCGCCGTTTACCTCGCTCGCGCGAGAGGCGCGCGCGCGCGTGGAGGCGGCGAGACGCGACGCCGAGGCGTTTGCGGCGGGGGCGACGACGCGCGCGCTTCGAGACGCGAGACGCGCGACGGATCGAGCGCTGGGAGCGCGCGCGTCGGAATTTTTCTGGACGATGAGCGAGATGAATCCGATGGTGGTGAAACGAGCGGTGGAACAGCGCGTGGTGAGCGGCGTGCGAACGAACCGACGCGTCGTCGAGGCGGCGGTGACGGCGGCGGTCGGGACGGCGACGTGGCGCCTCGTGAGAGGGTTTAAACGCGACGCGCTCGGCGCGACGTGCGAGTCGAATGTGTTCGACGTCTCGTTCGGTGATCCCGCGATGTTGGTCGGGTCGATGTTACTCGCGGGCGTCGGCGCGTTCGCGTTGCGAAAACGATGGACGCTCGACGTCGAGCACGCCGTGCGCGCGGCGACGAAGAGATTGGAGACGCACGCGAGCGTGCGCGAGATTTTAGGCGCCCCGGTCACCGCGAGCGCATCGTACGCGTGCGTCACCTCGGGTGGGGGGCTGGCGCTGTTTAAACGCGCGAAATCGCGCGTGTTCGGCGCGGCGACTTTTCCGGTGAGCGTCGATTCAAAGTGGGCGCACGTGGCGTTCGAGCTACGAGGCACGCGCAAGACGGGCGTCGCCTATCTCGCCTCGCGCAAGTGGGCGGGGGTGTACGAGACCCCACTGTTAGCGGTCGAGGTGGCGAGTCGCGACGGTGAACTGTACAGAGTATTCATAGAGGGGAGCGTCAAGGATTTCGAGACGAGCGCATTGCCCGCGCTGCGAGACGTCCTCGCCGCCAATTCGCGAGACGCGGACATGACGCGCGCGAGACGCGAGACGGACGCGCACGACGCCGCGCGCGCGGCGGAACTCGCGGCGGAGCGACGCGCTGCGCGAGCGCCGAAACCACTCGCCGAGGGGGGCGGGATGTACCCGCACGAACGCGCGGCGGACGCCGCGGGCAACGCCGCGCTCTTCGTGCGCAAGACGTTGTCCAAGATGCGAGTGACGTCCTCCTAGAGCTGTAAATTACTACGCTAGACTATTCATTACGAGATAAGAGCGCGCGCGTCTCCGCGAACGGCGCGCACGTCAACATGACGCGCGCCACGTCGGCGTCTCTTCGAATGCGCGCCACGAGCGCGTCGAGCGTCGTAAAATCCGCCTCGGGACGTATGTACCCGGCGACGACGACCGACAACTCTTCCCCGTAAAAGTCATCGTCGAATTCGTGCAACAACCACGGTTCGATCGTCTTTTTCGCGTTATCAAAGTACGGATTCCATCCGATGGACATCACCATGGCGTGCGACGCGCCGCGCACCGACGCCCATCCCAAATAAATGCCCGGCGCCAAGGAATCCACCTCCCATTTCAACGGCGTGACGTCTAAATTCGCCGTCGGTATGCCGAGAACGCGCGAGCCTCGACCGAAACCTTTCACCACCGGTCCGCGCATCACCACCGGCGGCACGGGCAAAACGCGGTCGCTCGATCCGTCGCCGACGGCGATTCGATCCGTGAACGCCGGCAACCCGTACCGCTCCAAATCTAAATCATACAGCGAATGTATCACGTCATCGCTCCACGGTTCGAACGCTTCGCGATCTCGAATCGACGGCACCGCCACCGTCGTCATGCCCGCTCGTCTCGCCGCCTCGCACCCCACCGGCGTGTCCTCCACGACGACGCACGCCTCCGCCTCCCCCCCCAGCGCCTCTCTCGCCCGCGTAAATATCTCCGGATCCGGTTTCCCTCGCTTCACCGCGCATCCCGTGACGACGCACGACATGTTCTCCAACACGTCCCCGTGCGACGCCATCTTCGCCGCGAGATACGCGCGCGGCGTCGACGTCGCCAATCCGTATCGCACGCCGTGCGCGTCCAGATGCGTCAACAATCGACGCGCCCCCGGCATCAATCGCACCTCGCCCCATCTCGCGTTTAACAGCGGCGACGTGCGCTCGAGGAGCGCCTCACCGGTGATGGGCAGCTCGAGCTCGCGCGCGACGGCTCGAGAGGCATCGAGCGGGCGCGTCCCGCGGACTTTTTCGAGGACGTCGTGCACGCGAGACGGCGCGAGGGATGGATCGAGGTCGAGTATGACGGCGCCGACGATCTCGTCGACGAGTTGTTCGGTGTTGATGAGCGTGCCGTCGAGGTCGAGGACGACGACGCGGGACATGGTGTGCGGGAGGCGGCGCGGGACGGCGGCGAACGCGCGGGCGAGCGGGTCGATGGAATGATTGGTGATGGATGACGCGGAAATGTGAATTAGGAATCGATCGCGCGTTCGATCGCGCGTTCGATCTCGCGGTTCGTGAGCGAGACGCCGAGCTGGGCGCGAAGACGTCCTCGCGCGGATTTCACCGTCGGGCGCGAGGACGCGTCGAGGTCGACGAGCTCGCGGACGCACTCGATGATGGTGGCGTCGAGCAAGTTTTCTCCGGGCGTCTGGGCGATGACGGACCCTTTGGCCATCGCGGACACGCGGCGTGAGAGCTGGAACAGCGCGGCGGCGTCGCTTCGGTGCATCGGCGCGGCGGCGAGGATGCGCTCGAACGCGCGCGCCTCTCTCGCCGATAATTCGTCGTCATCGTCCTCGGCGCCGGTGGAGGACGACGGCTCGATGTCCATCGTCAAGACGTCTAACGCGCGTCGAGCGGCGATGATTTCGTCGCGAAGCGTCACTTTTTCGTCCACGCTCAAAAGTTTTTGCTTCTCCGGTAAAATTTCACCCTTGGCGTCGTCGCCCGAGCACGCCATGAAGATTTCATACGCCGTGATACCGATGGCGTGCGACAGATTTAAACTCGTCGGCCCGGTCCCACCGGTGTATTTTAAGCTCTTTCTACACAATTTCCCCGTTCCCGCGGTGGGTATCGCCACCGCGGCGTGTGCCCACGACAACTCCTCGTTTGTCAAGCCCGTGCGTTCGTTTCCGAATAACACCGCCACCTTTCCATTCTTCGCCTCCGCTCGCACTCTCTCCGCCGCCTCTCGCGCCGTCATCAACGGCGTCCCACTCCTCGGTCTCGCCGTCGTCGCCAACACGAACGTACACCCTCGAAGCGCGTCCTCCACCGTCTCGCATCGCTCGGCGTCCGCCAATAGCCAATCCGCCGCGCACGCGTACCGCATCGCCTCCTCCGACAACGGCGCCGTCGTCGCCGCCGTCGCCCCAATCTCCGAGGACGCGCGTTCAGGACTTCTTCCCTCCCCCTCGCTCGCCTCGTCCAGCGTCTCACGAGCCTCATCGGACCGTAAAACGAACGGGCCCACGTCGCAGAGTTTCAAGTCGTAAATTCCAAAATTTTGCATGACCCGGGCGCACGCGCCCACGTTCGCCGGTCCCTGGGGATTACACAGCACGAACCGCACGTCGGACAAGAGGGGCGAATTCGTTCGCACGTCCGAGATCCACGGATGCTCGCGCGCGTCGGCGGCGTCGGGCGCGGCGCCGAGGGGCGCGCGCGCGCGGTGACGTTCCGGCGGCGGTCGACGAACGGTCGACGGGGCGAGACGCGGCGCGAGACGAGACGCGACCGCGGACATGACGGACGCGACGGACGACGGTGGCGTCGCGCTCGCTCGACTCGCGTGCGCGCGGGTCGACGTCGCGGCGCGCGTCGAACGATGGAGTCGAGACGGTGCGCTTTTCGCTTTTTCACTTTTTCGCTCCTACAATACTCTCGACGAATCGCGCGTCGTCGAGCGAGACGCGAGAGACGGACGAACGACGACGCGCGCGTTCGTCGACGTCACTCACGACGAGACGCCGTCGTCGACGCGCGTAAACTCCCCCGTATCGTCGTCGAGCGTCCGCAGCGTCCCGTCGGCGACGTCGAACACGGCGCCCGCGACGATCAAATCCCCGCTCGCCACCCTCGACGCGACGAACGGAAACGTCTCGACGTTCTTCACGCTCTGTTTCACATTTTCACGCTCGAGCGCGCGCGCTCGCTCGCTCGCGGACATCTCACGCCACCCCTCCGTCTCGCGGCTCGTCCTTCGCGTCGTCTCCCTCGCGAGCGCGACCCAGTTCCCGATGAACCCCTCCCCCGTCGCCTCGTTCGCCTCGAACGCGTGAGGATCGCACGCCGGCCCGTCATCGTATTTTTGCAAGCTCGCCGCCACGCCTCCGCAACGCGTGTGTCCCATGACGACGACGAGAGGCACGCGCAGGCGCGTCACGGCGTATTCCAGCGCCGCCAGCGTCTCCCCCCCCTCGCGCGAGCCCCCCACCCCCTCGAACGGCGGCACGAGATTCGCCACGTTCCGAACGACGAATATCTCTCCCGGTTCTCTCGCGTCGAACACGAGCGCGGGATCGGCGCGAGAGTCGCAGCACGACACGACCAAGGCGCGAGGTTTCTGTCCATCCCTCGCGAGCGCGTCGAGCTTTCCGCGCACGTCCACGTCTCCTCGAACGCGAGATCCGTCGCCGAAGTGCGCCGAACGATAGGCGCGGTACCCGTCGAGAAGTTGCTCGAGCGCGCGCGTCGGCGCGGACATGACGTCGAGGTGTGACGCGCGAATGAATGCGCGCGTGCGGGCACGAATCGCGTCGCCGGTTCGACTCCCGTCGTCATCGAGCGACGCGCGGGTCGACCAAGCGCGCGCGCGAACGAAGAGAGAGGCGGGAACAGACGCGTGTTCCTCAGTCATGGGTCGCGAACACGCCGCGCGCGCGGGGATGGACGACGAAC
>MDTE01103706.1_pt1 | contig 44409 bp, 33 predicted proteins | sample 811231 | NCBI WGS metagenome assembly MDTE01 (sample SAMN05326651, study PRJNA326480) | marine metagenome | isolation source: seawater | place: Indian Ocean: Red Sea | collected 2010
TCGGTGGCGCAAGCTACGAAAAGAAGAAGGCTCGTAACGAAGAGAAATAGCTGAAAAGCGGAACGACGAATTGGCAACATTATATGACTCCGAAAGTTGGGTGGCGTTATGCATACGCTCGGCGTCTACGGAGATATACAATTGTTGACCGATTGTCAGTCTTTTCTTTCGGAGCGCGGTGGTCGCCTTTTAGAAGTCTACCGGTTTCCCGCGTTTCTCTTTCATCCAATACTCTAAAAAGACCCCGTGGTTGCCGATGGTAGTAAGGAATTCAGGGGTCGGGATCGCAGGCATAGTCCGGGATTTGTAGTAGCCTTGTTTCTCTACGTGGTCGAGATATTGCCGAAGATGATCATCGGAATCGGCTTCTAAGATAGAGACGAAATCGTACATTCCGATGGTCACAAAGGAGCTGACCAGGGTTACGTTATGATCGCTTAAACCTTTCTCTATGTCGGCGAAGAAGGCCTTGGGCTCACGGACCTTGTCCAATCCCTTCGGTGTGAATTTAGAAAGTCGAATATACGTCGGCATGGCTATTCTCTCGAAACGGAGCGGTGATTCTCAGCAGGTTTTGTTCGATCCTATTCTATGGTTTACCGCAGGTCGGCGGCTTCGGTCTAGTCGACTTCAGCTCGTGGACAGTCGTCCTTGTGAAGCTGGCCTACGACGGTGCTAATTGTTTACCGGCTCACTAGCGTCGACTTCCAGCCCAGCATATTCGCGCCACTGGCCTCGTAAGAAGGGGAAGACCAATACGATGGCCACGGTGGTGAGGGCCAGGGTCGTTCCGACCCAGAGTCCACGGACCCCCAGATCGGAACCGAAGGCGAGATAGGCTCCCAGAGGAACCCCGAGAACCCAATGCCCGATAAGATTGGCCACAAAGGGTTTGCGGGTGTCGCCCGTTCCTCGAAGGACTCCAGCGCCAATAACCTGCATTCCGTCGGATATCTGAAAGGCGGCTGCAAACATCAATAGGACACCGCCCGTACGAACAACCTCGGCGTCATCGAGAAATACGCGTACGAGAGGCTCCCGAAGAAGCAGGAGCAAAAGGCTGGTGCCCACCGTGTATAGAATACCAAGGTAGATCGACAGGTTGCCGGCCCGTTGGGCGCCGCGCCGATCGCCCTGCCCCAGGCAATGCGCCACCCGTACACTCGCGGCTACAGAGATTCCCAGGGGAACCATGAAGGTCAACGCAGCGTAGGTCCAGGCGATATGATGGGCGGCCAGGCTGATTTTGTCAGTCTGGGCTGCGAGTATCGTGATGGTACTGAAGGCTCCGACTTCTACCAGAATATGGAGAGCGAAGGGACCTCCAAGGCGGAGAATTCCGGCGATCACATCAAGTCGAGGTTTGGCGAAACGGAATTGGTATTTCTTCTGGATATCGGTGTGATGGATTGTGATGTACAGGGCGATAAGAAGAACAAAAGCCGAAAAGGTGCTGGCGTAACCGGCTCCTTCGGTTCCCATCGCTGGCATTCCCAGATGCCCATAAATGAAGGCCCAGTCGGCCAGGGCGTTGAGCAGATTTCCTACGATGACGATGATCACCAGGGGGCGGACGGTCCCAATACCCGACAGGAACCCGCGTTGCGCAGCGAAAAGAAGAAAGGGTGTAAAGGACCAGGCTCGTGCCCAGAGATAGACTGAGCATTCGTCTCCCACTATGGGGTTCTTCGCCAGGGTGCTGCCGATGGCAGGGCTGAGCAGAAGCACGGGCACGGTAATGAGAATGCCGGCCGCCAACCCGATCCAATACGCCTGCATTAACAAAGAGCCGCACTGCTCTTCATTACCCGAGCCAATACGTTGCCCGATGATCGCGTCGAGGGACAGGAGCGCGGCGGAAAACATAAGAGCGATCACGAAAAAGATGGCGTTCGCGATGGCGACTCCACCGATGGCTTCGGGGCCGAGCCCCGCGACCATCCAGGTGTCGACAAACCCCATCGCTAAAAATCCAAGTTGGGCTAAGGCCAAAGGCCAGGCGATGGCCAGTATCTTCTTTATTTCCGACTTGGATTCGGTTTGGAGCAGGCTCATCGATACCATACCGGCAGGAACGAGGCGTCGTGCCTCGGAGGGTTATAACCGTAATCGATTGGGCAAGAAGGAGCAAAAGCGGTACAAAGACATATGCTCGATTTCTCTCCCAAAGCCCTGCTGGTCCTGGTTTTGCTGGTCATTGCATGCGCAGTGGAGGCAGAGGGACCTTCTTGTGAGGAAGGGCAAACCCGCGAATCCGCCACCGCCTGTGGACTCAACGAAGAAGGCGTATTCATGCAGGATTGCACGGATGGGCAATGGGTCGACAACGAGACCTGCACGGGCACCGACATCTGCCGAAACGGTGGAACCCAGGGAGGTGCGACGGTCTGTGGCCTTAACGAAGAAGGCGTGCTCATGCAGGACTGCACCGATGGCCAGTGGGCCGATGGCGAGACCTGTACCGGGACCGATGTCTGCGTGAACGGTGATACCCGGGAAGGTGCTGTCTCCTGTGGGGATAATAGCGACGGTGTTTTCATGCAGGACTGTGTCGACGGAGCTTGGGTCGATAGCGATCGATGCAGTAGCACGCCTGTCTGTCTCGGTTCGCCTGCCTATTGTGACCGCCCCTATAATGAATTTACACAGGTCTGTACTCATAACGCGATGGCGAGCGAGGCCTACGAGTTCTTTCTTCCGTGGCCCAATCAAATCTTTTCGATTCCGCAACAATTGGATGACGGAGTCCGGTGCCTGATGATCGATACCTATGAGTCCGAAGGTGAGCTGTTGGCCTGTCATGGACTCTGTGCCCTTGGGAGCACTCCCCTGGTGCCATTGTTAGAAGATATATCCGACTGGCTCGAGGAACACCCAGACGAGATTGTTACCCTCATCATAGAGGCCCATATCGACGAGGATCTCACACGTGTCGCCCTACAAGAGGCGGGTCTTATGGCTGCGGGCGATGTGAGCGACATCATCTATTTCCATGACGGTCCGCCTGGCACACCCTGGCCTACCCTTGGGGCCATCATCGACAGTGGTCGGCGCCTGGTGGTGTTCTCCGACGAGGGAGGGATCGAAGGTGGATGGCATCTTGATTGGCGAGCCTATGGTTGGGAGACCCCGTTTGGCGAGATTGATTCCTCCTGCGAACCGGGGCGAGGCACGCCGGGAGAGACCGAGAACCAGGTCTTCGTCTTCAATCACTATTCTTTATGTGATTTCGGAGGATGCGAGGAGAAGTCCCTTGAAAACAACAGCTTTGAGCCCTTCTTCACACGCGCCAAAGGCTGTTGGGCGACGGATGAGCTGAAGAACCCCCATGGTCAGATCCCCACCTTTCTGGTGGTCGATCACTATCATGTTCCCAATCCGGGCACACAGACCGAACGCCCCGATGTCTTCGACGTGGCCGATGCGTTAAACGCGGCTTGGCCGGACCCGGCAGCGCCGCAGGAATCAACCGAGTGAGCGCCAAAACGACTGGAACGGGGCCTGCATCATCGAAGGATAGGCCTGACAGGGCGTAAAACACTCTGTGCACCCGATCCATGGCTCCAATCGTGTTTTGAATTCGGCACTCTCGATGGCGCTCGGGATATCGAAGTCCGGTGCCTGGAGCGTAGCTAGCGGCTCGTCGTGACGGTCGCATTGCAGGATCTCACCGTATGGACTGATCGTCAGAGAGGAGAAGCCGGCTGTACAGGGGATGGGTGCGTCTGGACTAGGGAGCGCCTTCGCGGAGAGGCGAAGATAGGTTCGAGCGAAGAGATTGGATAGCCCCGCCCTAGGAAGAGATTTGGCCACGGTCTGCAAGACATCTTTAAGGCGGTCGTCGGCGCGCGCGTCGATATTCTTGATGCGCCCTTCTGTGAGCACCTTACTGTCGTTGGCGATGGTGACGACGTTTCCGTCGGCAAGGGAGTTCATGCGGGCGAGGAGCTCCGACACCTGGTCGAAATTGGCTGGTGATAACGTGGCTTGAAAGGACGGCGTAAGATTCGGGTAGGTTTTACTCAGCCTTTGCAGCCTCTCCATGGATTCTTCGACTTGAAGGTGTCCGTCCACGCCTCGAATTTTCGTATAGGTGTCCCCCAGGCCATCGAGGGACAGGGTGACCATGATCGCTCGTTTGGGGTACGCCTTCGCGATGGCTCCAAATAACCTTTCTACCTTTTCGGGGTCGAGTCCGTGGGAAGAGGTGGACATTACCCGTGCGTAAGGGCTTGCGTCGGCTACATTACGTACCAGCTCTTCGGCGTCGTCGCGATCGGTGATCTCACCGCCCGTAAAGGACAGCCACCGAAGATGCCGACCGACCGATGCGGCGACCCGTCCAAAATCAGCCGCGGATAATTCTTGTGCCTGCTTTTCTGGCTCTCGCTCATACCGAGTCCAGATCAGACAGGTCTTGCACCGGCTTCCGCAGGAATAGGTGGTGAAGAATTCCAGCTTCCACGGAAGCACCGTCTTCCTCTTACGCAGCCCACGGCTGACTCGAAGCAGCTCGCGGAGCAGACCTGGCGTTTGTTGCGCCAGAATAAAAGACGCGCGGCTCGCCATATCAAGACCCCAGATTCAAGGCGTGACGGACCAGATGCATGGCGTTGCGGATTTCGCCGCCTGGATTGGCCCAGAGCTGGGGCCACCGGCGCCACACATGTTGCACAAAGCGGTCGGGTCGAAGATAGAATCGTCGATAGAAATCCCGCTGCAGCTGTAGAAGGTCGTCTCGATCACTGCGGGTTGGTGCAGGGATGAACTTATTACCTCCCTGGGCGCCCAGTTCCGGGTAGTTGGTCATGGCCTGCGTACCAGGATAGGAAGCAAAGATATGAAGCTGTACCATCGAGGCTTTGAGCTCTTCGGCCAGGCGTAGGGTTGCTCGGCGATCCTCGGCGGTCTCTTCGGGTATGCCGATGATGAGATAGGCGACCACTTGAATGCCCGCCCTGTTTAAGGCTCGAACACCGCTCTCGTTGGCGGCTGTGGTGGTACCCTTCTTCAAGAGCTTTAACAAACGGTCACTGCCCGTCTCGATCCCACAGGCGACGCTGGTACAGCCCGCGTTCTTTAAGGCCTGCGCGATCTCGTCGTCGATATCACTGGCTCGTACCTGCGCGCACCAGGAGAGATCGCCTCGGCTGGATTGAATGGCCTGGGCCAGGTCAAGAAAGCGTGGTTTATCCAGAGCGAAGAGGTCGTCTTCGAAATAGACACCCGTGGCCCCCAATTCCGATAGGAGCCGCATTTCCGAGGCCACGCGTCCCGCGCTATGGTTTCGATAGGGTTTACCGAAGCTGGCGCGCTCTACTTCGGAACAGAAGATACAGGAGTATGGACACCCTCTAGAGGCCAATAGATAGCCCATCTTAAGGGCGCCTTTGGGCTTCAAGGGATAATGGAATCGATAATTGGGCTGGAGTAGAAGATCGTGCCTCGGGATGGGTAGGCGATCGATATTCTGTTCCAATGGCCTTGGTGGAGTCCGGACGATATGTTCCCCATCCCGGAAGGCGATCCCCAGGATCTCTTTTCGTTCCTTTTTACCGTGTAAGGCCTGCAGCACCGCGAGGGGTACGCGGTCAGATTCTCCGGTGCTCACGAGACTCGAAGGACATCGGCTCAATAACCATTCGGCTGCGTGGCTTGCCGGTGGGCCCACCCATAGAATGGCACGCTCGTTGGCACAGGCCGCGGCCGCGATGGTGGGAGCGTGCGGGAGCGCTTCAAAACTGGGACGAATCACCACAAGCTCGGCTGGGTCGGAGCGTAGGCGCCCCGTCAGCGTTTCCAGGTTGATTTCACCGGTCGCCGTCTCGATAAAAGCTACGGAATGACCCTGCTCGGATACCGACGCCATGGCTGTCCCCAGGTCCAGGGGCGCGAGGTTGTGCTTGGGGTGGGGAACGTCCGAAAAAACGGGCGCTTCCAGATTGAGGAAGAGGACGCTCATTTTCTCAGCTCATCGGGCGGATCGGTCAGCATGGTCTTGATTCTATCACGTTCCGAGGCGCGAAGGTCGGGATAAAAGGGAAGGTACACCAAGGTCTGGGCTAAAGACTCCGCTTCGGGGTACATCCCGATGGAATCATTTCGGAAGGCCGCCAACTGTTGTGGAGACACCATACAGGTAGGCTGTGAGTCGATCCCGAGGCTCCGTAATCGTTTCTGGGCCGATATTCTATCAGAACATCGTATGGCGAATTCTAGGGGTACGGGCCGTGTACCCTCCGTGGGGTGCTGGACATGGCAGCATTCTTTCGCCAATGGGTACCATTCCTCCCAGAGCTCGCGGCGTGTCTGGGCCCGAGCCTGAAAACCCGACAAGGCCTGTTGCCCGAGAATGGCTTGTGCCGGTCCCAATCGACGCCCCACATTTGGTGGGCCCGCGTGGGCGAGAGGGTCTGTGGAGTCTACAAATCGGTCGTAGAGTGGATCACTTCCGAAGGTGGCGAAGAGGCGTACACCCGGCCAAAGGGTTGTGTCGAAGAGGAAGGGGCGTGTCAGCAGCTGCATAGATAGCACCATGCTCATCTTCTTGAGAACTGCCAGTCGGCCAGGAGCAGCCGCGACCTCTGTTTGCGCGAGGAGGTGCTCATATAGTTCAGGCCGTGTAGTGGTCACGACGCCACCATCGATGGCGTTGATCTGTTTTCCTTTGCCCAGGCTGAAGATCGCGGCGTCGGCCAAAGCACCAACGGCCTGTCCCTCCACCTCAGCCCCTGGAGCATGGGCTGCATCTTCGATGATGAAGATGTTTCGCCCTTTCAATTCTTCTGCCAATCGATCGACACGAACAGGGAAGCCTTCCAGGTGGGTAGCGATGATAGCGACGGTTTGGTCATCCACCGCCCCAAGAAATTCTTCGTGACCACAGCAGAAGGTTTCCGGGTGTACATCTACGAATCCAACTTTGAAGCCAGCAGCTTGCACTACGTTCGGGACGATACTCGCGGTCAGAGCGGGCAATAGAACGGTGCCCTCCCTGCCCTGCTCCTTCAGCCAGCTGAGCATATGCCAAAGTCCCACACGGGCTCCAGCTACGGGCATACCATAGGGGGCCCCAACCATCGCCGCGAATTGTTCCCCAAACTGACGCTCCATATCGGATAGACCAGCGCTACCTCGTGACGTTAACGCCTTGATAGCTCCGCCAACACCGGCGAGCGGTGCGGGTCTCTTTCTGGGGATAGTGGTCTTCATATATATTCCTTGCCTCTAAGGCTCTATCATCAGATTCTGGAGATCGCACGTCAACGCGTGCGGATGTTGACCGAACGCCATAGATGTCTTAGGAGCCAGGGTACCCCTGCGAAACAGGAAGAACGTCCTTTGGGTTTACAAGATATAGATACAGTAGCCGAAAAGGTACTCGCGAAAAATATTCGTGCCGCAGCGCGAGCCATGCGTTGGGTCGATGATCGCGATCCCCGCGCCAACGATCTATTGCGCAAACTATATCCCCATACGGGGAATGCGCTGATCCTTGGGGTCACAGGAAATCCGGGCTCGGGCAAGAGCACGTTGGTAAACGCGTTGATTGGCCAATATCGCGCCAATGGAAAAACTGTGGGTGTTTGTGCCGTCGACCCATCGAGTCCATTTTCGGGTGGAGCGATACTTGGCGACCGAATCCGTATGCAGGACCATTTCAACGACGATGGGGTGTTCATCCGCTCCCTGGCGACACGTGGCCACCTGGGAGGCTTAAGTGGCTCCACATTGGACACGGTCACCATCATGGATGCCATGGGGCTGGATGTGATCATCGTGGAGACCGTGGGGGTTGGCCAGGACGAAGTAGAAGTTGTGCGCATGGCGGATACAACCGTCGTCGTCGTTGTCCCAGGTCTGGGAGACGAGATACAGGCATTGAAAGCGGGTATCCTCGAGATCGCCGATGTCTTCTGTATTAATAAGGCCGACAGAGACGGAGTGGATCGTTTAGAAGCGGATATCCAGTCCATGCAGGAATTCGATCATGCGGCGGGCCGATCCTTCCGCCCCGTGATACGCACTGTTGCGATTCGCGGTGAAGGGATCGGCGAGTTATGCGAGGCAATACAAGCCCATGCATCTGGGAGTGATGCCGATGGGCGGCGCCTTACGGGGCAAACGACCATGCGTCTTCGCACGGTGCTCGACGATCGCCTTCTGGGTGGTGTGTTGAAGGCGTTGCGAAGCGAAGGCACCTTCGAGGATGCCGTCGCTCGTATACTTGATCGGAAAAGTGATCCCTATACCGAAGCGGAACGGCTTATTGCGCGTGGAATCGAGCTTTTAGCGCAGGCCGGTGACCCGCCGGAAGCAAACTGAGGCCGCAGTGGGCTCGCCGGCCATGAAGGGCTCTCCCGTCTCCAACCGGACCCTGTGGCTGCCTGTGGCCTGTGCGCTCGGAGCAGTCTCCCTGCTATGGCTCTTTCTTCCAGGACTGGGGCCGACGGTTCGAGATTCTTCCCTGGGCCCCTTCGGGTTATTGGGGCCAGGCCTGGTCATGGTGGTGGGTGGCGCGCTCACGATATTTGCTGCATTACAATCCCGATATGGGAACCTGGCTGCCCCGGGTCTACTCCTCCTGAGCTATGGGTTGGGGGTATTCGAGATGCAGACGGGTTGTTCGCCCTGGCACCGATCCGTTCCCCAACCCTTCGGTGTTGGTCCCGACCTCCTGCTGGTCAGTACGGCGGGCCTCCTATTCGCTGGGAAAAAACGGGCTGCCCGGTTTTGCCTTGTAGGAGCAAGCATTCTCCTTTTTGCTCCGGTCGCTGTGGTAGAGGCGACGTCCTCCACCCCAGCCATTCGCTATAAGCCTGGCCTTTTCGGGTTTACTGACGACCCATTTTCCGCACCAGACTCTGCAACCTTCTGGAACCTTATCAGCGCGTGTCATATTGCGATTCTGCTTTTACTAGCCTATGGCGCGTGGAGCTGGCGCGGTGTCTCGAGTCGAATGCTGTTGGGCAGTATGCTGGTCTGGGCGGTCTGTAGTAGCGCTTTCGGCCAGGGGGGATGGGCAGAAGCCATCGGTGTCTGGTCCAGCCTGGGCCATATTGTGGTTCGTGTTGGGGTGCTCGGGCTTCTGGCCGTGGGCGTTTGGACTCTGACCTCGGAACGAGAGAGCGCGATCTCTACTGAGGTGGTGTTGGCGGGGCTGGTCTTGCTCGTTTTTGCGTTGTTGAAATGGCAGGGGCTCCATTGGTCAGCCACGGATGAGAATGTCTATTTCTATGCGGCGGCGAAGGTGCAAGATGGGATCCTCCCATACAGGGACTACTTCTTTGCTCACCCTCCCCTACGAGTTTTTCTGCCGGGCACAATCTTCGCCATCTTTGGGTTCTCGGTGTGGACAGCGCAGCTCATCCCCATCGTTGCCGCCATGGCGTCGGGCATCCTTTTATGGCGCATCGTTCGGCACCAATCCAATGGCCTGACCGGTGTTCTGGCCATGGCACTCTTTCTCGGTGCGACCCAGACCCTATTAGCCAGCACGGATATGACCGGAATCAATATGACGACGGCCCTGGTTTTGGGGGCCGTGCTGGGAGCAGTAAAGGGTCGCTATGTTTTGGCCGGGGTGCTCCTTGGTATGGCAACTGGCGTAGGAATGATCGCGGTTTGGTGGTTCCCGGCGCTCTTAATCTATTGTGTTCGTGTCGGTGGTTGGAGCGCTTGTGGTCGGTTCGCTGCTGGTTTTTTCGCGCTGGAGCTCTTGGTGCATGGCGGAGGCCTGCTGCTTGGTGGAGAGGCCTACATGGATGGGGTGTTCCGATTCCATGGGCTTAAGGCTCCAGCAAATCCGGGGTACGAAAATTTCGGGATGAACCCTTTCAAGGCGCTCCTCTTCCTACCGGGGAACCTGGAAGTTCTGTTGACCAGCACCGGGTTCAAGAAGGTCATGTATTACCATGGCATGGAGCTTGGATTGCTGGTTGGGGTTGCGATCCCGTGGCTGGCCCTGACCTGGCGGCGCCAGCGAAAAACAACAAAACAGACTGCGGTCACCAACCAGGGTGTAGAGTTATGGTTTCTCGCCTTCTGCGCGGGGCTCGCGTTCATGGCGTCGATTCGTGAGCAATACGATTTCTATTGGGTGGTCTTTTTACCGGTCGTGGCCGCCCTGCTAGCACTCGCGGGTCGGAGCATTACACATCACTTCGCACATCAGACCCCAAGGCGGGTGCTGGGAATGGTCCTTACGGCGCTGCTTTTATGTGCGTTTATGCCGTCGAATACGGCGACGACTCGCTTCGCCTCCGAGGTCAAAGACGCGGGGAAAGTGATTCATCTGGACTGGCGTTCCTCGGCCCCTGCAACAGGAATAGACGGCTTTACCGCGTCCTTGTTTTTTAAACCCGAGCGGGTGGTCGGCGAGCTGGAGACGTCAGTGTTTCGTTATCTCTGGAGTAAGAAACGGAGTTTCTCGAGTGTTGACCAATTTGCGAGGGTTATTCGGGAGCGCAGAGCGAATGGAACACTGCCGAAAGATGCGACTCTTACGGGGGCGCAGGGGATTGCCCCTCTTATCGCCCTCCGGGCGGGGATCCGTATGAGTGGAAACGAGGTCGACACAAATGCCAAGGTTTTCAAAACCGGAATCCGCGCTTCCGCCCGGTTCTGGTCGAAGGCGTGCAAAGACAATCTAGAGATTTTCGTGGGTGGCGAAAAAGGCTATCTGGGTAGCCGCTACCTTCGAAATAGTGTCAGAGGAGAGACCCTTCGGCGCATGCTGAAAAGAGATATCGTTGCGATTGAGGAGCCTGGGTCCTGGGTGCGTAGCGCGAACCTCGGCTGGCGCACACGTACCAACCGTATGTATTTTCTACGGGAAGGCGCGGATGTGTGCAGGCTTGGGCGTTGGTATATTTCCGAGACCACGGGCCCAGCTCAGTCCACCATACGAAAGACCCTAGCTCCGCGGCTCCGTTAAGAAACGTACGTGGATATGGTCGTCGTGGCCGCGAGAATGTCGAATCATACCTACGTGGCGTCTACGTGGGTATTGGAAGATCCGAGCCCGCTCCGAAAGGGTCAGATAATCTTTCGCGTATTCATAAAGGAGCTTTTGGATGCTCCGGTTCACGAAGATGTATTCTACCTGGCCACTATCGATCAGTGTCTTTAGGAGTCGCCACGTACGAGGCACATCCAGGCTATTGCGGTTGGCCACGAAGTAGCTTCCTCGATAGGCCGCGTTCTTAGGTACATAACCAAGATCTACATCCTGACCGTTCTGATGGGATAAATGGGGGCGGAATCGCCCTCCTCCGGCGAGGCTCAGGTCCCCGATAACGAGCGGAGGCATGTCCGGATCACAGCGGTTGAGCCGTTCGACGGTCCCGAGGAGCAGGTCAACGGTCGCGCTTGTTCCATACGCCTCTCGGGGAGTTCGTACGAAATGATAGGGCCCTGAGGGCATGGCTTCGCCGTGGATGAGTCGTCCTCGGCTTGGTCGGCCGGTGGCAACACCCGGGCTCTTGTCGGGATGCGCTTTTACCAGAATACGTCGCCAGGGTTTCAAACGACGAATATTATTACGACCGATCAGGTGTTCGGGTCGGTCTCCAAACCGAGCAGCGATCTTCTCCACGGTGTCGGATGGGTGAACCTTATAGGAGATCCAGCGCTCGGTCCGGTTCTTCCGTACGTCCGCGAAGATATGATTCAGGTTGGTGCCCAGGGGGCCGTCCAACTGGCGGCACTCTTCGGAGATGGCGTCCATGGCATCCGGATAGGGGATGAATGGTGTGGATCGCTTGAAGAAGGTCGCAAGATCTAGGACTGGAGCGGGTGGTTGGCGAATCTTGAGTTTTTGGCCAACAACCAGTGTCTCCGATTTCAGCCCGTTCCAATGCACAATCGCGCTGGCAGGAATGCCCTGTTTTCTGGCGATTCGGCTGATGGTATCGCCCGGACGTACCACATAGGTACTGTTCGGTCCCGACCAGGCACTGGAATCAGCCGTTTTTTCGTTTGGATCGGTATTGGCGAGAGTCACGGGGAGTTGGTAGGTCTCCCCAAAGGCGATCTGAATGTCTTCTGCGAAGGGCGCGTGATGGGCCTGCAATGGACGCACTTCTACATGATGCGGACCTTCCAGGAGGTCCATAACGACCGGGGCCCAACCGACTACCTTTCCGTCGACGTATACGAGGCCGTGTCGGCTCCGGGCATTCGGCCGTCGGATGCGAACCTTCAGGGTGCCCATCCGCGGCTCTGGGTTGAGGTTATATTCGTGTACTCCACCTGGCACGGTCTCAAAATCGATATGCACCGGGTCGTAGCCGACCTTGTCGACCTGCACTACATGGGTGCCGGGCATAAGATCATTGCTGGCCCACGGTGTACGCCCCACATGTTTACCGTCTAGATAGACATCGGCGTTCGGAATGTCGCTGGTGATTTTCGTTGTGCTTGGGATGGACCGAAGATGTAGACGCACCTCCATTCCATCGGTGCCCGCACCCATATCGACGATGCGGCGTACAGGATAGTACCCACGTTTCAGAACGGAGATATCACTCGTTCCTCGAGGTACTGTGCCTACCCATGGAGTTTTGCCGACCGTCACACCACTCAGGAGCACATCCGCTCCCTGGGGCTCCGTGTTGAACTGGACGGTAATGTCGCCGTTCATAGAACGGGCATTCACGGTTGGCTGGGCCCAGATAGCGAGCCCAATGAGCAGCGCCAGCGCCAGGATGGGGATCCGGGTGCGGCGAAAATCTATGTTCTTCTGATACAACATGGCGCGGGAATCTAGTCGGGTCCTTTAAAATTTACAAGGGCTCGCACGTGAGTACGTCGGTTTTTCAACGGATTTATGGTGTCTCAGGTTTTGCCTTTTGAGCGTGAAAACGCTCTCTCCGCTTATGAAACCGGTTCCATTGTGTTTGCGGAATGGGAATCTGGATAGGGCTTCCTCGAGACAAAATATCTGGATTGGGAATGTCATTCACCTGGAGAATCAGGTCCGCTGGGATCTCAGCAAATTGCGCCAGATGGGAGAGGGTTTCACCGGCGGCCACGCGAATCGTCAAGGCGCCACTGCCCAGGGCCGGTCGCATGGTTGTCAGCACCGCTTCTGTTGGTGCCGGCCTGTCCGGGACCCGTAGGATCTCTCCAGGGAATACGGGGTCAAGCGCCCTGCCCCCATTCAACTGTCGTAAGAGAAGCACCGTGGCCCCATAACTCTTGGCGATACTGCTGGCCGTCTCGCCCTTACGGACCTGGTGAACACGAAGAGGATCTCCTTGTCGTCCTTGGGCGATCTGTGGTCTCGGGCTCTGGGTCTTCGAGAACTTACGGCGCGCGTTCCGAAACCGGTCCCACTGTCGATCCGTTAAACGAAAGGAGAGGATGCTTCCTTTGCGGAGACGTTCTTTCGGTCCAAATCCAAGGCGACGCCGAACCTCTTCTATCTTCAGGCCCGTCCAGCGTGCGTATTTGAGGAGGGTTTCACCAGTACGGACATTAAACATACGCCCCTCGGCACGAACCGCTTTCTTCGCCGGAGCTTTCTTTACCGCCGCCTTCGGGGCTTGAGCCAGGCCAAAGGAAGGTGCGCCAATGGTCATGCAGAGACCTGCTATAAGCCATAGGGCGTACGAATTACGGGCTTTTATTCTGAAAGACATGAGGGAAAACTACCGTCGTTCGAAACCTGCGTCCACCACTACATGGTTGCTCACATGGTGGGTGGCCTGGGTGCCAAATACCCCGACTGGTGATTGTGTCCAAACTTTCGTGATTCGGTGGTATAGGATAGAACCATTAGCACCTCCCTCATCAGGATAGATAGGACCTGGATTTGGCGACACTTGACGCCCATACGCTAACGGCCCTTCCGGCTTCGAATCGACGCCGTTTTCTGTCTCGTTATGTGCGGGTGTTTACAGGTACAGCGTGTAATCAGCGATGTGTCAGCTGCCCGTTCCCCGCAGATGTAGATCGTTCGTTCCGATCCAAAGCAGAGATACAAGCGGGATTGCTATCCGCGAAAGAGAAAGGCGCCACGGGCGTGATCTTGTCTGGTGGCGAGCCTACCATTCATCCGGAAATGCCTGCGCTCATCCAAGAGGCGCGTACTATGGGATTGGCGGTTAGTCTGGCAACCAACGGTGTGTTTCTCGCGGAGCGGAATGTTCTGGAGAGTCTCTACCAGGCGGGTGTTGGACGTATTCAGGTTCATCTCTTTAGTGGAGACGCAGCTCTTCATCAGAGTCTGGCGGGAGGCCAATCGAACCTCGAAGCGAGCCTGGCGGCCATCGAGCGTCTGGTAGGCGATGGAATACCGGTGCTGGTTGTGGTGCCTCTAGTAGCGGACAACCTGACTTCTCTTTCCATCTTGATGGAGAAGCTTCAAAGCCTGGGCGTTGAGCATGTGCATCTGACAATGCCCGATCAGGTGCGCCAACCCGAAATGCGCGCTACTCTCGCAAATGTCCGAGCGGCGATCGCGCCGGTCCTGCGGGATGGAGCGGTGCCAAAGATAAGTTTTGATCGCATTCCACTCTGTGTGGCACCGAATCATGTCGCAAGACACCTCTATTTACGTCATCGGGATCCATTACGAGGTTCGGTTGAGGAATCGGCTCTGTGCTGGACATGTCGGGATTGTGTGGCTTCCTCCCAATGTGACGCGCCACTAGCTCGTGGTGATGATGCTCAGGAAATCGTGGCTCTATCCCCTTTTCTGTCTCCTCGTTCCAATTCCTTCAATTACATTCCAAACGAATTTGTGGCCGACGTCACCGATCTTGCCAAATGCCCGATCGCCGCAGGAGATGTCGATCCGCCCGAGTTTGACCGGCAACGGGAATTCTTGATGCACGCCCGAGATCGTTTGATTACGGTGGCGACGGACAGTGGTGATTTCACAGGACCAGAGCTTAGCGCAGTGCGCGATGGCCTCGGGCAGATCTATCTGGATACCAGCGATAAGTTGCTCCTGGATGACTTCGACCGGGATCTACAGCCCTTGCGGCCGGCCACCGAATGTACGACGTGTCCCTCGTTGGGGAGCTGCCCCGGTGCCTTCGAGCTTCGCCCGCTGGAGATCGGATTTGGAGCGTCCGAAGCGCGGGTGGATGGGATTCTTTCGAAACTTACGGGCCGTGTTCTCGATGTGGGCGTAGGTGAGCCCGTCTCGTTAGCGCGGGTCTTTGATTCGGCCAAACATGATGGATTGGGTGAAATGCCCTTTGAATACATAGGGATAGAGCCCGATCAGGAGAGGATCGATGAGCTCTCTTCACGCCATCCCTGGCTTCACCTTCTTCGGGCTGGCGCTGAGGATGCCGACCTTTGCGCGAAGGTGGGGGGTGATAAAAGCCCCTTCGACCATATTCTGTTGCTCCGATCCTATAATCATGTTCGGGATCTCCACGTGGCCTTTGAGCAACTGTTCTCCATGTTGAAGCCCGGCGGAACGATGCTGCTCGTAGAAAACACTGTGTTCGGTGTAGTTCGTGGACGCAAGAAACTCTGGGAGTTGGAGCAGATGGAAAAACAAGGGGGTGCCCCTTTCGAGCATTATCGAAACCATCTCAGCCATGAGGCTCTTGAGGTGCTCGCACCGTTCGATCTCGAGGTCCTTGAGCATATGGCTGTTGGAACGACGACCGCGAACCAATGGATTCTCTGGTTGAGGAAACCCGCATGATGAGGTCGGTGCCAAGGTCGGATCACGCGGTACGTGTAAAAAATATTCTCATTTCGGGCATCTACACCGGTTCAGGCTTGACCTTTGCTCCGACCTAGGCTTGATTCCCAATGCCCACGTAATTATGGATGGAACGATGGACGACGTGATCAAACAAATAGAAGAAGACGTAAAAGCCAATAAGGTGCTCCTGTATATGAAGGGCAGCAAAGTATGGCCCCAATGCGGTTTCTCAGCGACCGTGGTTCAGATACTTCAACATCTCGGCGCTGACTTCGAGACGCGTAACATTCTTGCCGATCAGGAGCTTCGCGCAGCCATCAAGGTCTTTTCCCAATGGCCGACACTGCCGCAGCTTTATGTAGGTGGCGAGTTTGTTGGGGGATGCGATATTACGCGACAGCTTTTCGAAAACGGTGAGCTCGAGACCCTGTTACGGGACGCGGGAGCCATCAGCGAATAAGATACGGGGGGCTGTGTGGATTTACCAGAGGGCCAGAACTCGAATATTACGAGAGGGCGCGACGATTTAGCCAGTTGGCTGGCTTCGCAACCCGACAACTATTTCCAGTCGGATGACGGCCTGTCCCGAGGTTTACGGATGCTCATGGGTGACACGACCTATGAGGACTTCCATCCCGCGTTGGATCGTTTCGGGCGCGAGGCGGCCGGGATTGACGGAGCGACCCGAGAAAACAATCTGCATACCAACCTACCCCGCCTGGACAGCCGGGATGGAATTGGTCGGGTGCAGGACCGTGTGACGCATCATCCCAGTTATCATGAAGTGGGTCGTGCGATTTATGGTTCGGGAGTTATGACCTCGCTCGGCGACAGTGCGTATCCCAATCTTAAATCTTTGAGCCTCTTCTATATCTCCTCAATGAATGGAGAAGCGGGCCATAACTGCCCTCTGGCCTGCACGGCGGGTATCATCAAGGTGTTACAGCATGTGGCGAATGATGCGCTTCGTGAGAAGTATCTCCCCGGGCTGTTGGACCCTGATTATGAAACACGTCTGCATGGAGCCCAATTCCTGACGGAGATCCAGGGCGGATCCGATGTTGGCGCTAACGCGACGACCGCTTTGCCTGTGGAGGGCTCGGCCGATCTCTATACATTGGTGGGCGAAAAATGGTTCTGCTCCAATATCGACGCCGATCTCACCTTGATGACCGCTCGATTGGACGACCCCGCCAAAGGAACCGCTGGGTTGGGTCTTTTCCTTCTCCCCCTTCGTGCCACAGACGGAAGTCCGAATGGCTACCGGGTGTGGCGTCTGAAGGACAAGCTCGGCACTCGCTCCATGGCGTCGGGTGAAATCGAACTGAACGGTGCGCCGGCCCATCGCATTGGTGATCAGCAGAGCGGCTTTCGCCATATGATGCGGTATGTGATCCATACCTCACGACTATTCAACGCGATGGCCTGCCTGGGGAATATGCGTCGGGCTACCCTTGTGGGGGTCAGCTATGCACAAAATCGGGGTGCTTTTGGCCATAAGATCGCCAATTATCCGTTGGTACAAGAGACCATCGCCGATATGCGCAGCGATACCGCCGCGGCCCGGGCGGCGACCCTTCGGCTGCTCTTCCAGCAAGACACATTGGAGGTCCCCAGCCACGAAGCTGCGGTGGATACAGCCGCGCAACGTATGGCGGTGAATCTGAATAAGACAATATCCGCTCGATTTGCCCACGAGGTGATCAACCAGGGGATCGAGCTGTTGGGCGGAAATGGGGCGATTGAATCGTTCAGCGTTCTACCGCGCCTTCTTCGCGACAATGTGGTCTTCGAGAACTGGGAAGGGACCCATAATACCCTGCTGGCACAATGGCTCCGTGACGCCAAGGGCCGAAATATGGATACGCCCTTCTTCGCATGGCTACGTGGCCTTCTAGAGGCGTTGCCGACCGACGGTTGCCTTGCGCCCGTCCGATCCGGCGGACTCTCCACTTGTGACGAACTTGAACAGTCCATGCTCGAATTACGAGATATGGATGATTCCGTAGCCAGTCTTCGTATGCGTGTGCTTGGGGAGAAGATTGGTTGCTTGATGTATTGTGCCTGTCTGGCCGCCGAAGCTGCCTACGCCCGTTCTGCGAGTCGTGACGACGCCGAGGACACCGAACACCTGGCCCGCTATTTCTACGATCGTCGCGTCCAGCCCCCGTCGGAGCGCCACGATGCGGAGTATTTGAATCGTTTACGGACTATCAACCGTTGTACCTGAAATAGGTGGGCCCGATGAAGGTGAAAGAGAAGACGGATTCGTTGCTGCGGGTTGTATACCGACGCAAGGTGGTTATTTTTCTATGCGGATTCTTCGGGATCCTTGGAACGATATTTGTGTTTTTGATGTCTGGCGAGGTGTCCGTTATCTGTGCAAGGTCGAATGCGACCGGCGGTGATGACCATTGCCAGATCGAAAATCACTATTTGTTTCGTAGTAGTCACCGGAGCATTCCTATCTCGGAAATTCGCGGGGTGCGGGTAGCCACCCATGGTTCCCGAGGTGTATCGGCTGGAGACGGCGACTCCGATACGTGCCGTGTGGAGATTATCACAAGCGGGGGGATTCGCCCCTTGAACACCGCTTATACCAGCCATTGTGGAGCGCACTTTCAGATGACGCAAAAGCTCCTGGGGTTTCTGCAATCGGAAGAGACGGCGCGCGTGGAAGTGAGTATGGATACATGGGCATTTGTATACGTGTTTTTGGGGATGGACCTTTTTGCGCTGCTTTTCCTATTCCTGTTTGGGGGAGCCCGTATCACGACCTTTGATAAAGGCCAGGGTGTCATTACAGTTCACTACAAACGCTTTTTCCGACCCATGAAGGAGAAAGTCAGCATGAGCATGAATGACTTTCTTGAAGGGAAAGGAGCGGGAAATGTACCGGGTCGAGTTAATCCCGGATTGGCCGCCCTTGATCTGGTAGAAGGCACGGGGCTAATAAACCGGTTTATTGGCTGGTACCCTGGGCGAAAACGCCAACGACGTCGTATAGAGGCCGAAGTTACTGGATTCTTAGGGGACAGCGCTGAAGCTCCAGGGGTATCGTAACTCCCTTGTTGTAGCGGTCAGGCGTCTACAAGGTCAGTCGCTACCAAAGCCGGGGAATCCGAGCGAACCGCCGCATTCTTCCATGATGAGGCCCAATAGCTGGGGCAAAGCGCCCGCCAGGCCATCACCGCCGAACCCTTGGCCCGAGCTGGCGAGATTCCCGATAAGCTCCTGGATGTTTTCCTGGGTGCATTCGTAATCTTCGATGCAGCTCTCTAAGACCGTGAACGCCGCGTTGGCCATAAAACGTGCGGCCGGATCGCTCGCGTTCTCTAATACAAGCTCTTCGCAGCCGTCACGCACCACATCTTGACCAGCATCCGCAAGCTGGGGGCAGCCGGCAGCGAGAAGCTCGGCACCGGGTATTTCACAATCCCAGAGTTTGTTGCATATCTCCGGAATCAGCTCCATGCAGTTTTCTACTACGGGATTGTTATGCTCGGTCCAGTCGGGATCGTAGACAGGATTGTCTTTGGGCTTCTCCACATCAGGGACTACATCGCGTTCCTCTTCCACATCGGGAACTGCGTCGGTAAGGATTGGTACGTCTCTGTCGGTACCCTCGACCTCTCGAATGTCTTCATTCGCATCGGTGACAACCTCAAAGTCCGGTTCCAGTACGATGCTATATTCCGACGTAGGGCACGCTAGCAGCGGTGCGCAAAGTGTGAACAGTACGAGATTTTTAATTCGCTTCATGCTTGGCTCCGCGCGATGAATCGCGAGTTTGCCAATTCCCAAGGCCTCTTTCAAGCCAAGGTTGTATTTTTTTACCGCCCTATTTGCAAGGGCTGGTTCAGCCTACGGCGAACGAAGTTCCACATCCACAGGTTGCAGTCGCCTGAGGATTGGTGAAATGGAAGCCGGCGGACTGTAGGCTGTCAGAGTAGTCCACGACTGTATCCCCTAAGAATTTCATGCTCTCGGGGTCCACACAGACCTTCAGGCCATCGAACTCGAGGATCTTATCCATCAGTCCCGGTTTGTCTTCAAAGTCCATATCGTAAGAGAAGCCAGAACAGCCTCCTCCAACAACCATAATACGTAACATCGCCTTTTCGGCTTTTTCACGTTCCATCAGGGACTTGATTTTCGTAACGGCGGATGGGGTCAGGTCAAGCATGGTTCAAACTCATGGGTTCTGGATTGAATACGGGCACGGAAGTACGCCTATACTCTAAAATTAGGGATGAAGCGCCGAAAGGTCAACATTTGTCGCAGTTTTTTGGCCGCAAGGGGCTCTTTACGGTGCGTAAGATGACCTTAGTTGTCACTGTCCGAGTCGATGGTCTCGGATTCGTCAGCCTCGTCTTCCGTCACTTCGCTTGTTCTTTCCTCGACGTCTTCTCCGCCGGTGCCAGTATCAGACGCATTACCCGTCCCCGGGAAACAGGATAGAAATTGGACATGTGTTTGGGGGCCGTTGACGAAGATACGTGCCTTGCAGAGTTTGCCATCGGCCGCAGGGAGGCTGAAACTGTCGTCGTCTACGGTGATCGAGGGGTCGTCAGCGTTCACAAGGGTATAGTTGTAATCGCCGGGATCGATACAGGCATAGGCTGAGGGGCTGCCGCAAAGGGAGGGCCGGTCCTGACATACCTTCCAGAGAGGTGGCATCGCCTGGCAATCGTTATCGCCCGTGCTGCAAAAGGTGCCAGCGACCTCATCCGTTGTGTTGAGCTGTTGGTCGATAAAGAAGGCCATCCATCCGCCCGGACAGACACTGTCGACGGTGCAGGAAGTGGAAAGCAAACCAACTACGAGGAGGATTCCAAATAGATTTGGTGTTCTCATCACCTTCTCCGATCCAAAAAGCTTTTCCATAGAACCACGCCGCTTCTGTTAAGGCAACAAAGATCCAGGCACCTTCTACGGGTTGGCATTTGCCTGGCTCGCGTCACCCTCTTCTCGCTTCAGTTTTCGAGCGAAATATACCCAGGAAATTACGAAACAAACCGTGCATAGGATCGATGTCAGATAACTGAACCCGATAAAGAAGTTCAGCCCCGAAACCTGCGGTTGTCCTATCTCCTTGTATAAAAGCACACCGATGCTACCCAGATATCCGAAGGCGTCCGTAACATAGATCATGAAGCCAGCGGTCCCCAGGAACCCTGCTGCTCCCAGCAGTCGATCAAAGAACACACTTCCAAAGGGCACGTACGCGAGATAACAGCCAAGGCCGATGAGGACGAACCACACTACGTCTGGTATCAATCCAAGCTGAAAAGCCAAGGTGGCGGCTCCAATCATGCCCGTGCCCAGCATCATCATCACATGAAACACAAAGAAGGCCCGACGGTTTCTGCGCACCCACAACATCAACCCGAGGGCCAGAATTACACCTAGTGCGACCGGCATCTCTGTGGTGGCCAGAATACTGGGGGGTATTCCTTTTACTCGTTGCGAGAACTCGGGGTCCTGACCCGTTAGAGTGGCGTAAATCCGTTGGGGCGGAACCCCTGTACATTCGGTGCTGGCCGAGCAGTTACCAATAAGCTCTTTCCCGCGTTTCGCCTCGCGCTTAACGGTCGCTCGTAGTTGTGCCAGGGGCCTCGCACCACGGTAGCTGGTACCATTTATGAAGAAGTGCGGTGTTCCCTTCGATTTATATCGTTTTGCTTCGTCTTCATTGCGAGCTAATTGGGCGTGGTACCGGTCCCGGTTTTGCTCCATATCCCGTTTGAATCGTTCGATATCGAGCCCGATGTCCTGGGCATAGCCGATGAGAATGCTGTCTTTCACCGCACCTGGGGCGGAAAAGAGCCTCTTCTGCATAGGGAGATATTTTCCCTGCTCGTTGGCCGCGAGAGCGGCGACGGCGGCCTTTCTTGCGACCGGGTTCCAAGCTCGTAATTTGATCACCACCCGAAGATCGTCTCCGAACTCTTCCACCAACGCGTCTACGGACTCGCTGGCTCCCTTGCAATGGCCGCAGGTGAAGTTACTGAATTCAACCAGAGTCACGGGGGCCGTGGACGGTCCATGGCCAGGCTCATCGTCGTAGACCTCCACAGCGACTGGCTTGCGGAGCACCTTCCATATGTCCACCGCGAAATTGTCTCGATAATCGCGATAGGCGGTGACAAACATAAACAAAAATACCAGCACCACCAGACCAAAAGAGTACCGCGCGAAAAACGCACGTCGTGTGGCCCCGTCCATGGGGACTCGGCGAACCCTATGGGCCTCATCTTCTTTCGATGGAGGCGGGACAAGACTTAAAAGCCATACGGCGACTACGAGGAGAGGCGCAAAGAGCATTCCGGTGACAAAGGGCATCCATTGCTCGGAGACTCCGTTTTCAAGTACGGAGAAACCTGCGGCCTTCACGAATCCACTGGCGAGAATATAACTGGCGCTTAGGCCTGCAGCGAGCCCTTCGGTAAGTCGTCGTCCCTCTAAAAAGCCAAATACGAGGCCCCAGATCATGCCCAGGGGCAGCCCGTTCAAGAACAGGAATAGGATGCCATAGGGGTGTGGCACTAATGCGAAACCAAGCAGGGCCAGCTCGGCCGCGCCTATATACAATAGTATAAGCTTTGCCCGGCGGGATGGTGCGACCTCCGAGACATATTTGATCCCGATAAATTTCGAGAGGCAATAGCCGACAATCTGCGCGATAACCAGGACAACTTTATAATCCAGGCCGATCCCAAACAGGTCCACGTGTAGCCCGGAATAGCTCCCCGAGGCGAAGGGCTTACGGAACGCGTACATGCAGAAGTAGGTCGTAAAGGCCGCCAGAATCGCATAGGTGGAAAATACTACGGAATTAGACCTTGAAAGCCATTTGGAGATGGGGTGTTCAGCGGTCCATATAGGCGTTTCCGATTGCACTTGTCCTGGCGCTCCTGGGCAGATGTTCGAAACCCTCGCACCCCCGGGGTGTATGGTCAAGCCATCGCGAGACGCTTTGCGTCAAAGTGCGTCTCGTGCGAGACTTGGAAACTGTCCGATTTCAATGTAGATTGGCGCAATCGGCATGCGAATTGCTATATTCGATACTTGGGTTGGGTCGTGTTGGCCCCACTTTTGTCGAAAGACGTACTGTGGAAGTGAGATGATGTTGAAACGAAACGAGTTACAGTTCGTAGTGCTGGTCTGGATTTGCATGGCTTTGGCGTGCGGCTCTGATCCAACCTCCAGTGCGGGGGATGAGGGCTGGAATACACTGGACCAGGGAACGGATGGGTTACTTGTGCCGGATGCTCAATTAGATCAGGCGGAGACGACCGCCCCATGTGAGCCTGTCTTTTCGGACCCAGAGCCTGGGACCTTCGGTGCGCCCTGTACGTCAAATGCCGACTGTGCGGATCCCTTCTGTCTTCCCAGTCGATTTGGCAGTATTTGTAGCCAATCCTGCATCACGGATTGCCCCGAGGGCTTTATCTGTAAAGGTATCGATCTGGGTAGTGGAGATCTGACCTTCCTTTGTGTCGATCGAATGGAAACGCTCTGTATGCCATGTAAGGATAGCGCGGACTGCCAGGCACAATATGGCGGGGAGAGTGCAATCTGCCTGCCCGGTGGAGAGGATGGCAGCTTCTGTGGTGCCGATTGCTCCGATGTCCCCTGCCCTTGCGGCTACACCTGTTCGGATTATGTGGCTCCAAATGGGCTGAACTATAAACAATGTGTACCCGATGGCGGCCAATGTGGATGTAGCCAGCGTGCTGTTGAGTTACAGGCCACCACGGAATGTGAGACCAGCTCCCAGTTCGGCACGTGCAGTGGGGAGCGATATTGCACCGTGAGCGGGTTGACCAACTGTGATGCTTCGTTCCCTGATCAGGAGACCTGCGATGGGATCGACAACAACTGTGACGGGATCACAGACAACCTTGAGGCGGGTGGAATCACGTGTCCAATCACCAATGATATTGGCACCTGCCCAGGGACGCCTGTCTGTGAAGACGGTGAGGTGCTGTGTCTTGGTGAGGAAGCTACGGAAGAGATCTGCAATGGCCTCGATGACGATTGCAATGGTGTAACAGACGATCCGTTCCCCAACAGCGATGATGACACCATGCCAGATTGTATCGACGACGATGACGATAACGATGGCGTAATCGACCCCGACGATAATTGCCAGCTTGATCCGAATCCGCTGCAAGAGAATAACGACGGAGATGAGATGGGTGATGCCTGCGACCCCGACGACGATAATGACACCATCTTCGACGAAGATGACTGTGCGCCCTTTGATGGCCAGGTATATCCGGGGAACCCCGAGACCTGTGACGGTAAGGATAACAACTGTAACGGGCAGATCGACGAAGGCATCTGTGACGACGGGAACTATTGCACGCAGGACCTATGTGATTCGGGCGGTGGATGCACAAACAATCCGCGTCCAGACGGGACCCCTTGCGACGACGGTACGGTCTGCACCCAGATTGATATCTGCCAGGGTGGACAGTGTCAGGGTGGAAACGAGCTGAATTGTGATGATGGAAACCAATGCACTACGGACGAATGCAATCCAGTGACAGGTTGTTCCAGCATCAACAACTCGGCGTCGTGCAGTGATATGAATGAATGCACCTTGAACGACTCTTGCCTGAATGGCGCCTGTCTTCCTGGGCCCACGGATTCCTGTAACGACTCCAACGTCTGTACAGCGGACAGCTGCAACCCGGCCACCGGTTGTGTGAATCAGGCCATCGGTGGCGGTTGCTCGACGGGTATCTCCCAATGCGACACCGGAAATTGTCTGGGAGGCTCCTGTGTGCCTGTAACGGGGACAGCATGTAACGACGGTGACTCCTGTACGGATTTCGATCAATGCACGACCAACGGTTGCTCTGGCCAGGAGAAGAACTGTGATGTCACCTGCCAGCAACAATGTTCGGGGATTTACCTCGGTGGCGCGTTCTGCGTATTTGGCGGCTGTGTTTGCGCTGGAACCTGTATTAATTTCTGATTCCAGGTCGATGTAGATGTACGGAGATCGTCGTATTTGACGGCCTGCACAGGCTCTATCCCTTGCGATTGTTACCATTGGACAGTATCCAGGCCCCATGAGTGATCGTCCCAATAGACTTGCTGCTCCCTGCAACGGGTTCGCAGGCATGACCCGTACGGAGCTTCGCGAATGGGTCGCGGAAGCTGGCTTCCCGGCCTACCGCGGAGATCAGGTTTTTGGATGGGTGCACCAGAAACGTGTCCTGGATCCACAGGGTATGAAGAATATCCCCGGTGTTTTACGGGAAGCTCTCAGTTCGATTGTGGAACCAGGGCTTGTCCATGACGAAACCCTGGTGGCGAGTGACTCCACCCGAAAGTTGTTGCTCAGTACTCCCGACGGTCAGCGTATTGAGACGGTTTTGATTCCTATGGGTGATTATTACACCCAATGTCTGTCCACCCAGGTTGGATGCCGTCTGGCCTGTGATTTCTGTTTGACGGCGAAGATGGGACTGAAACGTCATCTCTCCGCACGGGAAATCGTTGATCAGGTGCATCTTGGTCGTACGATAGATTTGGGTGATCAGAGGGTACGTAATTTCGTGTTTATGGGTATGGGGGAGCCTCTCGACAATCTAAACGAGTTGGTCTCTGCCTGCCGGATTATGCTGGACGATAAGGGGCTTGATATCTCGAGTCGTAGAATCACGGTCTCTACGGTCGGGCTTGCGCCTCGAATACCCGAGCTGGGCGAGGCGGTTCCTGTGAATCTAGCGGTCAGCTTGAACGCATCAAACGATGAACAACGTAATCAAATTATGCCGATTAACCGTCGGTACCCGATGGCCGCTCTGAAGGAATCCCTGAAGGCCTTTCCTCTACCGAGTCGGCGACGTATCACCATCGAGTATGTGGTTCTGGGCGGGTTCAACGATACGCAGGATGACGCACGCCGACTGGCCCGCTATCTCCATGGCTTAAAGGTGAAGGTAAACCTGATTCCGTGGAACCCCTTTGAGGAAGGTCCCTACCTGCGCCCCTCGAATGCGGTGCTTGATCGGTTCCAGAAGATCCTTCTCCAGGCTGGGTTTGCGACGAGCGTGCGAACGAGCAAGGGGCTTGATATCGGCGCCGCCTGTGGCCAGCTCGATGGGGTACCTGTCGCAGCCTAATCGTCGTCAGAGGCTGGGACGTAGATGGGTAGACGCACATGAAAGGTCGCGCCGACCTTGGTGTCCGTGTCCAGATCGACCACACCCTTAAGGTCCTGGCAAAGACCACGGGCTCTTGTGAGTCCCATCCCGTCATGTTCCGCGATCCCCTTGGTGGTAAAGCAGGGGTTGAAGATGCGATCCCGATTGTCTTTGCTGATTCCGGGGCCATTGTCCCGAACGGTGATATGCACCTCACGCTCGGTGGCTATTACTTCGAGTTGAATCCTGTTTCGACTGCGATGCTCTTTATCCAGGCTTTCGGCTGCATTGGCCAAAAGGGCCATAAGCACCTGACTGAGAGCGCCAGTTCGCCCTTCGATCAAGGGGAGAGAGGCCGGGCATTCCTCTTCTAGAGAAGCGACTTCCCAGATCTGGCGTCGTTTTAAGACCACGGCGCGACGTATCTCATTCAATACGCTTATGGGCACGATCGATTCATCGGAGACATTCTGAGCCAATTTCTGCAGGTCACTCACAAGGCCAGAGACATGAGTCAGCTCGGCGGCTATATCGGCCATAGTCTTCTCGAACTGCTGTAGGTTCTGCTGCCCTGGCTGACTCACGAGTCCCATGCGAATCATGTCTACATTCGCTTGCACCTCACTCAGGGGGCCACGTATCTCGTCCGATAATGCCTCCGCAAGCCGGCCTACCTCGATAAGATGTTCTCCATGTTTGAGTCGCCGCTGGATGCGATAGGTGTCCATGGACAGAGATAGAAGGCCAGCGAAACGGGTTAGCAGAGGAACCTCCGCTTTACCGAGCACGAATGGGCTCCTGGAGATGACCGCTATGGTCCCGCAGACTGCTCCATCCAAGAAGATTGGCATGATAACGCCGCTCTGTTTCTTTTCCTCGTCTGGGGTGCCTTCGTCGGAAGGCCCCTGCCCATCCTGGGGGCCGATGATCTTGGCTTTTCCCGAGGAGACAACGGATCCGGTAAAACCGCCCTGCCCCTTTAGTACCCGTCCTGAGAGATGAGATAGAGCTCCCACGGCATGTATGCATCGAAGGTTTTCGCCGACGGTCCTTGTAACGGAGGCTCCATCTGCACCCGTAATCTTCACAATCCAGGAACAGATAGATTCCACGAAGTCGTCGAGAGGCACGCCCGTTCGAAGAGAGTGGATCAGCTCATGAATCGCTCTGGTTTCCGCCATAACGCGCACCAGGCGACTTGCCGCTGCACTTTCGGCGGCTTCTCTCTCGGCCGGTGCCGGTCTCGATGGCTCTCTTGGCATAGTCCGAAGCTTAGTTCCCGGTTCCATTTCGTGCAAGTCATCATAGGCTTCTAGAAGCGATTGTTGAATCAAGGGGTAGACCTGCATATGCTTTAGAGGTAGAGGAAGTCGTAGATGAAGAATCCAATAGAAAATATTGTGCGCACCGGGATTATCAAAAGGTGGATGACGGAAGCCGGAACGATTCGTGTCCTGGGTGCGGAGATCGGCCAGACCGTGCGCGACGCGATGGAGAACCAGCCGCTCAACCGCGCAGGCGCGGAATTCGTCGGTGAGTTTCTCGTCGGAGGCGCTCTGTTGGAGCTTGCCCTGGCCCCGGCGGACCGTGTGTTGTGTACGCTCGATTCCGACGGCCCAATCGGCAGCTGCTCTGTCGATGTCTGGCCGGGGGGGGCTCTTCGTGCGCGGGTGGATAACCCCACCCCGGATGTCACACCACTCGTTGGCCCGAACGCGATCCTGCGTGTCAGTCGACAGCCAGCGCGCGGGGGCGAAGTCTATACTACGGCCATCCCTATGCCTGGGGACAACATAGGCGACGCATTTCAGCTCTATGCGTTGCAATCGGAGCAAGTGTTGTCGTTCATTGCTTTACGCACAACCATGGAAGGAGAATCCCTGGAGCGGGCCACTGGCCTCCTCGTTCAGGCGCTTCCAGGAATGGTTCATGAGGATCTTGCCGCGATTACTGCATGCCTGGAACAGCATAGTTTCTCGGACCTCATTGGATCCGGCGCTACCATCGCGGAGTGCGTCGACCGTATGTTTGGGTCCTTGTCCATGACATTTCTAGGGGCGGACCCAGTGGGCTTCCGCTGTCGTTGCAGTCGTGAGAGTGCGGTAGCGGCCGTACGTTCCTTGTCGGAAGAGGACCTCCAGGATCTTCAGGGTGGTGGCACGGAGGAAGTCGAGTGCGAATATTGCGGTACGACCTACCATATACAAGCGGCGGATCTGGCCTGAATCGCACCGCAAGATCCCCTATAAATTGAGTCCTTGAATACAACCGTTGACTCCAGGGAACAGTGCGAGGTAGATTCCGCCCGCCTGCTGCTGATCAAGGACCATTTATGCCTACCGTTGTTATCACTGGTGCCGCCGGTTTTCTGGGGTCACATCTATGCGATCGGTTTCTAAATGATGGATACCGCGTCATTGGTATGGATAATCTGATCACAGGATCGCCGGATAATATTGAACATTTGTTGGGAACGCCGGAGTTTCGGTTCGTAAACCAGGATGTAACCGAGTTCATCTATGTTTCGGAGCCAGTCGATGTTGTGCTTCATTTCGCGTCACCTGCGAGCCCGCCGGATTATCTGAAACATCCCATCAAAACTCTCAAGGTCGGGGCTCTTGGAACCCATAAGACCCTGGGCTTGGCGAAAGCCAAAGGGGCCAAGTTCCTCCTGGCGAGCACCAGCGAGGTGTATGGGGACCCGCAAGTACACCCACAGCGTGAAGACTACTGGGGCCATGTGAACCCTACGGGACCCCGTGGTGTGTATGACGAAGCGAAGCGATATGCTGAGGCATTGACGATGGCCTACAACCGGGCGCATGGAGTGGATACGCGCATTATCCGTATCTTCAACACCTATGGGCCTCGAATGCGACTCAATGATGGGCGGGTGGTTCCGAATTTTATCTACCAACTGCTGACGGGTAATCCGATCAGCATTTATGGCGATGGCGAGCAGACGCGGTCTTTCTGCTATGTCGCGGATCTGGTCGAAGCGATTGTACGAGTCGTGAACCAGGATGAGATTGACCCATTCAACCTCGGAAATCCGGTAGAGATCAGCATGTTGGAGTTGGCCCAGACGATGGCCAAAATGGCAGGTACCGAATGTCAGTTCGTATATAAGGATCTTCCAGTAGATGATCCGAAACGTCGTCAGCCCGACATCTCTCGCGCAAAAGAGGTTCTGGGTTGGGTGCCTGGCGTGTCCCTTGAAGAGGGTATGCGTGAGACCTTTGCGTATTTCAAAGACCGTATGCCTGTGACTCCCTGAACGGAAGATCCGTTGATGAACGAACGCGAGCGAACACGAAACTTCTCGATTGTCGCGCATATTGATCATGGGAAGTCGACCCTGGCGGATCGATTGATGGTCCTGACCGGCGCGGTCTCGGAAAGAGAAATGCGGGAACAGTTCCTGGACAATATGGACCTGGAGCGTGAACGCGGAATCACTATTAAGAGCCAGACGGTACGGTTGGAGTACGCGGCGGATGATGGTGAGACCTATACGTTGAACCTTCTGGATACTCCCGGACATGTAGACTTTTCCTACGAGGTGAGTCGCTCTCTGGCTGCATGTGAGGGGGCCTTGTTGGTGGTGGACGCCACCCAGGGGGTTGAGGCACAGACCCTCGCGAACGCGTATCTAGCCGTGGAAAGCGATTTGGCTCTGATCCCGGTTGTGAATAAGATCGACCTGCCCTCCGCAGAGCCGGAGCGTGTGCTCGCCGAGGTGGCCGAAGGGATTGGTATCGAGGTCGATCAGGCTGTCCAGGTTAGTGCGAAGACCGGTATCGGGCTAAAGGATCTTGTAGAGACCATCATACGCGAGATACCGCCCCCAACTGGAGATCCCGATGTTCCCCTTAAGGCCTTGATCTTCGACTCCTGGTACGACCCCTATCGTGGTGTAGTCGCCCTTGTGAGAGTGTTTGAGGGGACCCTGAAAGTACGCAGCAAAGTGGAGTTCATGGGGACCACTTTGAAATCTCAGGTTGAAGAGCTCGGCGTCTTTGCTCCTCGCCCGAAGCCTGTGCAGGAATTACAGGCGGGTCAGGTTGGCTATCTGATCACGGGTATTAAAGACATCCGCGAGATCCGGGTGGGTGATACGGTGACGACCCAGGAAGATCCTGCCCAGGTCAGCATTCCTGGCTTTATCCAGATGAAGCCCATGGTCTTTTCCGGGATTTACCCCGTGAACTCGGAAGAATTCTCTCTACTCCGTGAGGCTTTTGAGAAGCTGGCGTTGAATGATCCGTCCTTTACCTGGGAGCCAGAGACCAGTGATGCCCTTGGGTTCGGGTTCCGATGTGGGTTCCTGGGGCTTCTACATATGGAGATCGTCCAGGAACGCCTCGATCGCGAATACGGCATGGAGTGCATCACTACCGCGCCGAACGTTGTCTATAAGGTGGTTCAGAAGGATGGGGAAGAGAGCTATATTGAGAGCCCCAAAGATTTACCGGATGGGCAATATCTCGAGCACGTAGAAGAGCCGATGGTCGCGGCGACTGTGCATGTGCCGGGAGAACATCTGGGCGCGGTGCTGAAGCTGTGTACGGAAAGGCGCGGCACACAGACAAATATGCACTATATGAGTACAAACCGTGTGCAGGTAACCTATCGCCTTCCCCTCGCTGAGATCGTATTCGATTTCTTCGACCGACTTAAGAGCACGACCCGTGGCTATGCTTCCCTCGATTACGAGGTGGTGGGCTACGAGGAGTCCCCGTTGGTCCGCCTTGATGTGATGATTAACGGGAAAATCGTAGATGCTCTGAGTGTTATCGTGCACCGAGATCGTGCCTACCATCGTGGTAAGGCCCTCGTCGCAAAGATGCGTGCCATCATACCAAGGCAGATGTATGAGGTGGCGATACAGGCCGCCATTGGGAACCGGGTCATCGCCCGTGAAAGCGTCCGAGCGTATCGCAAGAATGTGACGGCAAAATGCTACGGCGGCGATATCAGTCGCAAAAGAAAGCTTCTGGAACGCCAGAAAGAAGGAAAGAAACGAATGAAGCAGGTCGGGAACGTGGAGCTTCCACAGGAGGCGTTCTTGGCTATTCTCAAGGTGGACGAATGAGCGGCGAGGAAAAACCACGTCGACACCGGCTTCTCAAGAAACATGGGAAAAAGTTAACTCGTATTGCCGAGGATGCCCTGGCACGAGACGAGGTTCTCGCCGCTGCATCGGACATAGCGGAGACGCCAGGTTTGGCGGCGCGAATTCGAGGAGCTGGCCAGTTTATCCTGGACTGGTGCCTACATCGTCACCGGCGAGACGAGATTCTTGATCCTGCAGCGAAGGACAAAATTGCTCGGCGGTCACGACGAGTAGCTACCATGATCGCCGCCGAGTCGAAATCGGTCGATCGAGAAGCCTTTGATTATAATGTTCGCAAATTGGAGAAGGCGTTGATTGTGAATGGGCTTTGGAGCGCAAAGTCCTTTTGGCGGGAGATTATCGAGGCGTTCGCTGTTGCTGCACTTATCGCCTTTTTCGTGCGGTCTTTTATTGCCGAACCATTCAAGATCCCGACAGCCTCTATGGTGCCTACCTTGCGGGTTGGCGATTATATCTTCGTAACCAAGTTCTCCTATGGCCTGCGGGTTCCTTTTAAGAACCAGCATATGATTGAATATGATCATCCGAACCGAGGGGATGTGATCGTCTTCGAATACCCCGACCGAAAGGATCCAAACGATTACGGAAAGAATTTCATCAAACGGGTGGTTGGAATGCCCGGTGATCGGGTGCAGCTTATAGATAATGTACTTTCGATCAATGGGACGCAGGTCACGACCCAACTTGAGGAAAAAGGTGTCCCCTGTGACGATGGTCGCTCGGCCAGCACGACACAGTCGGCCTGTCATTGTGACGTCCAGAAAGAGACCCTTGCGGGTACGACCTATTACACGCAGCATTTCTCTGACGACGCACATAACCGACTCCGTTGCCCGCCCGCGGAATGTGGTAATGGGCTATGCGAGGCCTTTGAAACCCCGATGGGTTGCCCCCAGGATTGTAGCCAATCTAGAGGTCGACCCAGCACAAATTATATGCCAGATTGTTGCGGCGAACCGGATTGGCCAGCGACCGGTCAAGGGGCGGTCGGCCTGGTAGCGGTTACGCCGAATGAAGGAGGCCAGGTGGAGGTCCCAGAGGGCCATTATCTGGTGATGGGTGATAATAGAGACAATAGTCATGACGGACGAAAATGGGGGTTCGTTCCCTTTCAGAACATTAAAGGAAAGGCCTGGATGATCTGGTGGGCAAGCCGAAAGTCCCGGATCTTCAGTTCCGTGCACAAAACAGCGTCAGGTGGAGCAGCACATGCAGCTGGTAAATGAGCGAATATTAATCGATGCGACGGCTCTTGGTAGAGTTGTTAGACGAATGGCTGTAGAGACCATCGAGAAATCGGAGGGGCTCGACAATCTGGTTCTGGTAGGAATTCACACGGGTGGCGTGCATCTGTGTGAAAGAATCGCAAATGCCATAGAAGAGGTGGAAGGCGAACGACCGAATTCCGGACGTATCGATATTACTCTCTATCGAGATGACGCCTTTTTAGGTTTGCCACGACCCGTCATCGGTGAGACCCGTATCCCGAACGACAGCATCGCAGGCAAGACCGTGGTGTTGGTGGATGACGTCCTATTCACGGGACGAACGGTGCGGGCGGCATTGAACGCCCTGCTCGACTTTGGTCGACCATCGAAGATTCTTTTAGCGGTACTTGTAGACAGAGGGCGGCGAGAGCTGCCCGTACAAGCCGACATCGTTGGCTACAATGTGACCACGGGCCCCATGCACGTGGTCGAGGCGGAGCTAAAGGAGTCTGGTGGAACCGACCAGGTGGTCCTCTACAAACGCAGGACAGACGCACAAGAAGGGGGTGCATGATGGACCCGATGAATGCTGGCGGGGGGCCCTTGCGGCATCTCCTGGGCCTCGACAATGTACCGGCGGAGACCATCCAATTAATATTGGATCAGGCCATTCACATGAAGGATATCATGTCGCGCCCCTTTAAGAAGGTGCCTGCGATGCGAGGTACTACGGTCGTAAATTTCTTTGTGGAGCCATCCACCCGGACCCGAATCTCTTTCGCCTTGGCAGAAAAGCACCTATCGGCTGACACGGTCTCGTTCAGCCCGTCGACCAGTAGCCTGAGTAAAGGGGAGACCCTGCTGGACACAGCTCGAAATTTAGAGGCGATGCAGCCCGATATCCTGGTTATACGTCATCGCGCAACCGGGGCACCGCATTTTCTGGCCCGTGCCCTGAACTGTAGCGTAGTGAACGCGGGAGACGGAATCCACGAGCACCCGACCCAGGCCCTACTCGATCTTTTCACGATACGAGAGAGCAAGGGGAGGCTCGCGGGCCTGAAGGTCGTGATCGCCGGTGATATTGCACATAGCCGTGTGGCGCGCTCCAATATCTTCGGCATGGTCTCGTGCGGTATCGATGTGCGCGTGGCTGGCCCACGGACGATGTTGCCCCAGGGGATCGAAAATCTAGGGGTGAAGGTCTTTGATCGGCTTGAGCCCGCGGTGGAAGGTGCCGATGTGGTGATGATGTTACGCATACAGCGGGAGCGCCTCGGCGAAGCCTTGTTCCCGTCGGCCAGAGAATACTTTCGGTTCTTCGGCCTGACGAATGATGTTCTGTCCCTGGCGGATAAGGACGCGATTGTAATGCACCCTGGGCCTATCAACCGATGTGTCGAGATCGACCATGATATTGCCGACGGTCCACGTAGTGTGATTCTAGACCAGGTTACCAACGGAATCGCGGTGCGCATGGCGGTCCTGCATCTTGTGAATCAAGCAAGATTAGAGGCTCGGGGCGTTGGTACGGGTGGCCCAACGTCGGTTGAGGCGATGGAGGAAGGAACATGAGCGAGCAGGGAAAAGTTCTGAACCCCTTCAGCGGGGAGGTCAGCGATATTACGCAGGAGTTAAGCGCCAAGCTTGGCGCGGATGATACCGAAGGTCTACGGTACGTGGCGCCGCCCCTGGTGGACCTTGTGGCCTATCCCCAGGAACCCGGAAACGAACATCGTGAAACACTGGAAGAGCTGGCTCGCGCTGCGCAGATTGGTGGTGTCGGTCTTGTAGGGCTTATGCCCGACGTGACCCCAGTGGCGGACCACGACGGTGTTGTACGTACCTTACGTGATGGAGCGGCGACAGCGGAAACGGGAGTGGAATTCATTCCCCACGGTGCGTTGAGTGTTGGCCTTGGGCACGAAGATATTGCTCCTATGGGCGAGTTGAAGGCGGCCGGTGTTCGGATGGTTACCGATGGTGGGCAGCCCATAAAGAACACGGGCTTCATGCGCCGGGTTCTAGAGTATGCGCGGAATTTTGACTTGCCGGTCTTGATGCGTCCCATGGATCCCTATCTGAGCGCGGGCGGACTCGCGCCGGAGGGCCCGATTGCGACACGATTCGGCCTCCCACCGGTACCCGATGCCAGCGAGCGTCTAGGCGTGTTGCGCGCGGGAGAGATGGCCTTGTTGACCGGCGCAGAGGTGGTGCTCTTTCCCGTAGTAACAGAGCAGGGGCTCGACGCCCTTCAGGCTGTTCGTAGCCGAGGGGCAAGAGTTCGGGCCGGAACCGCCCTTCCCTATCTCCTCTGGAATGTAAATCACCTGCAATCCTATGACGGCTTGTATAGAGTAGACCCGCCCCTGAGCCGCATCTCCGACGTGGAGGCCCTCGCCGAAGCGGTTCGTAATGGCACCATAGACTTTGTCGCGAGTGGGCATCGGGCAGTCAACGCCTCGGAGAAAGAGACAGAGCTACCCATCGCTGAGCCCGGGATGGCGTCAATGGCCCACATCTGGACATTGCTCCATCAAATTTCTGTAGAGCAGAATATACCGGTGATGGACCTGGTGAAATGCATGACAGTCGGGCCAGCGAAGATTCTGGGGTTGGATTCCTGGGGAGCGCAGCTTGGGGTCGTTGACAGTGTCTCACCCCAGAGTGCGGGTGAGCTGAAAGGAATGGCTCGCAACATGCCGGACTTCGGTGTAGATAACGAACGATTGCGTGTCCTTTGGGACACCACAACTTCCCGTGCAGGGATCATTGGAGCAACAGTATGAAGCCGAAAGGTGCACTTTTAGTATTGGCAGATGGACGCGTTTTTCGTGGCACGTCTTTGGGGGCCCACGGTACAGCAACCGGAGAGGTGGTGTTCACCACCGGTATGACAGGCTACCAGGAGACTCTTACGGATCCGTCCTTCGCAGGACAGCTGATCACCTTCACCTATCCACATATCGGAAATTATGGGACCAACCCCGTAGACCCGGAATCCGCCGCGATCCATGCGAAGGGTGTGATCGTTCGTTCCGCGACGAAAACTCCGAGTAATCAACGGGCGACAGATAGCCTCACGAACTACCTCCGCGAGCACCGCCTTGTAGGAATTGGTGATGTGGATACGCGAGCCCTGACGAGACATATCCGCTCCCAGGGATCCATGCCCGCCTTGATCTTCAGCCCCTTTGACGCGGACAGTGCGGACGCCAACGAGGTTCTCGCGAGTCTTAAGGAGACAGCGGCCGGCATCCAGGGAATGGCTGGGCAAAACCTCGCCCATCAAGTCTCCTGTTCCCAGCCCTATCAGTTTGAGGGCAGTGCCGGAACAACGGCCGAGGCTGGTGCGGGCCCGAAGGTGGTTGTGGTAGATTACGGGATGAAGCGAAACATTGCCGCCTCCCTTGCCCGGAGAGGTGCGAGTGTCACGGTAGTGCCTGCTTCAACATCGGCACAAGATATTATCGATCTAAAACCCGACGGCGTGGTCTTGAGCAATGGCCCCGGCGATCCTGACGCGGTCGATGGTGCGCCAGAGACGGTCCGCTCTCTTCTTGGCCAGGTCCCACTCTTTGGCATTTGCCTGGGTCACCAGATCATGGCGTTGGCCGTGGGCGCTTCGACGTATAAAATGAAATTTGGACACCGGGGTGTAAACCAACCGGTGCAGCAGGTGGGAAGCCATCGGGTGTATATTACCAGTCAAAATCACGGCTTCGCCGTAGACCCCGACACCCTCCCCGCGGAAGCGACTGCCACCTTCATTTGTCCCAACGATGGGTCCCTGGAAGGCTTTGAGCTGAAGGATTCGCGCGCTATGGCTGTTCAGTTCCATCCTGAGGCCTGTCCTGGGCCACAAGACACCGCGTTCCTATTCGATCAGTTCATCGAAGGCATACGGTAACTTCGATTACTCTTTTGCCTTGGGCTTGATCTCCATGGACATGGTTAGCGTCATGTGCATGGTCTGAGACTGTCCACCATTATTCGCGGACATCACAGCGTTGGTGGTCGTGTCCATTTTGAGCGCAGGCACGACGCTGGCGAGGTTCACGCTCATCGTACCGGTACCGGTTGTGGTGAGAGAGTCCATTGTTGCGGTCACGCCAGGGGGAGCGTCCGGGATAGCCAGCGGCTGGGACCGGGCGGTCTGCTTCATGGTTAAGCGTAGTTTTACAGTCGTTTCGGTTCGTTCCAGGATCTCATAGGTTGCGACTTGTTGTACCTGGACCCCATTGGAGGAGACCGATGTTTTTGCTTCCCATTTTGCACCTACACCGACCGCTTCTTCTGGGAATGGGATTACGGACTGCCGCATGCTCTGCTCGACACTGTCCATAATCTGGCGAGCATCTTTGCTCGTGCCCGCCTTCAAGACCTGCTTATAATTCTTGAACTGCCCACGCGTTGTTACTTGCCCCGTGGCTTCCACTCCTTCCAGGTCCTTGAGGCTGGTTTGCATGGAATCCCGCATAAGCTTATTGCCGCCTTCGCCAACGACGGTAGCTCGCTTGATTTTCGTCCGATAGGCAAGGTCTCCTGTCTCTGCGTCCACAGACGAAGGCGTGGTGGACATCGCCATCTCCATTGTGGGCAGGACCATCTTGGGGATGGGTGTGCCCCCTCCCGCCATCGCCATGGACATATCGAGGCGGTATACAGCCGTCTCCTTCCCCTCTGCGCCGAAGGAGTACCGTAGAGGTGTCCGTGGCTCTGCACCCGCTTCAAGTACCTTGACGGGCTGTTGCGTTACGCTTGTAGCCGTGTCACTGGCCGCGGTGTTGGCTTGCGCATAGAGCTGCCCAATACCGCAGGTCGCGATAAGGCCAGTGATAAGGAGTCCGGCGAGGATACGGGAGGCAAATCTAGACATTGATGTTCTCCGAATGCGATGGGTCGGCGATCTAGGAATCTCGGCACTCTAATCTCTGCGCTCGAGTGGATCAACATTCCTTTACAGATACCAGCCTTGAAACCTCTGAAGGTTCGTTTCCATTTCCAAAATACCAGGGGGGTGTTTTGGTGATGGAGCGAGATAAGCCAGAAGTATGGGGGTAAACCGGCAATTTACTTGAGCTGAACGGACAGCCCAGGTAGAAGAGCGCTTCGAATTTTGGGCCGGAATATCCGGTGTCTGGTGCTTTTAACAACGCGCGAGGAAATGATGAATACGTTTCGCATTTGGAATACTTTGGTTTTGGTAGCTGTGTTGTCCTTTGGTGTTGCCTGTGGTGGAGACTCCGGTGATACCGGTACAGAGCCTGTAGGCTGCCAGGATTTAGACAATGACGGGGCGTTCGGTGCCACGGCGAGTTGTCCCTCTGGACAAGATTGTGATGATGGCAATGCCTCTCGTTTTCCGGGTGCCACGGAGACCTGCGGCGATGACATCGATCAGGATTGTGATGGTTCCGATGCCGCCTGTTGTGTAGACGCTGATAACGATGGCGTTTTCGCTGCGGTACCAGAGTGCCTGGAGGGCACCGATTGCAACGATGCCGATGGCGGTATCTCTCCAAACGCGGAAGACATCTGTGGAGACAATATCGATCAGGACTGCGATGGCACCGACGCAGCCTGTTGTGAGCCCGTTTGTGAGTTTACGGATGGAAGCCCCGTGACATGTGGTGATGATGGCTGCGGTGGTAGCTGCGGTGAATGTCCGGAAGGCGCCAACTGCTTGGACGGCACCTGCTTCGTCGGCTCACCCGACTCTTGCGCAGGCCGTTGTGATAGTTACGATGATCAGGCCAATTGCCAATGCGATAACCTATGTTTCAACGCTGGCGACTGTTGCGAGGATATGTGCGACGAAGGTGTCTGTTTGGAGGTACCATCGCTGGCTGGCCAATGTGGCTGTGATGATCTCGATGGTGACGGTTACGGCGAAGGTCCCAACTGTCTTGGAGCGGACTGCAACGACACGGACGCAACCGTTAACCCTGAGGAAGAAGAGATCTGTGAAAACGGCAAGGATGACGATTGCGTCGATGGTGATGCGGAATGCGAATTCGTTGAGTGCACCGAAGAGACGGACACCGATGGCGACGGGTACGGAACCGCCAGCGGATGTGAGGTGAAGGATTGCGACGACACGAACAATGCTATCTTCCCCGGTGCAACAGAGATCTGCGGCGACGAGATCGATCAGGATTGTGATGGCGTCGATCTACCCTGCTCGGGTGTCGACTGTATCGACGAGGACGGAGACGGCTATGGGGAAGGTACAGAATGTACCGGCCCCGATTGCAATGACTCAGCCCCGAACATAAACCCGGCCGGAACAGAGGCGTGTGGGAATTCACTCGACGATGACTGTGATGGCACCATCGACGAAGACTGTCCCGAAGACTGCGTCGACGCGGATGGTGACGGTCATTATTCCGTTGCCAGCTGTGAGGAAGGTGATGATTGTGATGACACCAACGCTACAATCTCTCCTTCGAAGGCGGAGGTATGTGACGATGGTGTTGATCAGGATTGCAATCCGGACAATGAGGCCTGTGACCCAACCGCTTGCATGACCGACGAGTCTTGCCCTGCGTCCGAGTGGTGCGACACCAATACGGGCAACTGTTATCGACCAACGATGTTGCAGTGGTGGGCGCCCGTTGTGTACGCCGACACGAACGCTTCCGGATTAGGCTGGGACTTCTTTACGACTGTCGACTTTGATGGCGACACTACCGCTGGCAACAATGGCGATCATATTGAATCCTCCCCATTGAAAGCGGTGGTGTATACCTCAACAGTCGAAACAGGCACGCACGCATACCTCGGTTACTATTTCTATTTCCCGATGCGCTGGAGCGATGCCCTTTTCTTCGGTACGGAGTACGAAAACGCGATGCGTGGTGTTCTGCTTGTTGTCCGAAAGGGTGATGGCGAGGGATATGGGCAGTTGGAGCTGGTTCTCACAACTACAGAGAACAATATCCGGTCCTACGCCGCGGCCGGCATGAGCTTTCTTCCCATTCCCATTGGTTCAGCAAAGCTTGTGGATGAAGATGGCCATATGCGTCCGGCGATATACATTGACACTGAAAGTCATGCCATATCGGCGAATAAGAATTGGGAAGACGGATTCCCCGGTGGAAATGGGGTGATTTACACCTATGGATACGAGTCCACGGTGCCTGAGAATCTGATTCAGGATGCCACCTATACGCTGACCCCCCTCACGGATAGCATCTGGGCTGATCGTTTCGAAATCGGGCCAACCAAGATGTTCGATGAGTTTGGGCACTTCGCCGGTGATGACACCGACGATCGCAGCCTGGCCCCCTGGGGATTTGTCGATGCCTCCTCGAGTACGACCGTTCTTGCGGGTGAGTTCCTCTATGATCCTGCGTCTCTGGTGCAGCGCAAGCACGTTGTGGGATGGGGCACATTCGACACGCGCTATGTAGAGAATGATTTCGCTCTGTCCGTCGAGCTCTTGGACATGTACGTCTATGAGGACACGGACGGCTTTGGTGCTGGCAATCCCGATGTCTACATCAACCTCTACCTCCACGATGGGAGTGGAGCGGAACGTCGTGTACTGGGTGAGAGCACTGGTCTACAGAACAGTTGGAAACAAGACGAGGTGGAATTGAACACCTATATCAACTTGATGACCAATCTGGAGCGTTATTGGTTCTACGGTCTGGAGTACCCCGGCAAGCCCTACTTCGGTATTGAGATTCGTGATGCGGATACCTTATTCGACGACTGGCTGATGAATCCGGGCGAGCGAAGCTACCAGACATTCCTCGGTTATAAGATTGTAACCTGGGAATATAGTGATGCCGCGATCAAGGTGACCAACCCCTGATCGAAACGGGCCCGATGGGCCATATTTTCAAAAAAAGCCTGGCTAGATGCCGGGCTTTTTTTTGTTCGCCTTGAGCTTGAGCGCGTCCATTGCCATAATCATACGTCGGGATGTTGGTAAGGTAGAGAGGTTTATGGCGAACTTTCGGCATAAAAGGCGATGCATCGTTTTCGTTTGTTTCAGTCTAATTACAGCCCTGGGATTGGTGCTGGCGAGTGGCTGTGGCAAAAAAGAGACAGCGAGCACCCCTGTACCCAAGGGGCCAATGACCCTGCTCCCAAAGGATGTCTTTTTTGCATTCTCATTCGACGCGACAGGGTTTTCGCCAGCTACAAGAGACGAGATTGAGATCTTGTTATTGGATTCTGTCCCGGAAGATGCGCAGCGGGTCTATAAGCGTTTTCGGGAAACAGCCAAGGGTTTTACTTCGGGCAAGGTGAAAGGCTTCGTGGCCGGCGAACTACCCAATAATAAAGCGGTCGGCCTCCTGATGCTCGACTTCGACACTTCTCTCTTCCTGGAGGCCTTCAATGAGGGCATGAAGACGGCCGGTATACGAATGCAGCCAGCTGGTGAGTTCAATGGTTACCAATTATGGAACGGCGTGAACTCGGAAGGGGTTGGCAAGGCCGTTTCGGTGTTGGATGAGAGTCGAATCGCGATTGCAGAGGATCCGGAAACCCTTCAATTGCTACTGCAGTCCATCTCCGGAGAGGCCCCTACCCTCGTGGATAATCCTAGAATGTATGAACTGTTATCTAAACTGCCGCCCACGGGACAGTTCAAGATCGTCGGTCACCCCGATGATCCGGATGTAAAAAGCCTCTCGCTCGGGTTGGAATTTGGCGACGTCGCCACCACTGCGCAGATCTTCGTTCATATGGCGGAGGTCCCGACGGGGGAAAATAGAGTCATCCTTGATAACTTTGAGAGCACCCGTGGAACCCTGGCTTCTGTGATCGCCGTACAAGCCCGCCAAGAGCTCTCCGATGCCTTTCCAAGGCCCGTTTTGGATCAATCAATTAAACTTTTATCGGAGATCATCCGAAATATGAAATTGAAACACCACGGGAAAGCACTATCCATACATACCAGCGTAAATTCGACGGTATCCGACTTTTTTGGTTGGCTAAGGGTGGTTGCGATGGCCCGCAGTGTTAGCGATGCGGTTCGCGATGGGGTTCAATAGTGCGGTGGCTTAAAAGGAATTGGAAGAGCGAGATCCGTCCGGTCATTCGGTTGGCGGGAGTTCTGGTTGTTTTTTCGCTGTTTATCGCCGGCTGTGAAGCGGAAGAAGGCCCCTTCACCCTGGAAAAGGATGCGGCCCTTGAGATCCAGCCCGATGGCCCGATCGTATTTTTTGAGGGGTCGATGTCTGTGGGTGAAACCCAATGCCGTAATATCCTCGTGCGTAACACTGGAGACGGCGACCTTTTACAGCTTAATGCCATCTACCTTGAATATGACGCACCGTCTGAGCCAGCTCCCGCCTTTTTCCTCAACGATGTCCCCGCACCTGGAACATTAGTATCTGCCCTGGGGCAAGGTGCAGGGACGGGTATTGGTGAGGAGGCTGAGATCCGTCTTTGTTATCGGCGGCATGATGATGGGCATATGCGGATTGCGAATCTGGTGATTGAAAGCAACGATCCCAACAAGCCGAAGGCCATGTTCCCCATCGAAGAGCAGGAAGGCCAGGCCCTTCTGGTTACGGTCCCAGCGGAGGTCGTTTTCTCCTACGTCGAGGTAGGAAAGTTTAAGGATATGATAGCTACGGTGTTGAATACGGGGTCGGAGCCCGTTGAAGTCGATGCCCTGGCTCTTATTGGGGACGAGGGCTTTACGGTCTTTATTCAGGACGAGGGTGTAGAATATACCGTATTGGCAGGACAGGACATGGCACTTGATAACCCCATCTCTATTGGCTCCAACGAGTCGTTGGTGTTGCGGGTTCGGTTCAAGCCAACATCAACCTTCCCTCGTGCGGCGGCTGCAGCGCTGGACTGGAGGTCTGGGAGCGCAACGGGCACTCTCTCCATGCCGATTCGTGGGAACGAAGGGCCGTGTATCCATCTCGAGCCTGCCGTCGTTGATTTTGGGTTTAAGAAGGTTGGTGGAACCTACGGCTATGATGTTCAGATCACAGCCTGTGGCCAGGATCCTTTAGAGATTCGTAGGATTCGGCTTGGAGACAGTGGCTCGCCAAATTTCGTGCTCGATGAAAATTCGTTTCAGATTCAAGGTGGTACGGGCTATGAGTCCGCGGAGTGGCCGAGTTCCACCTATCCGGCTGTTATACCGCCCCAACGATCTGCACGTTATATCGTCCTATACACACCGACCGAACTGAGCCCGATGGATGAAGAAGGGACACCTGTCCCCGAGGTAACGACGGGCTATGTGGAGACAAACACCTTTGAAGGAGAAGTCTCATTCACGGTGAATGGTTATGGCTCTACAGAGGCGTGCTCTACGGCCGTGATTACGGTGGAACAAGGGCTTAATGAAGTCGCGCCACAGACCGTCCTCGACGTGTCCGGGAGCAACAGCATTCCGGCTTCCGGGACGATTAGTAACTATGTCTGGAATGTGGAGCGACCCGAAGGGGCGGAGGGCTATTTCTTTCTCGACGATCCGGTTCATGGAACCGTCGTCATGGGAGACACAGCGGTTTATCCCGATGTAAAATATGCTCTCAATACGGCGGGTGTGTACCGCTTCCGACTGGATGTGGAGGACTCTGCTGGAAATGTCTCCTGTCTCCCCGCGTATCGCGAGATTACCGTGATACCCGATGAAGCGATTCATGTGGAGCTTACCTGGGAAACTCCCGGAGACACCGATCCTTTCGATGGCTTTGGTTCGGATATGGATCTCCATTTCGTACACATCCAGGGGGCAAATGCAGCCGACAATCCATACGACTATTTCCCTCCACCCTCGGGTGATGGATTGGCAGATGGCTATTTCGACCCCACCTGGGACGCACATTATTGGTGGAACTCGGGTATCACCGTCATTCCGGACTGGGGGACGCTCGCTGTAGAGGGCGACACACCCACTCTCGATCGAGATGACACGGATGGTACGGGCCCTGAAAACCTGAATCTCAATCTACCCGAAGACGGCATCAATTATAGAATTGGCGTGCATTATCGTTACGACAACGAATTTGGGCCCTCCACACCGACGGTACGAGTCTACATTTATGGAGTCCTTACGGAGACCATCGTGGGATGCCCTATGACATCGTGTAGTTTATGGGATGTGGGGATCATCGCATGGCCAAACGATATGGTGGACAGCTTTGGATGTGACAACAGCAACCCTCTAACACCCTGTGGCACAAGCCCGGAATGCAGTCATGTGGTGATTCAAGACTACGCCCCTAGCGTGGCGTACGGACCGGCGTTTAAGGCCGTCGCTTGTGATACCGCAGAGGATTAGTGGATCGGTATCCACCGTAGGACAATGTCGGTCTCGTCGTCGTTGGTAGATGTCCAGCCTACGATGGCGTTGTTGATATCCACTGGGATCAAGAATGGGCGCTTCTGGTCCCCTTCCCAGGTTCGATTTATCATCTGACGTGGCCCAACCAGTCCCCCGCTTGCATTCCGTCGCTGTAGTTCGATGCCATGCTGGTCATAGTCCAACTCGGTGCCGGCGATGTTGAGCGCATCTCGGGATGGCCAGGTGATGAGAATCTTACTGTCACTAAGATGTGCTACGGCCGGAGAACCCTCCGGTTGTCCTATGTTGGAGTTCACGGTTTCGGTGGTCAATACTCCCATCGTACCAAGGTAGATCCGTGAACAGTCGATGTTGTGATGATTGACGTTGCTCGCTTCATCCGACTGCCAACAGACCGTGGCCTCTGTGCGGCTGGGGTTTACATCCGCGGCTAGATAATGGGCGATATCCGCAGTGGCGTTCAAGACGAAGGATTCACCAAGGGGCTGCCCGAGATGATCAAGCTGTCGTACTCGAACCTTTTGTGTGCTGCCGGTCGCTTCCATACTTCGCCATGCGAGGAAAAAGCTTGGACCTTCGAAGGCCGTATCCGTACGCAATGGGATGAGTATGGGATAGGCCTGGTTATGACTGAACTGTTTGCCGACCTCTATGGGATCCACATCGGGCTCGACGATATTCAGGTCACTATCCAATCTGCGCAAATAGATTCCCACATGGTTGATGCAGCCCTGGCAGAGCCAGCCATCCCACACCAGAAAGACATCTCCGGTGGGCGGGTCAACCACGGGTTGAGCGTTGTTGGCGGTAGCAATCGTATTGTCCCATACGAGGACGGGATCGGTAAGGAATGTCCCGTCGTATTGCACCGCACGCACGTAGGGGCGCGACCCCAGTTGGCCGAACGGGGCGCCACTCCAGGCCACGTAGAA
>MDTE01121113.1_pt1 | contig 44406 bp, 42 predicted proteins | sample 811231 | NCBI WGS metagenome assembly MDTE01 (sample SAMN05326651, study PRJNA326480) | marine metagenome | isolation source: seawater | place: Indian Ocean: Red Sea | collected 2010
CAAAATACGGCGCTTTAAATATTTATGAACGTATATACTATTCAGGAATCCACGATTACCTACATCAAGAGCAAATGAACAGAGTAACTCAACACAAAAGTTTCCCTAATTTAGATCATTAACTTTTTCTTCTATGCTATTGTATTTATTTGCATTACAGATATTCATATTTAAAAGAGAACAAAGAATATAGTCAAATCTATTCTTTGATCCAGTCTTTTATTGTCTTAGGAAATCTTGATTCGTTGTAACGCCTCTTAACTGGAAGAACTTCCGTTTTAGAAAACCCTCTTCTTGCTATCAAGTAATCTTTATTTTTGCTTTTAGCAAAAATAATCGTTCGAAGTTTATTTTCATTTTTCCCATACAAAGTAACCGTCATACGGTAATTATCAAAGTCATATTCGTTCTTTCCTATATCAGACTCCTCATATTCCAAATCTTTCAATCTATTCAAGAAACCGTCTACTTCCGCAACGTTCACCTTTTTTTCTTTCAAATTTGTAAACTCCCAAGAGTTTTTGTCAGTTCCCCCAAAAAGACCTGCGAGAGGTCTTCTAAGAATCATTTTCTTTCCGTCTGGATATGCCACAATTAATTTCTGGATTTTCTCTATACTATCAAATACTATAAGTCTTCTATCTCTGAAGTATTTAGTTCTTCTGGTTATTTTTTCGTAATCTTTCTTTTTCAACATAAAAATTCTTTCTTGTCCGACAAATTTTCCATAGGCTTTCTTTCCATCCAATAATTTACTTATTATAAAAGTATGGAGAGTTTCTTTGTCCTCTTTTTTCTTCTTAATATAAACATCGAATTTCCTAACATCTTTCGATTCCAGTCCATATTCTGAAAGATTTTTTTTAGGATTATCAATATAACCTGCAGAATTAGACCACTTTATATCCCATAGCAAATCATCAATATGCTTATGCCTTCCCTTAAACTTAACTGTCCTTGTCCCAGCAGAAGATTCTACTGATACATCCCATTCTTTTTTTGATTTTCTAATTGAATCGAATGTATTTCCATCCCAAGAAAAACGTATGCGCGTAACATGATCTACATCATAATCAATCAGAGTTTTCTTTCTTATCTTGAATGTGTCCTTGGGCAAATTATTCATGGTATGTTCTTTCATCAAAAAAACAGGCCCACCACTAAGCCTTCTCGCATAGAATAATATTTCTTTCTTCTTCTTTGCCTTGGGATCCTTTGCATTCAGAGGAGCAAAACTAATCTCTCTCTCACCTACAATCACTCCGTCATCTGGTTTTTTTGAAGCTCTGTCTTTAAAAACATGGTAGATATACTTAGGATTATCCAATCCGTATTTAGACAAATCTTTTGGATCCTCTTCGACAAATCGAGCAACCTGATCCCAGCGTAAAGTCGAGACCACTCCTTCTGTTTCTACTGCATCTGATTCTTCATTGAGTGGATAAATCAAATTCCATTTGTCTTTGTTTTTTTCATTCCTTGTAGCATCAAAGATTTTTTTCATCCCCCTAGAGAATGCACTGACTTTATTTGCATCAGCTGGAATTGTAGTTATGAGATATTTGTCTCTGATATCAAAGATTTTCTTGTCAAATTTTTTCAAAACTGCAATATCTACAGTTGCTACTTCTCCATTGCCAAGCAAAACATATCTAAATTTTTTTGTAGGATTTTTATTTCCTAATTTCAAAACTATATTTTTAGAATTTTTGAAATTCATTGACAAAAGTTGTTTGGTATCGCTAAGTCCAAATTCTTTAAGAGAGTCCACTTTTCCGATTCGTCTTTGTTCTTTAATCTGAGCAACCACTTTCAACATTTTATCCAAAACGTCTTCATCAACGCTGGCAACAATAGGTTTAATTATAGAAAAACCTTTCCCATTACGTTTTAATACATATTTGTTGTTTTTACCGTAAAAAGAGAGCCTTTCTAGATTTGAAGTTTCATTAGAACCGATTAATTTAAGGCTGATTTCTTTTTTCTTTTGAACTTCTTTTGCCCATTTAACATCATATAGATAGTAGGCTGAAGATAGGACTACCAGGATAAGTAATAGGAATAAATTTTTCTTGCCATTCACCTTAGACGCCTTCTTTTATCTTAACCTTCTTCTACTTACATAAACGGCAGTTCCAATCAAAATGATAAAAATCGGGATAACAAGAAACGTTAATATCCATACATAAGATCCTTCATTTCCTTCAATAAGCAATGGATCACCCGTTCTAGTTTTAGGTCTTATAGAAATCAAATCTTTCTCTCCACCTAACCAGTTCATTGAATTTAAGACTAAATTTGAATTTCCTTGCATACGAATATATCCATCGGTTGCAAAATCCACATCTCCATAAACAACCATTCTTGCTTCTTTTTTGTTAATTTTAGATTGGAAGGAGGCTGCAGCACCAAGTGTAACAGGACCAGAATTAATGCTTTTCTCATCATAGGACAACTCTTTATCACTCACCTCTACCTTTGGGACCCAGAAACTTCCTTTGCCAGTTTTGACTAGTTCCTCACCCTTTAAGCCAATTTTAGGGTCTGCTTTAAAATTAACTATTCTTGAGGTAGGAAAAACTGTTGCCAATCCTTTTAAACTTTTTGTAATTTCATGAATACCGTAACTAGCAACAAAAGGAGTTAGAGCATTCCCACCAACCATTGCAAACCTAACTGCCTGGGGATCTATCACATATGATTTTGGGGTTTTAAATCCATATTTATTTAATAGCGAATAAAGATTTTCAAAGGAATTCTCATTCATTCCGAAATTCGGCTCTAAGAAAACTAAAAGTCTACCCCCCTTATCCATATAATCTTTTAAGAATTTAGATTCGATAGAGGTAAGATCTTTTTTAGGATCTGCAATTACTAAAATTCTAGCATCTTTCGGAACTGCCTTCTCTCTTACAAGTAACAAAGGCTCTGTTTTGTAATTATCTCCCCTAAGGAAATTTGCGAGCGCAAATAAGTTTTTACGACTTTTTCCTCCAGCAAAAAGTCTTTCGCCATGACCAGTCAAAAAATATACTTTTTTCTGTTCTGTCTGAACTGTTTTTAATATAGCGTTAACAATTGCATTTTCCGACAAGGAATATATTTTTTCTGATCTGAAATTTTTAGATAAAGGCATTTTTCCTTTACCAACTTTGGACTTTAATTTTGCTGAAGGTATTTTATTGGGAAATCTATGGACCACAACAATAGTGCCGTAATGTTCGACATCATACAATTTTGCAACTGTTGGATTCGCATCTAGGTCAATAAATTTAAAACTAACTTGACTTGTATGCCTAGTGTACCTTTCCAAAGCCTCTTTTATAGAAGGCTGTCGTAATTTTTTAATAAAAGCAATAAGTTCAATGCTGACTTTTTCTCTATCTAGTTTTTTCAAAACTTTTACTGTTTTACTAGAAAGACTATGAAACTTACCTGGAGTAATATCCCAAATATGAAAATGTTTAAAAGAGAAGAGATTTAAAACAAAAATCAGGGAAACAACCACGAAACACATTATGGTTACTTGTATTCCTGACTTAGTTGATCTTTGGCTAAAACCTTTCTTCAATTCCGAGCTAGATGACCATAACGCAACAACAAAAAGTATAACACCTAAGAAACCGGTTACATAAACCCAGTAAGAAACGCCTTCAAAAAGATCTCTGCCTGCCCAACCGGTTATGGTAAGAACAAGAAAAAAAGCTGAGGCTATAAAAATATACAGTGATTGACTTGCCAAGATTTACCCCCTCCACCGATGAGATTCTAGTGACCTTAGCGAAAGAAATAAACAGATAAAAATCAAACTCAAGAAAAAGATTATATCTCTTGTATCAATAATTCCCGCAACAAAATTTTTCAAATGCAATCCAATAGACATTTGACGCAATACTGTCGAAACTATCGCGGGTGCGGATGCTGAAAGAAATTCAACAATAAAACTCAATAACAAAATCATAAACGCCGACATCGCGGCTATGATTTGATTTGACGTCCAAGAACTAGCCAAAAGACCTACCGAAAGAAACGAACAACCCATTAGAAAAATTCCTAAGAACGATGACGCTATTACTGACCACTCCACTCTGACAAAAGTGCTTAATAGAACAGGATAAATCAATAAAATTAAAAGCATCAGTAGATAAATAGAAACTACTGAAAGAAACTTACCTAAAAGAATTTGAGTGTCTTTAATAGGATAAGTCAGGAGCATCTCCATAGTCCCCTGTTTTTTTTCTTCACTAAACAATTTCATTGTAAGAAGAGGAGTTATAAACAACAGAGTTACACTCACACTGGCAAAAACCTGCTGAGAGAGGATCCACGATGTAGGGGTTATATTATATTGCGCAGCTAATTGGGGATTTCGAGAAAGTTGCATCGATATCATTCCATACTGTGCAAACGCACTGGAGAAAAAACCACCCATAAACAAACTCCATACACCCAAAACTACATAAGCAATAGGTGAAAAAAAGAAACTTGAAAGTTCTCTTTTGCATACAACCAAGACACTATTCATCGACATTCTCCTCAATACTACCAGTTTCCCCACTTACTATTTTTACGAAAATTTCTTCCAAAGTAATACTTTCTTTTCGTATCTCTGTAAGTTTCCCAGATTTCTCATATACAACAGATGCTAAATTTGCACGAAGATCCTTTTCAGAATCTACTTCATAGTGTACCTCTCCATTTTTAATACCTCTCAAACGCACATTTTCCACTCCATCTATACCTTTTAAAATTTCTGAAAATTTATCTTCTTCTCCAGCTACGGACAAAAATGTTCTATTTTTCTCATTCATACTATCAGCAAGGGCATCTAATTCTCCTGCTGCTGCTAGCCTTCCTTGATGGATAATTACAACTCTGTCACAAACCATATTCACTTCAGGCAAAATATGTGTACTCAACATTATAGTTCTATTGCCTTTCAATTCCTTGATCAAATTTCTTATTTCAACAATTTGAGCAGGGTCTAAACCTGAAGTCGGCTCATCTAGCAACATCACTGGAGGATCATTTACTAACGCCTGCGCTAGACCTACTCTCTGCCTATACCCTTTAGAGAGATGTCCTATTACTCTAGACCGAACATTCTCCAAACCACATTTCTCTATAACAGAACCAATTGCACTATTTTTCTCAGAAGAAGACAATCCTTTGATTGAGGCTGAATAATCCAAGTATGCGCTCACCGTCATTTCTGGGTAAAGAGGGTTATTCTCAGGAAGATAACCAAGATTTTTCTGCACATTCAAGGGATCTTGAGAAACATCAAAGCCAGCAATGTGTGCTGAACCTGACGAAGCTGGCATATATCCAGTCAATATTTTCATGGTAGTAGATTTTCCGGCACCATTAGGACCAAGAAAACCCACAATCTCGCCTTCCTCTACATCAAAAGAAATTCCACGAACAGCCTCTACATTTCCGTAGAATTTCGAAAGATTATCAACGTTAATCAAAACATCGTCCTCAAATTAAAATTAAAACTCAAAAAACAAACAATATTTGCAATTAGTTGAAAATAGCATATAAAAATAGAGAAAAATGAGAGGAATTGCAAGATGAAATTTTATTCAAATTCAAAATCTCCGCGTTCAGCAGCAATTCTCATAATTTCATAAACTTCTAAAACCCTTGGACCTTTGTCCTCTAAGCTAACAGTAAATGATTCTCCCTTCTCTAAAACAACCTCCCTTTCACCATCAAAAGCAATAACAGAATTAGATGACGCCTTATATTCAAAGGGGGTTTTCATCTTGATTTTTTTAAAACTAGAAACATTGACAGGAACAACCATTCCCGGAGCTATAGGAGACATCACTCGCTTTCCATTCTTCGTCCTTCTTTTAGACATTTTCAAAAACAACCCTTCCTTTTCTTCTGGTGCGATAGATACAAAACTACACCCTATTGAGGAAAGACCAAGACTACCAGGTATACAGCAGGTCAGAGCCAAAAATTCCAATTTAGAAATATCCCACACTGCTTTGGCACCCGCATAAGATTCTCGAACAAGAGCAATATCGACAAGGGCTTTCTCTTTTTGACCTGACTTGAAAATCAATGAAAGACACTTTGTTTTTCTCACCTGAGAAGAATAAAACTTAGGGTCATTCACATAAAAACCTGCGGCAAGTCCAGCAATTGTACCTTCAATATTTTTTGGGAAAACATTATTTGTTCCAGTAGAAAGAGCAATTAAAGGAATGTCTCCACACCCTTTGGAAACAGCTCTGCTAGTTCCATCTCCACCCAATGCAATAATTGCATCTATCTTCTTTTTTTTCATTAAGGCTGCGGCTTTAATAGAATCCTCCGTGGTTCCATTAGAACTTATATCTAAAAGATGGAACTTTGTTGCTCCTTGATTTTCTACCTCTCCCCCCATCTCATCAACAACTGAGGAACCAAGAGAACCCGCATCTTTTAAAAAATATATATTTTTTACTTTACTAGAGATTAATCCTGAAACCACTCTCTTTAATATGAGAAGTTTTTCATGATTACTGAAAGAACTAGCTAAAGAAACTATCCTCCTCACATCTTTCCCAGAATGCGGATTAGCAATAATACCAACACTGCTTTTATTTTTTTTCATCCTACAAATCCCTTAGATCAATAATTCAAGACAAAAAGAGTCCAGAGGAAACTATAATTCAAAAGAATAAAAGAGTAGTATGAAAGAAGAATCTAAAAAAGGAAACTTTCGATGAAAAAACATAAGAACTCTATTAAGAAAGATGCAATTTCAATATTTTACTCTGGCCTGAATGAATGCAAACCAAATGAAAGTTTCTCGAAACAAATAAAACTGATAAAAAATGAAAAAAATAAAGTAATCAGGATTTCAAAAACTGACTTTGCTCTATCACCCAAAGGAAAAGTGTTTGTAATTGGGGCAGGGAAAGCATCGTCTCAAATGGCTTATTCATTAGAAAAAAAAATAAAAGATGTCATATCATCGGGTATTGTTATTACTCCTTACAAACACAAGAAGAAATGCGAAAAAACCGAAGTACTTGAGGCATCACATCCTCTGCCAGACAAGAATGGAATTACCCATACAAATAAAATTATCAACCTAGTACAAAGTTGCGGGGAGAATGATCTTGTGATTTTCCTTCTTTCAGGTGGAGCCTCTTCACTTTTGGTAAAACCTGCAAATGGAATAGAACTAGAAGAAAAATCATGGTTAACACAAAAACTATTAAACTCTGGAGCTACGATCAATGAACTGAATTGCATCCGAAAACACCTCTCGCAAATAAAAGGGGGACAGCTAGCAATTAAAACATTGCCTGCAAAATTAATCACTCTTTATATTTCAGATGTTATTGGAAACAAACTCGATGTAATTGGCTCCGGCCCTACTTATGGAGACAACAGTTCATTTCATGATGCATATAATATTCTAATGAGTAAGGAACTGTGGGGAAAATGCCCAAAAAATATAGAAAAACATATAGAACAGGGAATGGTAGGAAAAATACAGGAAACTCCTTCACGAAAACTACTTACAAAAAACAAAACTTATTTTTTTATGATGTCCGATCTCAATACAGCTATTACAGCATCTTCTAAAAAAGCAAAATCTTTAGGCTACAAAACAAAAATTCTTTCCAGAAACTTACATGGTGAAGCAAATGAAGTCGGAAAATATTTGTCAAAAATCGCTAAAGAAGAGAAAGACAAACGATTACTTCCTACGTGTATAATTTGTGGAGGAGAGACTACAGTCACAGTCAATGGCAATGGAAAAGGGGGAAGATGTCAAGAACTCGCTCTAAAATTTGCAAAAGAAATTAAGGGCATTTCCAAGATTGTTTTACTTGCATCTGGCACTGACGGTAAAGACGGCCCAACAACTTCTTCCGGTGCAATTGTTAATGGAAGAACTATAAATTCAAAAAAACTCAATATTGACTCAGACGAGGCCTTACGTAACAATAACAGCAATATATTTCTGAAATCTAGAAAATCGCTTTTTAAAACCGGTCCAACAGGAACAAACGTAATGGATATTATAGTTTTACTTATAAGATAACTTAAAATCAGAATTGAATAGGACAGAAATTGTTTAGCCGCATCCACATTAGAAATTTATTTTTTTTGCTTTTCTTTTATATTCTTATTAATACCAGTTTTTCTTATGCACAAAATATTACTATAGCTGACTTCAATAATATTAAAATAAAAAAAGATTCAAATATCCCTCTGGGTTGGATACTTAAAATATGGAGAGGGAAACCTGATCTTAAGTTAATAGAAGAAAAAGAAGAAAAAATTTATCGTTTAAGAAGCAAGGCATCAGCAATCTCAATATACAAAGAAATTAAATTAGATGTACAAAAATCTCCTATTTTAGAATGGACCTGGAAAGCTACAAAAATACCAGAAAGAGGGTCTGCTAAACATTATTCTAAAGACGATCAAGCAATAGGAATTTATGTTGTTTTCCCAAGATTTCCTAGCATGTTAAATAGTAGACTTATTGCATATATTTGGGATTCTAATGTACCAAAAGGAAAGATTTTCAGAAGCCGAAAACAACTCATGGTTCACTACATTGTTGTTAGAAGCGGAAAGAAAGATTTGAAAAAGTGGATTACTGAAAGGAGAAACGTTTTTGAAGATTACAAGAAGATCTTCTCTTCATCTCCTCCTAAGATAGGAGGTATTTCGATAATGATTGACTCTGACGACACGGATGATTCTGCTGAAAGTTTTATAAAGAAAATCGCTTTCAAGGCATTATCATCCAAAAAAAGTAATTAAAAGAACCTTTTCTAAAAAATAAATGAGAATCTATGTTAATAGGGATAGATATAGGAGGAACGAATCTAAAATCGGCAATTTTCAAGTTATCCGGGGAAATTGTTAATAAAAAGATTTTCAAAACTGCGGAAACCGAAATAGAAAAAAATCTAACAAAATTTATAACTCAATCAAAAATTAAGTTTGCAAGAAAAAAGAACATATTTGGCATAGGAATTTCTGTAGCAGGACTATTGAACAAAAACAAGAAACTCGTTAATTCTCCCAATCTGCCTAATTTTAAATTTTCTAAATTCATGCAATTTCTAAAAGGAGAATTCCCTAATGTTCCTATTAGTATCATGAACGATGCAAACGCTGCTGCAATAGGAGAGCATTCCATTGGATTCAAAAAAAAATACAGCAGTATATTTCTTCTTACTCTGGGAACTGGAATAGGCGGCGCTTTCATTAACAATCATTCTTTATGGGAAGGGAACTTTGGAACAGCTTCAGAAATAGGCCATACCTGTATAAAAGCAAATGGAAATTTATGTAATTGTGGAGTTAAAGGTTGTTTAGAATCATATTTCTCAGGATGGGCAATCAAAAAAAGAGCAGAAACATTTGCGAAACTTTATCCGAAAAGTAAAATTGGCAAACTAGAAAAGATTACCCCCTTAGAAATCTCAAATCTTTGCAGGCTCGGAGATAAAAGAAGTAAGGAGATATTTAAAGAATCTGGAGTTTATTTAGGCATTGCTATGAGCAATATCATAAACCTTATAAATCCAGAAACAATTATTCTAACTGGAGGATTAACTAAAGCTAGAAAGTATTTCCTTCCCTATTCCCTTCAAAAATGCGAAGAGCTATCCTTAGACGGTCTATTCAAAAAGACTAAAATCAATATAGGCAAACTTGGAATCTGGTCTGGCACCTATGGTTCTATCCAAACTTTCGTAAAATAATACAAAATTTAGTTGACAGATTAACAATGTTAATCTATGGTTAACTTTCTTAATTATGATTAACATACTAGAAGGTACTTATGACAAAAAGATTAATGACTAAAAGACTCATGACTGAGAAGAAAATCCTTACTCCCAGCTTGGAACATTATCTTCGAACAATTCACGAACTACAAAAAGAAAAAGGATATGCACGCGTAACTGATGTTGCTGAAAAACTAAAAGTTGCCAAACCCGCTGTCTCAAATGCTTTAAAAAAACTAATTGCCAATAAACTTGTAGACCATAAAATATACGAAAGTATACTCCTAACAAAAAAAGGTGAGGAACAAGCAATCAATGTTTCTGGAAAATTTTCTATATTGGTTAATTTCTTGACAGAAATTTTAGGTGTAAATGAAGAAAAAGCATTTTTAGACGCTTGTCTTATGGAACACTATGTAAGCCCTACTTCCCTAAATCGCTTCCTTGATCTTTTACGTTTCTTTGAATCAAAAGAAAACAGTGAATTACTAGAGATATTTAAAAAATATCAAAGAGATTGTGAAAGTGACGACAACTGTCCTTCATGTAGTTTTCACTGTGATGTAAGTACAAATGAGGAGTATAGATTAATATGAACAAGGACAATAAAGTAACTGCTGTCTCCCTCGGCATAGGGTTTCAATATAATAACGATATTCAAATTGAATCTTCCGAACTCTTTGCTAACACAAGTGCAGATTCAGTGAAAATTAAGCATTTGAATGAGAATTATGTTTTGGAGAAGACAAAAAACGGAAAACTAATCCTAAAGAAATAATTTCTATTTACAATACACCTGCAAGAGTCTCAATTCAGCTAATTATACGCAGCAAATTTGAGAGGAAGGCTATATCACTAACCTCTTAAGAAGGAAATAAAGATGAACAGTTTTACAAAAAAAGTTGCAATTGTTTTCATGTCAATCTTAGTTGCAGTATCGTCATTTGCGGCAAATAAAGCTATGGCAGGCAAAGAAGTAAACCTATATTCTTATCGCCAACCATTTCTCATTATGCCACTCCTTAACGAATTCAATAAACAAACTGGAATCGTTACAAACGTTGTTTATGCTAAAAAAGGGATGCTCCAGAAAATCAAGGCAAAACCTGGTTCTGCTGATGCAGTATTAACTGTAGATATCAGTAGACTTAGCAAACTTGAAAAAGGAGGACTTTTACAGCCAATCAAATCTTCTATATTAAACAGAAATATCCCATCTGAATATCGTCATCCTAAGGGATTTTGGTATGGATTAACTACAAGAGCTCGTATCGTTTATGCAAGTAAAGAAAGAGTAAAAAAAGGGGCTATTAAAAATTATGAAGATTTAGCAGACCCAAAATGGAAAGGCAAGATATGCATACGTTCTGGAAAACATGCTTACAACCTTTCCCTATTCGCATCAATAATGAATGCTCATGGCAGTACTGTTGCAGAAAAATGGCTAAGAGGACTACATTCGAATTTAGCCAAAAAACCTCAAGGTAACGACAGAGCACAAGTAAAAGGAATTTATTCTGGTGTTTGCGACCTAGCAATTGGAAATACTTACTACATGGGGAAAATGCAAACCAACAAGAAAAAACCTGTTCAGAAAAAATGGGCTAAATCTGTATATTTAGTATTCCCAAATCAAGGAAACAGAGGAACTCATGTAAATATCAGTGGTGCTGCAGTAACAAAAAGTGCAAAAAACAAAGGAAACGCAATTAAATTAATTGAATTCTTAAGTGGAAAATTTGCACAAGAGATGTATGCACATCAAAACTTTGAGTATCCAGTTAAAAGCGGAATCAAAATTCACCCTCTTGTTGAGTCTTGGGGTAGTTTTCAGGCTGATAACGTCAAACTCTCAAAGATTGCTGAGTTACGAAGTTCTGCTTCGAAATTGGTAGACAAAGTCAATTTCAACAAGTAGTCACTGTTTTATAAATCGGCAGCTAATTTTCTAAAATCTTTTAGCTGCCGATTTTTTTGCTTTAAATAGTCCTTACGTGGCGCATTTTTTTACTTGCCAGTCCTCCATGCGCTTCGTGGGGACACCAAAATGAGAAGCAGGAAATGCAAACGAAAAAATTTGATTTTCCTATTTTACTGATCACCCTAATGATTGCCGGTCCAATCATTGCCATTTTATGGTTAGCTACCTTTCCAAGCGACGATATCTGGAAACATCTCATTGACACCGTACTCTTTCGTTATACTTATACAACTTTCTTTTTAATGATTGGCGTGGGGATAGGAACTCTTTTAATAGGGGTCTCATCTGCTTGGATCGTAACTTGCTGTGAATTTACTGGAAGAAAAGTATTTGAGTGGTCCTTATTACTTCCAATGGCTATCCCTGCATATATCATAGCGTTTATCTATACAGATCTATTAGAGTATAGTGGTTCTATACAAGAATCTTTACGATTACTTTTTTCATGGAAATCTCCTTCAGAATATTGGTTCCCCGAGATTCGTTCTCTATGGGGTGCAATTTTCATGATGACTTTTGTTCTCTATCCATATGTTTACTTACTTTCAAGAGTTTCTTTTTCTGAACAATCATCTTCTATCATAGACATAAGCAGAACCCTTGGCAGAGGTCCCTGGGATACTTTTTTTAGAATATCCATGCCCCTAGCAAGACCATCAATGGCTATCGGTGTTTCTCTTGTTCTAATGGAAGTTTTAAACGATTTCGGGACAGTTGATTTTTTTGCAATCGAGACATTTACAGCTGGAATCTATGACGTTTGGATGAATATGGATAGTATATCTGGAGCGAGTCAATTATCTGTAGTCCTTTTAATTTTTGTTTTATTCCTCCTTTTCACCGAAAAATGGGGCAGAAGGAAACAAAATTTCTCAAACAACACAAAAACTAAGAAACCTATAAGAAGATATCAGTTGCAAGGTTACAAAAATTTTATCTCTTTCTTTGTATGCATTACTCCCATTTTTTTTGGTTTTATTCTTCCATGCCTAGTCCTAACCAGAGACAGCTTAATCTTTTACGATTTAGGGAACAATTTTGAATTTTTAAAAACTATGTCGAACAGTTTTATCCTATCATCTCTATCCGCAATAACTGCTACCATCATTGCGATCTTTCTTGGATATGGACAAAGGATAAGAAAAAATAGATTGGTCAGAGGATTTATCAGATTCTCCTCAATAGGGTATGCAATCCCTGGCTCTGTACTAGCCGTAGGTGTAATTATCTCATTTGGAAAAGTAGATGAGTTTTTAAATTTTATTTTTGGAATGACTACTGAGATTTCACTAAGCGGCACACTAGTAGTAATTATCTATGCTTATTCTGTTCGTTTCCTTGCTCTTTCATTCGGTTCTATAGAGTCTAGTCTATCAAAGGTCACTCCTAATATGGATTTCGCATCTAGAACTCTTGGAATGAATACTAGAAACACTCTTTTCAAAGTGCACATTCCTATAATAAAAAAAGGAGTGCTTGCATCTGCAATACTTGTTTTTGTAGATTGCATGAAAGAGTTGCCAATGACTTTAATACTTCGCCCCTTTAATTTTGAGACTCTTTCAACGAATGTTTATCAATTTGCATCAGATGAGTTATTTGAAGAAAGTGCTTTAAGTGCACTGGCAATTGTGCTAACAGGCGTGATTCCAATAATCATTCTTAGTAATATTATAAGTTCTGGAAACAATGAAATTGGAGAAGAAATCTAATGTCATACCTTTCAATAAACAATATTGATTTTTCATATGAAACAAAAAAAGTCATCAATTCTATTTCTCTTCAAATAAAACAAGGAGAAATCACATGTCTCCTTGGGCCATCTGGCTGCGGTAAAACTACTTTGTTGCAATTAATTGCTGGCTTAGAAGAAATAGATATGGGAACAATCAAAATAGACGGAAAAATAATTTCAGACAAAAGAACCAAATTGCACATTCCTCCGGAAAAAAGAGAAACAGGAATCATGTTCCAAGACTATGCACTTTTTCCACATCTAACAGTTAAAGAAAATATTTTTTTTGGAGTTCAGAATCCTACAGAACAACAAAAATCAGAAATACTTTCATTGATGTCTATGGCAAAAATTGACGAATTTCAAAATCGTTTTCCCCATACGCTTTCAGGTGGACAACAACAGAGAATCGCTTTAATCAGAGCTCTTGCAAGGAAACCAAAACTTATACTTTTAGACGAGCCATTTTCTGGATTAGACATAAGCTTGAGGAGTGAAATAAGGGAACAAACTATTGCTATACTCAAATCATTAGAGGTAACTACAATTATAGTGACTCACGATCCTCAAGAAGCACTTCAAACTGCAGATAAGGTTCATATTATGAGGAATGGAAGAATTGAACAATCTGGTTCACCTAGAGAAATATATCAATTTCCTGCCAATGATTTTATTGCTCGTTTTATAGGAGAAACTAATATTTTATCTGGAATAGTTTTAGAACCAGGATATGATGAAGTCATGACAAATATCGGTTCAATACCCTGTCTTTCTATGAGAAACTTGGATTTTGGAACAGATGCATTTATTTCTATAAGGCCAGAAAGCTTTGCACTTGATGAACGAGGAGAATTTGAAGCTAGAACTGAAAAAATACAATATGCGGGAACACATCTTTTACTAGAAGTAACCTTATTAAATGAAGTTGGGAACGGCCAACAACTCAAAATTCACACCCACCCAAATGCAAGAGTTAACGTAGGAGAAATCATAAGATTTAGAGTTGTTCCAGATTTTGTAACAGTCATTGAAGATGCTTGAAACAGAAACAAAAAAGATCTCTTTCTTTATAATCCTAGCATTAAAACTTAAGCATCTCTGTCAAGGAATTCACATTTTTAGATTCTTCCAATCCCATAACGTTATCAAATAATTGTTGCGCAATTTCTTGATCAAACACCATAGTAGAATTATCCATAAATTTCTTGCGAATATCATTTTCACTCATAGGATTTTCCAAACAACCACGTTGAAATTTCTCATGTTCTATTGCTCTATCCCCACTATCAAAAATTATTTCAACAGAGCCAGGAAAAAAATTAGGAAAATCTTGTGAAGGGTCTTCTTCATAATCAACCAAAGACGCCACCTTCAAAACCTCGGAATCATTGATTGCCTCATCACTAAAATCTTCTACATTACAAGTTCCACGAACTAAAATACTAGCGATACAATACGGCAATGAAAATTTAGCATCATACGAGGAACGAGGAATTTTCTTTGCATCTAAAGGGTCTAACACTAAATCTATAGCCCCTTTTGCAGCAATACATTTAATACTCTTTATACTATTCACAGAATAATTATCACTAGAATAAATCCTCTTAGCGGCATCCAGAAATGCATGTATCACATGTCCACATGGATAAGGCTTGTATGCAATATCTAGTGTTTCCCATTTTTCTCCTAATTGAGATGTTAAAATTCCAACATCAAAACTTTCTCCGTGGATATGGCTGTTATACAAACCAAAACGACCTTCCAATATAGAACTCGGACCACCAAAACCTTCATTTGCAAGTAAAGAAGCTACAATACCACTTTGAGAAGCCCATCCAGGATGAACAACTTTAACTGGACTACCATCTTCTAAATACTCAAAAAGCCCCGAAGTCATACTTCCGCATATTCCTAGAGCAGAAACAATAGCTTTATGACTGAAATTTCCAAGTAAACCGAAAACCAAAGAAGAACCAAAAGTGCCAGCTATGCTTGTCATATGAAAACCACGTGCATGGAAAGATCCTGGAGCAACGAGTCCTATACGAATTTGAAATTCAAAACCAAGTATTATTGATTTTAAGAAATCTTTTGCACTAGCTTGGAACAACTCAGCACCTGACAATGCAGATGGAACTAAAGGTGCACAATTATGAATAACTGACTTAGTATGTGTGTCATCATAGTCAAGAGAATGTATTAGAGAACCATTTATTAATGCAGCCTGGGTGATAGGCATAATTTTTTTTTCCCCAATAACCGTACAACCAGAATCAAATCTATTCGTCAAATCTCGAGATTGTATCCCCAGAATCCTAAAAACCATTTCTTTTACTTGATTACTTACTGGGAGGGTTGTTGACGCAATAGCAATGCCCAAAGCATCTAAAAGCAAGAATTTGGTTTTCTCAACTACTTCTTTTGGAATATCTTCGAATTTAGTTTTTTTAGCATGATCAACTATTATTTCTGTAGCAGAAAGCATTTAAAAATTTCCTTTAAAAGATAAATTATTATATTCTATTACGAACTAACGGAAAAACTTCCGTAGCTAGCAAATCCATGGTATCTAGCACAAGACCTTGAGGCATCCCTGGCCATTCTATACTTACAATCAAGTGATTAACTCCTAGAAAAAATAATTCAAGAATTTTCTCTGCAACTTCATTTGGACCACCAATAATAAACCTGTCTTCTAATAATTCTTCAAAATCAAGGGACAAGTCATTATCACCTTCAGGCATAGCATTATCCTGCCCCCAATTATGATAGGATCCATATTTTGTTTCTAGATAAGGACGACATAAAGAAAATGCTTTGTCAAAATTTTCTGCAACAAAAACTTCTCTTCTCATAGGCAATTCTTCAGGAAATGGTTTATTCAGCTTAACTAATTCCTCTTTATACAATTCTAATTGCCTCTTTGTTGTTTCTATTCGATTATGGGGGTTTATATAATAACTATCACCAAATTTTGCTGCTCTTTTAATTCCTGCATCACTATTCGCACCAATCCAAATAGGAGGGTGAGGATCTTGCAAAGGACTAGGAGTGCAAGAAGCTTCTTCAAGTGTAAAATGACTTGCCACCATAGAAACTTTTTCCTCAGTCCATAACCTTTTAATAGCAATAAGGTTTTCTTCTAACCTCTTGACTCGATCTTTTTTAGAAGTGCCAAAAGCTTTAAATTCCACATCTCTATAACCTAAACCAGCTCCTAATATTATTTTTCCATTTGTTATAACATCGAGAGTAGCAATCTGTTCAGCAATATCTAAAGGCTTATGAAGAGGCAACAAAACAATTCCTGCATTTAATCTCATAGTAGGAACTTCTGCAGCAATTCTTGCTAGAAATGGTATCTGCTGGAATGAATTGAAGGGAAACGTACTATAATGAGAACCCTTTGTAATCGAAGAGAATCCGAGTTTTTCTGCTTTAACTACTTGCTCTAATATATTTGAAAAACAATCTTTCAAATTATCTTCTTTTGGATATTGTGAACGCAACATAAGACCAAATTGCATAAAAAAACGCTCCAAATTAGACAAATATGCTAAATACGATTTTCAGTGCTATTTTCCACAACAAAATTTATATTTTTTTCCGCTACCACAAGGACAAGGAGAATTCCTTCCTACTTTAGGATCACTTCTTCTAACAGGAGTCATAGTTTGAACTGATGAATCTTCAGAAACATCATCAAAACCGGTAACTTCTTGATGGGTATAAACAAGTTCCTGACTTTCATCTTGTTTTGTCAGGAGTTCACCGTCTTCAGAAACATCTAATCGATATAAATACATTACCGTATCTACCTCAATTTTTTCAGTAAGTTCCTCAAACATTTGATAAGCTTCTTTTTTATATTCATTTAAAGGATTCACTTGTGCATAACCTCTGAGGCCAATTCCTTCTTTCAAATGATCTATGTTCGTCAAATGCTCTTTCCAATGAGAATCTAAGATTTGCAGATAAACCATCATCTGCCATTCTTGGAACATCTCTTCACCTAAATGAGAATACTTATTATGAAGAATATCCATAACTAACGAATGAACCTTTTCTCTAATCTCTTCTAATGTTTCATCTTCTAAATTTAATACACATTCATTTTTCTCAAACGAAATCTGATATCCATTTACATTTGAACGAATACTAAATTGAGATTCTATGCTCGTCTTAAAAGAATCCATATCCCATTCTTCGAAGTGAACAGATTCTGGGAAAAATGAATCTAAAATTCCATCCAGCACATTCTTAACCATTTCTTTTATTTGCTCAGTGATATCTTCACCATCAAGCATAGTTCTTCTCAAGGAATAAATAACGTCTCGTTGCATATTCATTACATCATCGTATTCTAAAATATTCTTTCTCATCTCAAAATGATGAGACTCAACACGCTTTTGGGCACCTTCTATCGAACGTGTGACCATTTTCGCCTCAATTGGCACACCTTCTTCCATCCCCAATTTCTCCATCAAACCTTTTATTCGATCAGAACCAAAAATACGAAGCAAATCATCCTCTAAAGAGAGATAAAATCTAGAACTACCAGGATCTCCCTGTCTCCCTGACCGTCCTCGCAACTGATTATCGATTCTCCTACTTTCATGTCTTTCAGTAGCAAGTACATGAAGACCTCCTAAAGCAATCACTTCTTCGCGTTCTGCTTCACACTGCTTAGTATACTCTTCAAGCAAATCATGATTCTCGGAGACATCTTTTTTCTTTGAGTTATTGAACAGGAATTCTGGATTGCCGCCCAAAAGAATATCTGTTCCCCTACCTGCCATATTAGTGGAAATAGTTATTGCAGATTTTCTTCCTGCCTGGGCAATAATTTCAGCTTCATGGGCATGATGTTTCGCATTTAAAATATGATGCGGCACGCCCCTCTTTTTGAGGACCTTCGAAAGTTGCTCACTTTTGTCTATATTTATTGTTCCGACTAAGACTGGTCTTCCTGATTTGTAACATTCAGAAAGTTCCTCCACTACTGCGTTCATTTTTTCATTTTCAGTCTTATAGATCACATCAGGATGTTCTATTCGAATCAAGGTTTTATTGGTAGGTATGACAACGACATCTAGATTGTAGATTTCTTTAAATTCCTTTGCCTCTGTATCTGCAGTACCCGTCATCCCAGACAACTTTTCATAAAGACGAAAATAGTTCTGAAAAGTAATAGTTGCAAGAGTTACATTTTCTTCTTGGACTTCAACTTTTTCTTTCGCCTCTAATGCTTGATGAAGTCCATCACCAAACCTCCTACCTGGCGTAAGGCGACCAGTAAACTCGTCAACAATAATTACTTGTCCATCTTTGACTACGTAATCTATATCTTTTGTAAAAATGATATGCGCTTTAAGCGATTGTTCAACATGATGTAAAACAGAAATGCTTTCCATATCATACAAACTCTTTCCTTCATCTAAAATTCCCGCAGAAATTAAGATTTTCTCTGCCTCAACTCCACCCTTTTCTTTCAAATTTACCGTTCTAGATTTCTCGTCAACAATTAAGTACTTATATTGTTTTTTGCTAATTACGTCTTTGCCACCTTCTACATAAGCTTCTTCAATAGGCTCTGATTGACTCTCTTGATCTTCTTCCTGAAGTAGTCTTTTAATAATTCTATTAACGGAAAGATATAATTTAGTAGCTTCCTCTGCTGGACCACTAATTATCAATGGAGTCCTAGCTTCATCAATTAGAATGCTATCAACTTCATCAACAATTGCAAAAGACAAGTCCCTTTGTACCCTACTACCTCTTTCAAACTTCATATTATCTCTAAGATAATCAAAACCAAATTCATTATTTGTGCCATAAGTAATATCACACAAATATGCTTCTCTTCTTTCTTCGTCATCCATGGAATGTTGTATACACCCAACGGTAAGACCAAGAAATCTGAAAACTTGTCCCATCCATTCAGAGTCACGTTTAGCCAAATAGTCATTAACTGTTACAATATGCACTCCTTTTCCAGCCAATGCATTCAAGAAAGCTGGAAGAGTAGCGACAAGAGTCTTACCTTCTCCTGTTTTCATTTCAGAGATTTTTCCTCTATGAAGAACAATTCCACCAACAAGTTGAACATCAAAATGTCTCATTTGAAGGACCCTTTTGCCTGCTTCCCTTACCAAAGCGAAAGATTCAACAAGAAGATCTTCCAAACTTTCGCCTTCTTTCACTCTATTTTTTAGAATTTGGGTTTGTTCCTGAAGTTCAGAGTTAGTAAATCCAATCAATTTTTCTTCTAGCGAAGTTATAGATTCAACCATAGGCTGAAGTTTCTTAATTTCTCTATCATTAGCCGATCCAACAATTGTCTTAATTGCAGACAAGCTTTTTTCTAAAAAAGTTATTGCCATCTTTACAAGTTCCTCGGTTTCTTAATGTCGAAACAAAAGTTTAAAAATTAATACATAAAAGATGATTTTATCATAGAGTTGAAGCGATTGTTACTTCTGGGCGAACTGATCAATGATATATATCATGGGGTTTACAGCTTTTCGCTTTATTATTACTTCGTAATGAAGGTGTGGACCTGTAGACCTTCCCGTATTCCCAATCTTTGCGATTAACTCTCCTCGTCTCACACGTTGACCCTTACGAACTAAATTTACTTGATTGTGGGCATACTTTGTAACAATCCCAGGCAAATGTCTGATTTTCACATAATTTCCGTAACTAGCATCTCTAGAAGACGCGATAACTATTCCATCTGCAGGTGCAAGAATGGGGGCACCTAGCCTTGCATAAATATCTACACCTTTATGAAACTCCCTCCTTGAGGTGAAAGGTGAAATTCGATAACCATAGCCTGAAGTTATCCAACCTCTTGCAGGAATAATCGATGGAGTATGTGCTAAACGAAATCGATTTTTTTCAAAAACTCTTAGAATTTGAGACAGTGATTTATTTTTTAAAACACTTTTTCTTTCAGTATCTATAGACTGCCTCGTGATTCTTCGAAATAGTTTTTTCTCCCTATCAGTTAGATACCTTGTTTTTTTTGTAAAATTATCCTGAGTAATTCCGCCTATTGGCAATTCAAGATCCTGTTGTGAGTGTCGCATAGAAGCCATCATTCTTAATTTTCGTTCAAGCAAAGAAAGTTGATTTAAATTTTTATTGACTTTGGAAAATTTCTTTCCAAAATTTTCGATAACTTCTGCTTGGGAACTAACACGATTTTCCAGTGATGGAATCTTACTTAATTGATTTGTTAACTGGTTTCTATCAAACAACAAATAAACAGAGAGCAAACACAAGAATACAAAGATAGACATAAAGGTGAAGACACCCAAAGAACTCAGATTAAACCTTCGAAAGCTAGAAAGTTTTTGAGATATATCTATGAGTTTGTGCGTACTGACTTCGTCATGTGGAACCAAAAACAGACTGTATTTCTTACCTTTCAAAACAGCTCCTAACAAAACAAAAATTGGAACAAGACATTAACGCATAACAGAACCAGAATCAACAAGTATAGATTGTCCTGTTATAGTTCTAGCATCTTCACTTGCCAAGAACGTCACAGCACGGCCTATATCTTCTGGTGTTTGTTCTAAATTTAGAGGAGTTTGTTGTACAAAAAAATCAAAAACTTCTCTAGAACTCATTTCCTTTAATTCAGGATTTTTTTTCTTATATAATGGAGAAAGCTTTTTCCACATATCACTCCATATCAAACCAGGACATACTGAATTAACGGTAATGCGACTAGATGCTAATTCTTTTGCTAGAGATTGCGACAAGCTAACAACCGCCGCCTTGCTTGCAGCATAATGTGGGATAAACTCTCTTCCATCAAAAGCTGCTCTTGAAGCGATATTAATAATACGACCTGAATTAGATGATCTCATATGATCAACAACAGATTTACAAAGAAAAAAAACACCTCTAGTATTTACTTGATATGTCTCATCCCAATCGGAATCAGCTATATCTTCCATTGGCATTCCTAAAGAAAGATCCGAAGACCCAAGAACTCCCGCATTGTTCACAAGGAAATCAATTTTTCCAAATTCCTTCAAAACATCTTGAACAAGCTTATCGCAAGATTCTTGTTTTTTAACATCAAGCGAAAAACATTGTGTCTCGATATCAAAATTCTTAAATTCTTCTTTCAGATCTAAAAGTTCGTCATCACGTAGATCTGCTAAGGCAAGATTTGTTCCTTCTTCAGCAAAACACCTTGCTATCCCATGACCAATAGCCCCAGATGCTCCAGTAATCAATGCAAGTTTTTTTTTAAGACCTCTTTCACGATTTTGCATAGATATCAATCTTCAGCACTACCAAAACCAGACATAGAATGACCTCCTTCTATCCATTGCTCATATATTTTAAGAGCTTCCAAAACGGCAGGAGCACCAGTATAAGTAAACATCTGAAAAATCACTTCAAGGATTTCTTTATCTTCTGCACCATAATTGTGAGCAGCTGTTAAATGCCCCTTCATTTGGTCAAATCTTCCTGTTACCAGAAGTGCAGAAATTGCACAAAATTCTCTAATTTTATGTGGAATAACATCCCTATCGTATAATCCACCGTGAACCATTTTCTGGAACATCATAGAAAAATCCGGGTCCAATTTATTCATTCTTTCAAATAATTTTTCTGTATATCCATCTCCATATTGCGTATCACCTCTTCGAATAGCTGGCTCATAAAATGATTCTTCGTTCAACGGAAGTCCTCCTTATTTTTTAAAAAATTAATCTTTTATAATCTCTGTCCTTAATTTCCCTAAATTTTCAACTTCTACTTCTACGACATCACCTGGCTTAAGAAAAGACGGTACATCACGCGCATATCCAACACCTGAAGGAGTCCCTGTCATAATGATATCTCCTGTTTCTAATGTAAAATCTTCCGAAAGAACAGAAACGATTGATGGAATATCATGTATCATCATCTTAGTATTAGACTCCTGCCTAATTTCACCATTGACCCAAGTCTTGATTGATGCATTCATAGGATCCTGATAGAACTCCTTAGGAACTAAATAAGGACCGATAGGACAAGTAAAATCTAAAGTTTTTCCCTTAAACAACTGCTTATGTCTTCTTTGAATATCCCTTGCACACAAGTCGTTCGAACAACAATATCCAAAAATATGATCGTACACTTTATCCTTTGCAATGTTTTTTCCAGGCTTGCCAATAACAAATGCCAATTCACCTTCATAATCTAATTTTTCACTAGTACTGATCATTGGGAAATTCACATTATGACCAATTAAAGTACTGGGAGATTTAGTAAAAAAAATTGGTTCATCTAATTCCATTTTCTGAGGACGTACATCCTTTGCTTTCAAACCTTCTTCCACATGGTCTTTGTAATTGAGCCCCATACACATAATATTCTTTGGAGGATTTGTAATCGGCGGAAGAAATTCTATATCTCCAGGGTTCATAAGAATAGATTTGATTTTGTCTGTATTATCTTCTGCTTCTTTTAACAAAGATTCTAAATCTGAGGAGATATCATTCCAATTCCTCAAAATCTCTATCATACTTGGAATAGCCAGATCAGGTCTGCCCAAAAGACCTGCCAGACGAGATAAATGTGAAATTTTATCTCCAACATATAAACCTACTCGTTCTAACCCTCTATAATTATAATTAAGTATTTTCAATTTGATTGCCTCCGGATTTTCTAATCAATTCTATAATTTTTCAAAGCTGATTCTGTAAATTCAAAACCATGACCTGGAACATCTGGAACAGCTATTTCCCCATTCTTCACTGAAAAATCTTGTGTCATGTCTTCTGAATTAAAGAAATCCATATATTCAACCATATAACCACTCGGACTTGCAGCAACCAGACTTACTGAAATTTCATGCACTAGATGACAGGACAATGAAATATTAAAAGCATCGGCAAGATTAGCTATTTTCCTAAATTCTGTTATCCCGCCACATCTACCAACATCTGGTTGCAAAAAACCAACAGCTCGCCTTTCACATAATTCTCTGAAACCCCAACGCATATACGCATTTTCTCCAGCTGCCAGAGGCACCATACTTTCTTTTGACAATTCAGCCAAATCGTCAACCGAATCAGCAATAACTGGTTCTTCAAACCAGGCAACCCCGTATTCAGCCAACATATTTGACACTTCTACAGCCTCTCTTACAATATATTTTTGATTTGCATCAGCAAATAAAATAAAATCCTCTCCCATATTTTCTCGTAAACAGGAAATTCTTTCTTCATCTCGATCTGTGCCAATTTTAAATTTATACGCTTTGCATCCTAGAGCCTCTGCTTCTTGCGCTTCCTCTAAAAGTTCTTCGTCAGATAATGTGTGCCAACCTCCACTCCCGTATACGGGTATAGTTTGTCTAAACCCACCAAGAAGCCGATTAATAGATTTTCCAGCAGATTTCGCTAAAACATCCCAGCAAGCTATATCAACGCACGATAGAGCATGGAGACCTATTCCTCCTCGCATTCTAGCTTTATTTGGTCCCCACATTTTTGTCCAAACTAATTCTGGAGCAAGAGCATCTTGACCTAAAACTAGTGGGGCGAGTTCATTTTTAATATATGGAACTATCGCAGTTCCCGAAGCACCGCCTAAACCAGTTGTCATACCAAAACCTTCAGGACCATCCTTTGTCTTCATCTTCACAACTACAACATCTAGGTGTGTATAAACACCTAGAGAACTTTCAAAAGTCTTTTTCAAAGGCACCTGCAAAGGAATTACTTCAATTTCTTCAATAACTAGTTTTTCCATCTTTTTCCTTTCTATAAATGTTTCATAGAACGTATGCGCATAGTCTGATTTGTACCATCTGAATGTAGGAAACTAGTAACATCTCGAAGATACTTTTCCATAGGAGCCTCAGTCATATAACCCATTCCACCCCAAACTTCCATAGATCGTGTAGCAATACGGAAAGAAGCCTCAGAAACAAAACTTTTAGTCATGAATCCCATCTTTGGGTCATATAAACTTCTATCAGATGCTGTCCATGCTGCATAATGCAACATTTGTCTAGACGCTTGATATTCAGCAAAGGAGTCGCACAACATAAATCCTACAGCCTGATGCTCTATAATAGGTTTCCCTCCTTGAACACGATTACGTGCGTACTCAAGCGCCTCTTCATGAGAGGCTCTTGCTGTTCCAAGCACTGTTGCAGCAGCCTCAATATTTGAACCCAGAACAAAAGTTTTTCTAGCCTCCATTGCCTTGTTAACTTCGGTAATACGGTGCTCATCAGGTATTCTACATTCATTAAATAACAATTCTGCATTTAGAGAGAGCCTTTGCCCTAACTTGTCATGAAACTTTCCATAATCAAAACCTTCCATGCTTGGGTCAAGAAGGAAATACGTCATTCCCTCTGACACACCTTTTGATGGATCTGTTCTCATAGCTACAATATATAGTTTCGCAACTCCACCATTACTAATATAATGTTTTTTGCCATTCGCAATCCAACTATCACCATCACGGACAGCGGTCGTTCTTACACCTGCATCTGGACTATCATAAGGAATGATATTGTCAGAACCTCCGGAAGGTTCAGTCATGGCAACAGCAAGATGAAATAAATCGTCTTCTAAAAATTGATTTAAATATTTAGATTTTTGGTCTTCATTTGTGAGAGTCTCAAACAAATGAGTTATTTTCCAAGTCTGATCAAAAGTAACTGCAGTACCTAAATCTCCCCAGGCTAATTCCTCTCCTACCATACACAAAGTCAAAACATCTGCACCTGCTCCACCAAGTTCTACAGGGAGGGCAAGAGTTCTCAGCCCTAACTTACTTCCTTTCTCAAGAACATCCCAAGGAAATCTTTTAAGTGGATCTGGCTCCCTATCTAGTTCTCTAGCAACCGGCCTAATTTCTTTTTCGGCAAAATCATGAGCTAATTCGACCAAAGCTTTCTGCTCTTCACTTATTTTATAGTCCATACATATTCCTTTCTCCCGAAATACAAACACTTCGAAATTAGAGAATTAATCTGTATAAATAGCTACAGCCCTAACAGGAGAACCAGTTCCTCTTCTGATTTTCAAAGGCAGACATGAAAAAATAAACTTAGTCCCTACTACCTCTTTCAAATTAGCAAGATTCTCTACATTTAGAACTTTTCTCTCCCTGCAGGCTTTGTGTGCCCAATATCCCTTGTCTTTCATAGCAGCGGAAGAATCAATACTTGGAGAATCAATTCCAATATTTATACATCCCCTATCAGCCAGCCAGATCGTTGCAGATTCACTTAGACCCGGATATGTGTACATATAGTCATAAAAATCATCCTTATAGTTCGCTTCATAATGACCGCTCCATATTAAAACCGTTCCCTTTTTAGGGACTTCAAGACCTGATTTCTCACATGCTTCTTCTAAATCTTTAGGTTCAATCCATGTATCAGTATTGCAAAACTTAGAAAGATCTAAACAAATTGCTTCATTAAAAAACCACTCAAAACCAAGTTCATCTATACTCTCAGCATCAGGACTTTTATCTATATGCAAAAAAGCATCTACATGTGTTGGGCCATGATCACTCATAATAATCGTATTCGTTGTAGAGGTATGACCTGATGGAGAGGACGTATTGGCTCTAGTAGTTTCTTCATGGGTTTTTGAAGGAAACACTCCTGTCCTTTGATGACCTGGATAAACAGGCATTCCATTATAAATCTCTTGTGTTAAATCTACCAACCTAAAATTCATTGCACTTCCTCCTAAAAACATGATAATTAACGATTAAAATAGAAATCCATTTTTGATCTATTTATTACTTTTCCAAAGTCTGCCGTAAAAAATAAAGCTGCCAAAAAGGAGTATCAGAATAAAACTCGCTATATAGGCTGCCCGTACAGAACCAAACCATAAACTATCTGCACGATAACCACTTACTATTGCCCTACCTATAGAATACAAAACAAAATAAAGACAAAACAAAAAACCAGGTTTATGTGATTTTAATCTGAGTGTTCGCAAAATGAGAAACCAAAAGAAATTCAAGAACAACTCATATAGCATTACAGGATGAATAGGTTCGTCCGGAAATTGCTTTCCCGCAATACTTTCCTGAGGGAAAATAATTCCCCATGGCATATTAGTTGGTATACCATGAGCGTCACCGTTCATGAAATTTCCAAATCTACCGAAAACCTGTCCCAACATTATAGAGGGCGCGACAGCATCTGCAAAAGACCAAGTCGAAACTTTATGCCTTGCAAGAAAAATCAAGCCTGCTAATACACCACCAATTAGTCCTCCATGTATAGCTAATCCTCCGTGCCATATTTTTGGGATTTCCCAAAGATGATTTCCATAAAAATTCCAATTAAAAACTACGTAGTACGATCTTGCAAAAAAAATTCCTGAGAACATACAAATAAGAGCAAAATTCATAACCTCATCATTTGTAATAGAAAGATTTTTTCTCTCACATTCTCGCGTAATAAGCCAAGTCCCAACAAGCAATGCAAGAACGTACATCAACCCATACCATCGTAGAGTTAAAGGACCGATTGAAAATATTATAGGGCTCATTTTATATTTTTCTTTTCAGTATTTTAAAGACTATACTTCAAGTATTACTTCAAGTTCTAAAGGGGCTCCAAGAGGTAATTCATATACCCCTACAGCTAATCTTGCATGTCTCCCGATTTCTTCAAAAATCTCAAAAGACAGATCAGAAGCACCATTCATCACAGATGCCTGATCAACAAATCCCTCAGACGATGCTACATAACCGGTCATCCTTACAATTCGAGATATTTCGTCCAAGGAACTCAATGCATTGTTCGCATGAGCAAGAGCATTTAGAAAACAAAGCCTTGCACAATCTCTTGCGTTATCTATTGATACTTTTTCAGGCACTTTACCTTCAAAGAGTAATTTTCCATTTGCCGTAGGTATTTGACCTGAAATAAACAACAATGAACCAGAGCGAACAAATGGAACATACGAACCAACTGGTGAAGGCGCATTAGGTAAAACAATATCTAATTCTTTTAATTTTCTATCTATGCTCAATTCTCACTTCCTCCATCATTAAGTTTCACAGAAAACTCAAAGTCTTCAGGAGTATTAATATTTTTAAAAGACAATCCTCCTTTATCCCATTGTCTCCAAGTTTCTTCTCGTAAATATCTAACATGCAAACCAGAGAAGAATGAAGTCATTTCAAGTTCTCCATTTTCTATATTATCTATTATAACAGGCAAACAATTTCTGTCATAAATGGCAAATAAGGGCTCGGGTTTAGAATCTTTCAACGGGATCAAAACATCTTCATCAGAAACAGAATCAATAAAATTCTCAACCAAAACCTCATTTAAAAGAGGCATGTCACAAGCAATCAAAAGAACTTTACTTGCCTCACTCACGGACAGCGCTGTATACAATCCACCTAAAGGTCCTTTATCCACAATCAAATCAGGGAACACAGAAAAATTCATTTCTCTTAATACCACATTCTCTTCAGACACAACAAAAATTTCTGAAAGATGATTTTCGAGCTTATTACGAATAGTTTCTATAAAAGTTGTCCCATTCAAAGTCAAAAGAGACTTGTCCTTCCCCCCCATCCTTGTATTTTTTCCCCCCGCTAAAATTACCGCAGAAACAGATATTCGACACATAACACTTCCATTCAAATTTTCTAAAAATGTTTTTAAAAATTTTATGTAGTTGAGTCATTTAACAAGATGACTTCAACAGTTTTACCATCTTCAAGTTTCGTTTCATATTCAGGAAATATTACTAAAGAATTGGATCTGACCATCGAATGAAGAATATTTGAACCTTGCACTTCTAGTGGTCTTGACTCCCAATGATTCCCATTAAAATTGGTAACTGCCCTAATGTAATGCCTTCTCTCTGGAGATTTAAAAAGTTCGCCTTTTAAAGTCGCGTTCACTTTTGTCCGAAAAATATCCTTAATTCCCTGCATTTTAAGCAATGATGGGCGAACAAACAATTCAAAACTAACCATAGTAGAGACTGGATTTCCTGGAAGACCAAAGAATGGGATGCCACCTAGCAATCCAAATGCCATTGGTTTTCCTGGCTTCATTCTCACTCTCCAAAAATCTATTTCATTTCCAAGATCCTCTAGGGTATCTTTTACTAGGTCGAAATCGCCAACTGATACGCCTCCACTCGTAATCAATATATCTGCAGACATTCCTTTTTTTATACCCTCGATCAGATCTTGCGTATTATCTTTCGCAATACCTAAAAGAACAGCCTCGCCACCAGCTTCTTCTACCTGTGCTGCCAATGCATACGAATTTGAATTAAAAATTTGGCCTTCTTCAGGAGTCTCTGTTAGATCAACTAACTCTTCTCCTGTAGCTAATATAGCCACCTTTGGTCTTCTCGATACTTTACAAGTTGCCATTCCTATATTGGCCAACATACCAATTGCAGGTGCATTTAACTTTGCACCTTTTGAGACCACCAAATCTCCAACCTCAACATCTTCTCCTGCAATCCTTACAGACTCTCCCGACTTAACGCTTAAAAAAATCTTCACAATACCAGAATCATCTTCTTCCGTTTCCTCTTGGAGAACAATTGCATCTGCACCTTGAGGAATGGGAGCACCAGTCATAATACGTATTGCTTCGCCATTCTTTAAAATAGATTTAGCTTTAACTCCGGCCTGTATCCTCTCAATCACTTTCAGTTCGGCAGGATTTTCTTTTGATGCATTTTTAATATCTTCTGCCTTAACAGCATATCCATCCATTGCAGAATTTGCCCACGGGGGAATAGCTCTTTCTGAAAAAACATCCTCAGAAAGTATCCTTCCTAAAGCGTCTTGTATTCCTACTTCAGAATCGCCTATAGTTTTTATCTTATCAAAAATTATCTCTTGAGCTTCTTCAACATTAATCAAACCTCACTCCTTAGATATACAGCAATCAAGAAATTAAAAAATTTAGCCATTCAATTATATTCAAAAATCATGAAAATGATAACTTTAAGACAACACAAAAAAATAAACTGATGAAAAAAATGTTCAAGAATTTCATTAAAGAGTCAAGTAAAATAAAATTGTTTATTTTTAATCAATACAATCTCTTTTTGGCGTATATTTTTTAACCTATTATAATAGTAGTATGAAGACATTTTATTTTCTCATTTACTGAGGAAATAAAATCAATCTTCTAGGCTGAAAGACAAAAAAAAGGAAATATTTTCTAATGAAAAAAACATGGGAGTTAACTTTATCTGAAGGCATTAACAAAATACAAAATCAATCTTTATCAGCAACAGATTGGGCAGAATCTTTGTTAGAAAGAATCGATTTAGTTGAAAAAAAAATTCACGCATGGGCGACACTTAATAAAGAAGGGGCTCTTGCAGAAGCTAAAGAAATTGATGACAACCTAGAATTTGATTTGCCTCTCCGAGGGGCACCAATTGGAATCAAGGATATTATCAACGTAAAACATTTGCCTTGTGAGGCAAATTCTCCATTGTTGAAAGGCAACATTCCCAAAGAAGACGCACACTGCATATCAAAAATAAAAGATGCAGGCGCGATCATAATAGGAAAAACCGTAACTACACAATTTGCTACAGGAGACCCATCTCAAACTCTCAATCCTTGGAATATTGCACATAGCCCAGGTGGATCAAGTAGCGGTTCTGCAGCATCTGTAGCTTCAGGAATGATACCAGCAGCACTAGGTTCGCAAACAGGCGGTTCTGTACTCAGACCCTCTGCCTATTGCGGAGTTATTGGCTTCAAGCCTAGTTATGGATTGATTTCGCGTTCTGGAGTCATTGAAGTTTCCTGGACTTTTGACCATATTGGAACTTTAACTCGCTCAGTAGAAGATGCCGCTATTCTAATTAAGTATCTAACTGGACCTGACGACGCAGATGAAACTACAAAGGGATTCGAACCTTTAGATTTTTCTACTCATATTCCCAAAAAACCAGTACTTGTATGCTACCCAAAAGAAGATATTGCAAAATATGCTCATCCAGCAGTATCCCATTGGGTGGATGAAGGAGTAGAAAAACTTAAGGAAAAAGACATCAAAGTAGATAATATAGATTTTCCAATTGATTTTCAGGAACTGCATGATACACATCGAATGATAATGAGTGTAGATGCTGCGACTTACCACAAAGAATCTTTCTCTAACAATGCAGATAAATATCGACCAGTCATTAAAAAACTAATCGAATCAGGCTTAAAAACCAGTTCGATAGATTATGCCAAAGGTCTAAGACAAAGAAACCGTCTCATACGAGACATGGAAAAGGTATTCAATCATTATGAATTTATAATCCTTCCATCCTTTCAAGATCCCCCTGCTCTTGCAGAAAAATCAACTGGAAGCGCATTCTTCAATGAACCTGCAACTCAACCAGGGTTACCAGCAATTACACTTCCATTAGGACGTGGTGACAAAAATCTTCCATTTGGCATTCAATTTATAGGGAAAAAATTTCACGATTATCAATTATTAGCAAATGCTGCTTGGTGTGAAAAAGAATTAGGTTGGGCAAGTCAGATTGCTGAATTATAGAAATTCTTATCTCTTTTTATGGAAATTTTTAAAAGTTAAGCAGAATCTCTTCTTATTAAAATAAAAACTCACATAGATGATTCCATCATTTATTATGCTAAAGTAATTGAAATTCATATTAAGGACTTTCTTGATGAAATCATCGTACGTACTTTTACTTTTGACAATTGGGCATCTTTTTGAACATTGGTTTCATGGTGTAATTGGGCCTGTACTTCCTTTCCTAGCAAAAGACATTGGTATTAATCATACACAAGTTGGAATTATTTTTGTCGGTGTTTCTATTGCAAGTGCATTTTCAAGTGCCGGTTTTGCAGTTATCAATGATTTACTAGGAGGGCGTAAAACTATGCTTGTCGTTTGCATGGCATCGATTGGTATTTTCCATACAGCTATCAGTTTATCTTCATCTTTTTGGATGATTGCTTTTCTTTTCTGGCTTACAGGAATAGCAACACACATTTGGCATCCTCCAGCTATGGGAATTTTAAACGAAAAATTTATTAACAGAAAAGGATTTGCATTGGGAATCCACGGCACAGGTTCCAATATAGGAATGACCATTGCACCTATAATAGCAGGATGGATGCTACTGTTTTTAGACTGGCGTGAAATCCTACAAATTAATTCTATCCCTTTGATTCTTACAGCAGTGCTTTTCATTTTCTGTTTGCCGTCTTTTCCTACACCGAAAAGAACCAGCAAAGGAGAGAAAATGACTCTAAAGCACATAGTGGAAGCTATCCTTCGCAATCCTTCCTTGCTTGGAGTATCTCTTTTGTCTGGCATACGAAATTTAACACAAAGGGGCATTACTCTTTTTCTCCCATTTTACCTAATAGAAACATACAAAACAGACCCAGCAACAATTGGAATAGGACTTGGCATCTATGCTGCTGCATCAATACTTCCTGAAACGTTAATAGGCTATTTATCAGACCGAATTTCAAGGAAATTTATAATTATCATAGCTTTACTAGTTGGTGGCGTTGGACTTTTATGCATTCCCTATGTAGGAGATGGAATGGCACTCTTTTTAACATTAGCTATAGTAGGCTCTACACTTTCTATTAGATCTGTACTTTTCGCTTATGCTTTCGAAACTACTGATCCTGAATATTCTGGAAGTGTGGTAGGCCTGATGTTTACAAACAATCAGATTATTTCTGGAATAGGAGTTTTATCAATAGGAATTATCTCAGATTTATGGGGAACAGATAAAACTTTCTGGTTTATTGCTTTTGCCTGTTTTGTTTTTACCCCACTGTTTTTGTTATTATCTAAAACAAATTTTTCAAAGAAAGGTATGATTCAAGAAACAACCTAATGTCAATTTCAACAAAAGAGGAAAAAATTGAATTCAATACAATGGAAAAATGGAGCAAGGTGTGCTGTTTGCTTAACGTTCGATGTTGATGGGGAATCTCTCTGGCATTCAAGAGACCCTGAACTTGGGAATAGACCAATCCATAACTCAATGGGTGCATATGGACCTAAAGTAGGTGTCCCAAGAATACTAAGATTACTGAATAAATATAACTTACCAGCATGTTTTTTTATTGTAGCTACAACTGCAAAAAAATGGAACGAAATGACACAATCTGTTATTCATGCAGGCCATGAAATTGGATACCATGGACTAGACCACGAAAAACCTTATTTAATTAACAACAAAAGGAAAGAAGAAAATTGCTTGATTAAAGCCCTAGATATTTTCAAAAGCGAATTTGATATTATCCCAGTCGGTGCCAGAACACCTTCTTGCGATCCAAGCAAACACACAATGTCAATCTTAGAAAAACATGGATTCCTTTACCACTCAAATCTCATGGATGATGATTGGCCCTACTATCATGAATGTGGCTTAATTGAACTTCCAACAAAGTGGACTCTAGATGATTTTATTTTTTTCGGGTACAGCGGAAATCCACCTTTTGGACATGGAATTCGAGATGCGGAATCTGTTTATTCGATTTGGCTAGAAGAATTTGAAGGAGTTTATGAAGAAGGGGGGTACTTCAATCTAATGTGTCATCCCCAAGCTATAGGACAACATCATCGTATACGAATGCTAGAACGTTTGGTAACCCATATGTCAGAAAAAGGGGACGTTTGGTTTACAACTCCAAAAGAAGTTGCAAAGATTTTTAGCGAACAGAACAAGTTCTCAAAAAAATAAGAAAAGAGAATATCAATTTTGTTTTGCCAAACATACAACGTTCAGTTTCCACATTTTGTTCGCATTTTCACATGCAATCTTCATGGCAATTTCTCTAGGTAATAAGGAAAAAGCCTTCCTCCAAATCCTGATCTCTCTTTTATAACGTTTAGCTTTCCAATGTTTGTTAAATACGTTATCCATAGCAAAAATAAATCTATCGGGGTATCGCTCCAATAGTTTTCTCCATTTAATTTTCCACATCATACTAGAGAGATATTCCTTAAACCAACCTTTATAAGGAGCATTTTCTTGAGGAGAATTAAAAAAATTTATCCAACCAAATTGTGTGACATCGCCTCTTCTTTTTTTCTTAATTCTTCCTATAACCTGCAAAGCATTAGTTCGTGAAGTCAAAAAATATATATTACTGAAATCTTCTATAAGACTTCGCGCTTCCAAAACTGTTGCCTGCGCCATATGAATCAGAATAAATTTACGATCTGGATTCTCCCTTAGCAAACGCTTCAACTGATAAAGAATCTTGGCAGAACTATCTTCAGAATCATTTAATTCTAAATGAAGAATTACAGGCTTTTTTCTTTTAAGAATGATAGAAATAGCTCTTTGTATTCTGAAACTTTCAAGATCACTCTGAATACCATCTACCGTTAATTCTTCGTGAAAATGATCTGCATGCTGCACAACAATCTCTCCGAATCCTACAGCTTGTTTATGGAATTCCTTATCGTTAATAGATAACCACTTTAGCCCAGCCTTTTCATTTTCAATACCAGAATGCCTTAATCCTCCGATTTTAGTAGAAATCAAAAATCCACCTTTTCCATTTAAATCTCTGACTAAATTCAAAATACGCATTTGGCTTTCTATCGGAGTCTCTTTTTTGTAACATCCACCTCTTGCAGAAAATAGTGTTTTATTCACTCTAAAATTTTGAATCGCATAAATAATATCTTCCACATCTGTCTTACATCCGTATTGACTATGAGCATCAATAATAGTCCCTGTCCATTCTTTGTTTTTTCCATACGTAACAGACAAGAAAACAGATAAACTAAATGTCACGAAAGTCATAGAAAATATTAATATTTGCATTCTATAAATTCAAATAATTGGGCAGAGCCATCCAACTAACGACCCATATATTGCATGCGCAAAAAAAGCAGTTTGCCAGGCCTTTGGATGCATTTTTAAACTGAACAAGCCATGTTTTGTTATGAAAACATTAAATATACATTGAGAAAATATAAAAAGAATTGCTCCCCAAACAAGTCCTTTTTCAAGCGGACTTCCAGGAAGATGTTTTGCAAGAACAGAGGAATAAATTAGAGAGAAAATAATACCGTTTAAATGCACAGCTAGAAAACCAAGCATAAATGGGGGTTTCCCATCATAAGATTCTCCAAACAAAAGCATCGATAAACCTTTACCAAAATCCAGTCTAGCGAGTCCAATCCTATCTGCAATTAAGGCAAAAACATAATGGGCATAGGTAGCAAAAAAACCACCTAAACAAATCAATAAAAAAGTAGCTAGATCCATAAGAGAACCTCCTTCTATCCAGTGAATTCTAAAATATGCATTCCACCACCATGACGATCGATTAGGTAAAGCCTTCCATCCTCATCACAACCAATATCATTTGACTGCACACAATCTTCACCAAAATTACATTCCGGAACAAAGTGTCCAACTTCCTCAGGATGAAAAGGATCAGAAAGATCCAATACTCTTAATCCAGCATTAAAATACGTCAAGAAAACCAAATTAGGCCAACGACCTTGAGAAGATAAATTCTCGATTATATTATGGGCTCCAAAACGTTTGCCTCTATCAAAATATTTAGACCTATCCGGCATATAGGTAGAAATTGGAATCGGATTCGTCAAATCTCGAACATCCATAACCCACATAAACTGACTTTCCATGAAATTTTCCGCTGAACGTCCCTCGTCTGTAACAATCACATAATCCCTATCCTCAAAAGGCCAAACCGTATGAGTTGCACCTACAAAAGGAGGAGACCAAGAAAGATTACTGATTAGTTTCGGACTAGACAAGTCAGTAACATCTGCTATAGCCATTCCACCTCCCCAAAAACCACAATACATCTCATTACCTTTTATTACTGGAGGACCATGACACGTGATTACTTTATTTATATCCTCTGACTGAACAAATTCTGGATGCTCCTCAATATTTTGTTGTGGCAATCCCCAAATACTAATCACATTCGGCTCCAAAGGATTTGAAATATCAAGAGTCCATATAACTCGCCCATTCCATCCATCAGCATCATTTGGAAAAAAAGCTCTCTTGTTTTTGTTATCTACTGCGAATCGATGAGGACCATCACCAGGCAAATCGTAAAAACCAACCTGCCTAGGATTGTCTCTTTCTGAAATATCAAAAATGAAAAATCCTGACCTCGCATTTCTTCCTTCTTCATTATGGAGACGTTCTGAATTAACATAAAGATAATTACCATCAACTATTCGCACCTTATGATTATGCACTCCCGGTGGAGCCAAAACCTCTGCAACTTTTTTTGGATTATATGGATCTCTAACATCATGAACTGTAAATCCTTCTGGACCATCAAATCCTGATGTTCCAATAGCTCCAACATAAGCAAAACCATCTATAATCTCCACCAAACTACCACCACCCCATCCGGCACTTGGATCATGACCAAGCAATTTGAAATTTTTTATTTCTGCTTCAACTGAACGGCTCATAAAAATTCCTTTTCTAAAATTTTTAAAATTGACAATGAACCAACTCGTTAATAAAAAACATTTGCTGTTTCTATTCTTTTAATCTATCGTCTTATATAGTTTTTATACCACATTTTATTCTAGTTATAGGTCATGAAAAACAAAAAACTAAGTTCTCTACATAAAGAGTCAGGAGCAACCCTCGAAAACAAATTCGACTGGGATATTCCTTGTCAATATTCAAACCCAACAGAAGAGCATTTAAAGTGTAGGCAAGACGCTATCCTTATAGATCTTTCACACTATGGAAAGATTGAATTTAGAGGAAATGACGCATCTACATTCCTCCAAGGGATGATTAGCAATGACGTTCTAAATTTGGAGGATGGTGAAGGAAAGTATGGAACTTTCCTTACAAGACAAGGAAAAATCATCTCAGATCTATATCTCTATAAAAATAAAGAACATTTTCGTCTTTTACTGCCACCCGGAGAGAATTTAAATTTTATTGCCTCTATAGAAAAATTTATCATTATGGAAGAAGTGGAAATTCATGATCATAGTGAATCACTTTCCATGTTCGGTGTCTTCGGACCAAAGGTTGAAGATTTCCTGCAAGATTTTTCCCCTTTACCAAAAGAACCTCATCAACATACCACACATGGAAATACACAGATCATTAAAGAATTATGGACAGGGGAAAAAGGATATTTATTGATAACAAACAATGATGAAGCAATAGACCTATGGAAAAATTTAAGTTCTAAAGGTATTCAACCTTCTGGACTAAATGCCTTTGAATCTCTTACCCTCGAATCCGGATTGCCCCTTTTTGGAACAGAATTAGGACCAGACATTAACCCTATGCAGGCTTTTATCGAAAATGAAGCCATAGATTTTGAAAAAGGATGCTACATAGGACAAGAAGTAATTGCAAAAATTAAATATATTGGACAAGTAAACAAAGGTTTAATCGGTATTCAAATTCTAGGAGAGAAAATACCAAAACATCACAGCAAAATATTTTTTGAAGACCAAGAAGTAGGAGCTATCACTAGATGCAATTTTAGCCCATCTACCAATAAAATAATTGCTATGGGATACGTACAAAAAAAAGCAATGGATATAGGCACAGAAATAAATATTTTATCAGAAGACGAAAGTATTCAAGCGAAAGTTGTTGAAATCCCTTTTTTGAAAAATAAAGAAAATGAAAGATAATAAATTTTACACTCTCAAAGAAGCACGTTCCTTGATTTCTGAACTTCGACCAAAACTTCAAAATCTGTCTCGTATTTGGGAAGAGCTTGCTCCTTATTCAGACCAGTTTGAGGAGTTAAAAAGGAACGCAGATAAAGGCGGAGGAACCTTCGGAGACTTGAAACATTATTACTCTTACATTCTGCAATTAAACGATACCGTCAATTACCTAAAGAAAATGAACATAGAACTCAAAGATATTTCAAAAGGATTAATTGATTTTCCCTCCCTAAGAGATGGCAGAGTAGTCTTTCTATGCTGGAAGATGGATGAAGAAACAATTACTCATTGGCATGAAGTAAAGGACGGATTTTCTGGAAGAAAAGAATGTGAAGAAGAGGAATAACAATAAACGCAAAAAGAGTCTTAAAGTAGGTAATAAATATATGACCAATATTTTTTTTACCTAGACCTATTGCAACACTGATTATCTAACGGTAGATTTCTATATAGCCTTTTGGCTGTATTTGAACCGCCGAAAGTATGGAGATGTAAATGAAGAAACCCTCAAAGGGGCTAGATTCAGAAGCAGAGAGCAATCGATACCTTTTCGAAGCATGTGGCCTCAAAAAAATTGGGGTTAACAAATCAAAAAGAATTCACTACAATCTTCCGATTTCACAATTGACAGAGATGTCTATTAATAGAAAAGAGAGTTTTCTTGCTAACAATGGAGCATTAGTTGTTAACACTGGAAAATTCACGGGAAGATCCCCAAAAGACAAATTCACTGTTAATCAAAACCCTTCGAATAAAAACATTTGGTGGGGAGAAATAAATCAGAAATTGTCCCCAAAAAATTGGAACATAATAAAAAAGAAAGTTGCAAACTATTTGAACAACAAAGAAATTTTTATTTTTGATGGATATGTAGGAAACGACAAAAAACACAGAATCCCTGTAAGAGTAATTTCAGAATTTGCCTGGCATTCCTTATTTTGCCGGACACTACTTGTTAGACCACCAATCAAAAACTTCAAGCCTCACAAAAATCCATTTACAGTCGTAGATGTTGGGAAATTTTTGGGATGCGGAAAAAAGGAAGGGCTACGTCAAAATAATTTCACGGTAGTAAATTTCGAGAAGAATATGGCCTTAATAGGAGGTTCCGAGTACGCAGGAGAAATGAAAAAATCCGCCTTCTATATTATGAATTATTTGTTGCCTCAAAAGAATATTTTTCCTATGCACTGCTCTGCAAATATGGGAGAAAAGAACGACACCTCTCTATTCTTTGGGCTATCCGGTACAGGAAAAACAACTTTATCTTCAGATGTTGAGAGAAGATTAATCGGAGATGATGAACATGGTTGGTCAAATACAGGAATTTTCAACTTCGAAGGTGGTTGTTATGCGAAAACAATTAATCTAAGAAGGAAAAACGAACCTCAAATATGGGATGCTATTCGTTTCGGTTCAGTTTTAGAAAATGTTATTGTAAATTCAAAAACAAGAGATATCGATTATGATGATGACAGCATTACTGAAAATACTAGAGCTACGTATCCAACTCATTTCATAGAGAATTGTGTCCTTTCCGGAAATGCCTCACATCCCAAAAATATATTTTTTCTTACCTGTGACTCGTTCGGTGTAATTCCACCAATCAGCAAACTAAATACGAATCAGGCCGTTTATCATTTCCTTTCGGGATATACTGCAAAGGTTGCTGGCACAGAAGCTGGTGTAAATGATCCAGAAGCTACGTTTAGCACATGCTTTGGAGCTCCTTTTTTACCACTACATCCTAATGAATACGGAAAAATGTTAGAAAACAAAATCAAAAAACACCGAACAAAAATATGGCTTATTAACACAGGTTGGATAGGAGGTTCTGCTGGTACTGTAGATAGAATTCAATTGAAATATACTAGGGCCATGATAAAAGCAGCTCTATCAGGAAAACTTAACAAAACAACCACTAAAAAAACGCCTTTCTTCGGATTGGAGTTTCCTGTAAAATGTGATGGTGTTCCTGCAAGTTTATTAGACCCGAAAAAGAGTTGGAAATCAGAAGCGGAATATATCAAGAAAGCTACTGAATTGGCATCTGCTTTTCGAGAAAATTTCAAGGCGTTTGAAGATAAAGTTGAGTCCAAAATAAGAAAAGCCGGACCTAAATAAATTACTTTTTCAGTTATGACATTGGAGGATCTAAAATGCCCATCGTACAAGTTAGTTTGCTAGCTGGACGAACCGAAGAACAAAAAAAAGCTATGGCTGAAGAAATCACTGAAACTGTCAACAAACATTCTGGCGCACCTAAAGAGGTTATTACAGTTACTTTTTCAGATATAGAACGTGATTCCTGGGCTGCTGGCGGAATTCTTTATTCAGAAAAAAACTAATCTTTCATAGAGGATATTACTATGAGCACTTTTCGTCTTGCAGTAGTTCAACCAATGACTCATATGCCACCGGATGATGAAAAAAATGTTGCTGATGCCGTAAAATATGTAGAGGATGCCGCTGCTGGAGGAGCAGAATTTGTCGCTTTTCCTGAATCATATCCGGGTCCTTTTAGAATGCCAGCTACATTTGATCCAACTGAAGCTATGAACGAAGTGGCTAATAGATGTGGGGTATATGTTCAATACGGAACCTTAGAACCTTTAGATAACGAGAAAGGTTCGGCACATAATCTTTTGAATTTAGCTCGCCCAAATGGAGGAACTCCTGGCACATATCGAAGAACCCATCCTCCAGGTCCTTGGATTTACAGAGGAGGTGAAGTCTGGGATTTTGATTATGTAGCAGGTAATGAGTACCCTACTTTTGAAACTCCACATGGACAGGTTGGTCTTGCAATGTGCAGCGAAGTCTATATGCCTGAAGTTTCTAGAACTCTTGCACTTCGGGGAGCTGAGATCATCTTTCTTCCTGCAGGAGTAGATAAAAGAAAATTATGGGCTACATGGAGAAATTTACTTTGGGCTAGAGCAACAGAGAATCTTGCTGTCGTAATTTCCACACAAAATTTAATGAATAAAGAACAAAGAGGCATGGCTCTTGTTGCTACTCCTGAAGAGATTATTTTTGAAAGCACACAATCTGGAATGTTCCTTGTTGATGTAGATCTTGGACGAATTCGTGAACTTAGAGAGCAAAAAGACGAACCAACTTCTTCAAGAAATAATGCAGCTAAAGCAGGTGTACTGTCTCAATGGCAAAGACCTGAACTCTATGATGAATTTTTCAGACAAGAAAAAACAGAATCCTAATGAAATAGGATTTTGTAAATAATTAACTACTAATTCGGATTTTTATGTCTAGTTCTTACTTTTGGTTACTTTATGTTCACATTATAGCTTCATCACTTCTAGTAGGATCTATGCTCTTTTTCTCAATCTTGTTTAGAAATATAAAAAACAGACTCAGCAAAGAAGAATTTGCTGGTGAAATCGTTTCCATACTTCGTTTTTATCATCCGTTTATTTTGCTATGTATGGGAACTTTGATTATGACTGGAGCCTGGTATCTTACTGGATTAAAAATATCTATGGGTCCATCATTCTCAAAATTATTTGTTCCATTAGGATCCAAACTTCTTTCTGTTTTTCTTCTCATTATGGGCATGTGTTTTCAGTTCTTTGCTATTGGCCTGAGACTTACTAGAGGAATTGGACCAGCAGGCAATGGTCAGACTATAAGTTCAACTACAGATGAGAGATTAAAACTTCTAAACACATTAGAAAATGTTAACGCCGTAAATGTGGTTATAGGGATGGCCACTATTTTCTTAGGCCTAGGACTTACTAAAGGTTTCTAACTAAGAAGGAAAAATTCTCTCTGCTACCAAGGGAGAACCTGGTGGATGTAGCAAATAAGAATGAACGTGTTTTGTCCATTCTGTCTCTTCTAGAGAAACATAATTTTCTTCCCTACTTTCAAAAGAAACAAACTCGTATATTACAGAATGTCTGGGACTTCCATTTGTAACAATCATTTTTCTTGCTCCTATACAACCAGAAGCATTAGAAACACCTAACATTCTTTCCTGAGCATACCATTCCTGTAAATCATCATCATTTTCTCTTGCGTCGTATCGTCCCATCTGAATTAGGCGAGATGGAACTGTTCCTACTTCTCTCTTATCGGACTCTGGGCCATTAATACGCCATTCTTCCGTGAGAATCACATCTTTCACATTATCTCTTTCATCTAATATTTGACTGTCTTCGAATTCTAAATTTTCATAGATCATTCTAGGACTTGGATCATAGAATGATCTAGTAGTTTCAGCTCCAAGCATTAAAATAAAATCACTTCCAGAAGCTCTTGCTGCATCCTCGTCTTTGTGGAGTCTATTCAGAATTTTTTCGAATCTCTGTCCAGGATGAACAGACTGATACATTGCGATCCAATTAGGTTCGATCAAGTCCTGTAAAATCGGAAAGTATTTTTCTTTCGCCCATTCCAAAAAAAACTCTCTCTTAGAGACATCTAGATCAAAATAAGTTGCCCATATGGCATTATCCAAAATTTAGCTCCTTATATTTTATATGCATTAAGATATCACAAAAATCATGTTAAGATAATTTATCAATTTTATTTTTGAGGAAAAAATGATCTACGAAATAAGAACATACACAATGACAATTGGCGATTCTGAGGAAGCTGTTGAAGATTTTGGAAAAATAATGGAAGAAAGAAAAAAGATTTCAAGGCTAATAGGTTTCTTTCATACAGTTGTGGGGGATCTAAATAGGGTTTTACACATATGGGAATATGAAAATTCTGCTCACAGAGAAGAAGTGCGCACCAAAACATTAAGTCAATCTTGGTGGCCACCCTTAAAAGCAGAAAAAATCATATATCAAACAACAAGGTTAATGAGACCTTCTCCATTCTTACCAGAACCTAGAACTGGAGATATGGGAAATATATATCTTATTTTTAGTGATTATTTCCAAACCGGAAAACTACCGGAACTTAACAGGCACTGGTCCAATCATCTTGCCAAAAGAGAGGAAATCTCTACTCTAGCTGGTGCTTTTTCTAATGCCGCAGGAGAATTCGAACAAGGCGTTTTAAACGAATTTATTCATATATGGCCGTTCAAGGACGCCAATCATATGATGGATACTCTTTCAGAAGAAAATACAATTCCTGGATGGAAAGATGGACAAAAAGCCTATCTACGTTCACAGTCTTCAAACATTTGGCACCCTGCAGAATATTCTCCAATGCATTAGAGAAAAATCACATATCCATTTCAATTGCAGGATCTCCTGATTTTCCTAGATAGAAATCTCCTGAATCGGCTTCAAATCTGAAGGATATTTCCTCTAGTACTTTTTCATTACCAGCGATCGTATAAATATCTCCCTCTTCAAGATGGAGATCTCCATGGACATTCAATGCTTTTCCATCACGATGGACAGAAATAACAAGTACTTCGTTTGGCAATTTCAATTCCTCAATTGACTTACGAAACAAATCTGAATTTCTTACTTCCAAATCAAGAATATCCTGATCTTCCTCCATACCCAGAAGTAATGAAACCGCAGAAGGTGACCTTACAAAATGATCTAGCAAACTGATCATTGCAGTTGAAGGAGAAACGACAGATGCACCAAGAACTCTGTATTCATCATAGTTTGAACGATCATTGAGTCTTACTACAAGATGAGCAAGTTCGAAATTTTCATTAGACATCTTGCAGATCTCTAAATTCTTTTCATCTGAAAGCATTCCTATAATAGCCCCTGCTCCCCCTGCACCCATAAAACGAAGTTCCTTTGCCGAAAATTCCTCAATCTTATGAAATTCCACTCCTATTTCAGACAAAGTTTCTGATTTAAAGTCAGAGATTGTCGCCATTTTCACTTGCCAGTGATGCAAACGCAACTGCCTTGCTAACGCTTGCGCCTGCCCATCTTCTCCAAAAATTATCGCCGTGTGTACAATTCCCATCTCTGTTTTTTCGGGAAGAGGAAACGCTTCTTTCATCAGTCTTATCGAAAATTTAAAAAAGGAAGGTCCTACAATCTGATTAAGCACAATGATTCCAATCATCAAAGTAGCAAATTCTTGTCCCCAACCTGGAAAAGCAACAGCTACTTCAGTTGCTAATCCCATCCCAATACCTGCTTGAGTTATATACGCCATCCAACTCAAACGACTTTGTTTAACAGGATCACCGGCAATCATTCCTCCAGAAAATGATCCAACAAAAATTGCGGCAATTCTTATCACAAACAAGGCCAACGCAATTGGCCATACAATAAACAAAGTTGACAATTTCAGTGAAGCACCTACTAGCGTAAAAAACATAAGATAAACTGCGGGACCTACTTCATTGAGCATCCTTGAAAATTCATCTCTGTACTGACTTCTGTTGGTTACCCACAGACCAGCTACCATACAAATCAGTAAGGGTTCAAGAAGAAGTTCAAATGAGAAATTTTCTGCAGTCTTATGTCTTACTAGATCAGAAAAAAAGAAGACTGAATACCCTACAAATAACATCAAGAAAATTTTGTAGCGCAAATCAAATTTTTGTGACGCTATGAATCCTAAAATTCTTGCAACACAGTATCCTAAAAACAGAGAAATACTTAGTTCTACAATCAACAATGCAATAAAACCAAAATTCATGCCAATATTCGTGAGAAGAGCATCCGCAATCGAAGAATTCACTGCAAATAAAATAATAACAACACTATCCATAACAACCGTTACACCCAGAGCAGTCTGAACAAACGGACCTTTAGCTCTTAGTTCTTTTATTACTGCAATTGCAGAAGAAGGGGAACGAGCAACAAGTATAGATCCACCCAAAATGGATATTGCAATTCTTCCTTCTAAGGGAACTCCTTTGACAAAGGGTATGTAATCTGACAATAAAAAGAAACTTGAACTACCTAGAACAAAGGTACCTACAACAAGGCCTACTGTCGTCCATTTTATACTATTCAACCTTGAATCTAATTCTTTAAGATACAACTCTCCCCCAGCAGCAAATGCTATAAATGCAAGGGCTACTTGATCTAGAAATCTTAAAGACTTTATGGAAGAAAACGTGATGAAATTTAAAACAAAAGGACCACACAAAATTCCAACAAACAGAAATCCCGTAATAAGCGGCAACTTCACTTTAACAAACAGTGTGCTTATCTGTCTCGCTGCAAGTGCAACTATCACCAAAGAAATTGTCGAAAGAAATATGCTTTTCGACAAAGAAATCACTTCCATACTAAAACAATCCTTCTAA
>MDTE01164559.1_pt1 | contig 44403 bp, 43 predicted proteins | sample 811231 | NCBI WGS metagenome assembly MDTE01 (sample SAMN05326651, study PRJNA326480) | marine metagenome | isolation source: seawater | place: Indian Ocean: Red Sea | collected 2010
AACTCACCTCAAAACTAGTTCTTCCCATAGAGCCGTGGTAGACCACCACGTTGATAGGCTGGGTGTGGAAGCGCAGTAATGCGCGTAGCTAACCAGTACTAATAGCTCAAATGGCTTGATTTATGCACTGAAAAAAATTTTAGAAAAATTGATTATGAAAAAATTAATTATTCATCCAGGATTACACAAAAGTGGAACAACTTTTTTACAAGAAAAATTTTTATTTAAATTAAAGAATTATGAAAATTTATCTAAGAACCAAAAAGATAACAAATCACAAAAATCAAAACTTATAGACCTTCAATACAAATTATTTATTCCTAAAAATTCTAGCTCTAATATTAATTATCCTTTGAATTTAAGTGGGAGAGTCAAAGATTATTCTGAAGAATTGTTATTTAGAATTGACAATTCAAAAAATGATAATTTTTATTTAACAGATGTAAATCTGGCCGATCAAAATAATTACTTTGGATTTTTTAATATTAATTTATTAGAGGATGTTATATCTCTATTAAAAAATAAAATAGAGATTAAAATAAAATTCATTTTAACAATTAGAAAGCAATATGATCTTTTATTTTCATGGTATACTTACGATTATGAAAGACAGAAGAGAAACTTTGGTAATATAGATAATTTCTTTAATTCATACAAAGATGATGGAAACCTAACTGATATTTACAATTACAATTCTTTAGTAAAAAAAATAGAGAGAATTTCCAAAGAAATTTTGATTATGCCTCTTGAATTAATTCAAAGTAATAGATCTGAATATTTTCTAAAATTAGAAGAATTTTTTAATGAAAAAGTTAATAAAGAAGTTCACTCTGAAAAAGTGAATAGTAATTTATCAACAACTAAAGATGGAGAATATAATCTTCGAGAATTTAAAGAAACCTCTCTTACAAAATTTTTGAAAAAATTTTATAGAAAATTTAAGAATAGTTTTTTTTTCAAAAACAAATTTTTTATAGAAAAGATTTATCCAATTGTTAAAAAAAAATTCGATGTCAAAAAAATTGACATAGTTGGAAAAATTTCAAAAGATAAAACTATGGAAACAGAATTTAAAAATATTTATAAAAAATCAAATCAAGACATTGATAATAGATACAATTTAAATTTATCTAAATACGATTATTATAATTAATTGATCTTGAGGCGTATTCTATATCCTTTTCGCTATCAATCTCGTACCAAAAACTTCTATAAACCCTTGGTTTAACTTCAATTATATTATTTTTGATTGAGGCATTTAAAAAAGTTGTAAAATCAATTTTTTTATCCTGTTTTTTAAAAAAGTCGAGTAGTAAAAAAAAGCTTTTTCTCTCCAACTTTATTAAACCCATAAATTGATACATAGGAAATTTTTTTTCTTGAATTGTTTTTCCTATTTCAAAAATTTTACCATTTTTAATTTTAAGACTTTCGGCATCTTTAGAAATTTCATGAAACGACATCCTGTTCCTCCAAACCTTTAACCAATTTTTATTTACAGGTAAAATATTTCCTTTAGATTTTAATTGATTTATAATTTTATGATTAAAAATTACATCTCCATATGAGATAACCACATCCTGATTTATAAATTTTTTTGATTTAAATAGGCTAAAAACCATATTGGTTGACTTAAATTTTTTATTTATAATTTTTTTAAATTTAAGTTTTTTTATCAATATATCACTCGTTTTATGTTTATACCCAAGAATTATATATTTTTTTTTAAATTTTTTAAAAAAGGACTCATTGTGTTCTAAAACAGTTTTACTATTTATCTCAACCATACACTTTGGTTTTGATCTAAATTTTTTTGGAAGTCTACTTCCTTTTCCTGCCGCCAGAACAATTAGTATCATAAAATTTTTTAACTATATCTTTGTCTATTTTTTTAAATTTCGCATATCTTTCAGGGTGCCACATAATTCCTAGAGCCTTAATTTTTTTAGCATTGAAAAGTTCAATACTATTGTCTTTTGAACGTGCCAATATATCTGTATCATTATTATTGATATGTCTAATTATATTTTTATGAAAAGAATTTACTTTCACACTATTTTTATTAATTACTTTTTTATTAAAATTTATGGAGTGTGTTCCTACATGAATTTTACTTTTTGAAAATTTAGATTTTAGTTTGCTAGATATAAATTGTGCACCATGACAAATTCCAATCATCGGAATTTTTTTTTTAATACAGTACTTAAAAAGTAAATTGTCTATTTGAGATCTTAATTTTTCTGTTTTATTTTTTCTAAACAAATCATTTCCACCTGAAAAGATAACTAAATTTGGATTTCTAATTTTATTATTTAAATTGAAGATACTAATGGACGGTTCATTAAAAGTAGCTATCAAAAAATTTGTCAGTTTTATGTCTACAGTATATTCAATTTGTTTCGGATAAGGTTCGCGTATAGTTGGGACAATTAATATTTTCATCTAAAAAATTTTTTTATTTTTACAATCTAAAATTATATATTTTTGTTGTTTCATTAATTCAAACTTTTTTTCTCCTATGCCAATACAAGCAGGTATAGATAATTCAGCAGATCTAATGCTCATATGAGAATTTTGACCTCCATATTTGGTAACAAAACCTTTAATATTTTTAGAAAAAAGAAAATCGTAACCAGGATCAGCATTTTCAATAAAAACTATTTTATTATTAATTTTCTTATTTGAAAAATTTTTACCTAAATAATAAGTCCTACCTTCAACTTTTTTTTCAGTTATAAAATTGCCTAAGTCATCAATTTCTTCATTATAGTATAAATCAGAAGCTGAACATATAATTGGGTTTAAGTATATTTTTGAATTTTCGTAATAATTTTTTTTATTTTCAGAAATATTTTTTAACAATCTCTTTTTAAAAGAAGAGTCTTGTAAATTATAATGTCCAGATAGAATAGTTGATAAATCTAAAAATAATAAATCTTCTCTTTTTATGCTAAGTTTTGTGCCTAAAATTATTAAATTATTAAAAACAAGGTCAATACTTTTAGTGAATATAAATTTTGAATATTCTCTATAAAAAATTGACTCGGTTAAAAATTTTAAAAACTTGTCAAAAGTAATTGGTATTTTCAATTTTTTCAAGAAATTAGAAATAGCCTCTTTTTGTGAAGTTTTAAATTTAAACTCTCTTTTCTTTCGTTTTAATTTTTTTTTATTTTTTTTGTCAAAATACAATTTAAAACCTTCTTTGTAATTTTTTGCAGTTATCTCGTATGTATCAGGTCTCAAATGTCCATATTTTTCTATAAATTTTGTTCTTGTAAGTTTAGTTTCATCTTCCTGCATTATAGTTGATACATTTTTAATAGAGGAAAGAAATTTATTTTTTTCAGATGATGTTATAATTTTTTCTCTTTCTAAAGAGTCTATTATATCAATAGCAATAAACCCACATCTTGCTAAACCTGCAAACGGCAAAGTTCCAAATTTTTTACAATCTTCAATTAAATAAAAAATTTTATTAATTGGATAAATTTTCTTATCATTATTTATCTTTTTTTGTTTATCAACTAATTCTAAAATTAGTTTTTTATCTTCACCAAAATTAGTAATCGCTTTTGATGTAATCTCACTCAAGTTTTGTAATATTTCTTGTCTCTCTTTATTAGAAAAAATTAAATTCAGTTCTCTTGATAATTTTTTTTTAGTAGAGAAATTCAAACATGTATATAAAATCTCAAATTCAATTTTATCATGTAAAGATTTATTTCTTTGAAATTTATTTAAATAAAAGTTTGTTAATTTTTCAGAAATTTTATTATCTAAATTATTGGGTATCCATGAGTTAAAATCTATTCTTATATCTATATAAGGAGTTCCATAAAATGTCGTCATTAATTGATTTGGTTCAACATTTTTAAAACCATAATTTTTTCTTTGTTTAGACCAAATAGAGTCTGTGATTAAGTTTTTATAGAGACTTAAAGCAAGAGGCTTTGGTTTTATACCTATAATTTCTGCAGGATTCCAATCTGGCATAACTCCAAAAAAAGTTGTTTTCCCAAATAAATTGTATTTAATTTTTTTTATCTTTTGAATTTTTTTCTCTAAGCTAATAAAATTTTTCTCCAGCTTATTGGTATTAAATATTTTTTTATTTTTTGGCAAGACAATCTTCCTTGCTTGTAAAAGATGAAATTTGTTGTTTGAGTCGATAGCAAATTCTATATCTATTTCACTATTATAAAAAATTTGTCTGAGCCTTTTAATGATATTAATTACTTTTTTAACTAGGTTGTTTTTCTTATAAAAGTTTTTTTTCTCAAAGACATTTATAGTTCTAGATTTGTTTGTCTTACCTGAAGTAATTAAAGTTGTATCTCGGTCTTGGGTAAAATTAATTTTAATTATTGGAAGGTAATTGTGAGTGTCAACAGTTGTACACACGCCAGAATATTTTACATTTCTAACCATTTTTTGAATAATTATTTGGTTATGTTTTGATTTTTTTTTGTAACTTCTAATTACCTCTTTTATGGCGCTTTGCACTGCTTTAATATTATTTGAATTAACGTTAAGAACACTGTTATATTTTCCAGCCATAGAGCTTTTAGATGTGTCTTCATCTTTTGATGAAGATCGAACAGCAATTTTAGATCCTTTAAAATACTTGCAAATTTCAAAAAAATTTTTTTGATTAAGTTTTTTATAGTTATTTAAACTGATAAGTTTTAAATCTGGAACATTAAAGCCTTTTTTTTTTAAAATTTTAAGAGTTTCCCCTTTTGACTTGTTCATATTCACTTTTAATTAATAATTTAATGAATACATCTAAGATTTCTTTTTGCAAATCAATTTTTTTATTCTAAATATGGTTAGGATTCTAATAAAATGATAAATAAAAAATACAAGGGTATATGGTTTTACGGAATTTCGGGATCTGGCAAAACACAGGCAAGCAAATATATAAAAAAATATATTAAAAATTCGATAATCTTAGATGGTGACGAAATAAGAAAAAAAATAAGCTTTGATTTAGATTATTCAATAAAAGATAGAAAAATTCAAATAAGAAGAATTTATGGAATTATAAGCATACTGTTACAAAATAAAATATTTCCAATTGTAAGTACTGTTTATCTAGATCAACAAATGAAAAATAAATTGATTAAAACAAAAATTTTAACTATTCAATTATTTCGTAATTTAAAATTAATTAAAAATAGAAAATTAATATATTCAAAAAAAACAAAAAACGTTATCGGAAAAGATCTTAAAATGCCATTATTAAAAAAAGATATCAAAATTATAAATAATAAATCTAAAAGAGAATTTCAAAAACGATTGTATAAATTAATTTATGTCAGATAATAAGGATATTACTAAGCTTCCTGTAGTTATGCTTGGCTCTTTTGGTCATGCCGGTATTGATTGGGTTCATAGTCTACTAGATAGTCATCCAGAAATACTAATTATGCCAGCTTTTAGTTTTTTTAGAACATTAGAGAGAATAAAAAGAGGTAATAAACTTGACATTAATAACTCAAAAAATATAGAAATTGCAAAAACTTTTTCTAATACATTTTTTTATGATAAATCGTATCAATTAAAAAGAAGACAATTTATAATTAGCGAAATCCAGAAGAAAAAATTTGAAAGCTATTTGTTAAAATATCTGGAAAGTTCAACAGAAATGAACGTTAAGAAAAAAATTTTTTTTGGAATTCATCAAGCTTTTGTTGAACTTTATAATGTTGATTTAAAAACAAAAAAAATCATAGTAATTCACGAACACGTATCATGGCATTGTAATGAATACAAAAAATTATTTAATAGTAAATTTCTATTAGTTTTTAGAGATCCTAGAGCTACTTTGGCTGGTGGTATTCTTAGAATGAGAAATTCAAATGAAGATGGTAAAATTAACTCATTTCAACTTGATACTATGATTTTATGTATGACTTCAGCTTATAGTTTTCTTAAAAAGGACTCACAAAAAAAATTTATTTATCCAATAATCAACGAGTACATGCACGAAGATCTTCAAAAAGAAATGTCAAATTTGTCTAAATGGCTTGGTATCAGTTTTTTTGATAGTATGTTAAATCAAACTTTTATGAACCAAAAATGGTTGGGTGAGTCAGCGTATTTAGCTAAAGACGAACTCAAAGAGGAAGCTCCAAAAAACTTTTATGATCCATTTCAAGTAGAGAAAAGATGGAGATCTATATTATCACCTATCGAAATTTTATCTATTGAAGTAGTGTTTAGAGATATGATGGAGAGATTTGGATTTAAAAAAGATAATAATTTGAATTTTTTAAATAGAATAAAAGGCTATTTTAATTTTTATTTGATGCATCAACATCAGCAAAAATATTATATTAATAAGAGAATCATATTATTAAGAAATTTGCTTAGAAGGATTTCAGCACTGCTTTTAGTGGAAAAAACAAAGTTTTTTTTTAGTTTTAAATAAATTCCCGATTATAAAGATTAATGCTTTACAAAAACAAATTTTAAGTTTAATTGTTCAATAATTGAACAATGGAAAATAATCAAGATCATTTTAATATTTTAAGAAAAATAAAAAAAAATCCCCAGACCACTCAAAGAGAGCTAGCAGAAGAATTAGGTTTGAGTTTAGGAAAATTAAATTATTGTTTAAAGGCATTACAGTCAAAAGGTTTTGTAAAAATTAAAAATTTTAAAAAAAATCCAAAAAAAATAAATTATTTATATGTTTTGACCCCCAAAGGGATATCGGAAAAAACAAAATTGACCTTAAATTTTATGAAAAAGAAAATGAGAGAATATGATGAGTTAAAAGCGGAAATAGAAAAGGAATGAATTAATAAGCTATGAATATCAATATCCAAAAATTACTTCTGCAAAAACATGATGATTATTTATTTAATTTGCTAAATATTGATAATTTTAATAAGCAAACATCACATTTAAGATATTTTTACAGTCACATAAAAAAAAACCACAAAAAATTGCCTGGTGATATTTTTGAATTTGGATGTTACAAAGGAAGAACATTGTTGGCAATTGCATTATTACTCAAGAGATTAAAATCAAATAAAATTGTTTATGCTTTTGATAGTTTTAAAGGATTTCCGAAAAATATTTATAGCAAAGAAGATTCTTTTGAGTCTTTCAAAAGGAACAAAGAGATTCAGTATAAGCATGATATTGTTAAAAAAATTAGAAAATTTAATGCAGGAATTGATATTAATAGAAAAAATATTTCAAGTTCAGAAGATTTTAGATTTAACTCAAAAAAAGATTTGTTAAAAAAAATTAGATTACTTGGTCTTAAAAACATTAAATTAATTGAGGGTAACTTTGAAAAAACCTTACCTAATTTTTTCAAGAAATATAAAAATCAAATTTTTAGTGTCAATTTAGATTGTGACTTATATAAATCATATAAAATTGTTCTTGAAACAATTTATCCTAAATTAACAACTAAAGGCTATGTACATTTAGATGAATATTACAGTTTGAAATTTCCTGGATGCAAAATTGCCGTAGATGAATTTTGCAAAAATCATCACATTAAAGTAAAAAAAAATAGAAATTTTAAATGGGAATTTAAAAGATATTATTTAGAGAAAAAAAATTATTAATGAAAAAATTCAAAATATCAGTTATAGGTCTTGGTTATGTAGGTCTACCCTTAGCATTAGCGTTTTCAAAAAAACAGCAAGTAATTGGATTTGATATTAATAAAAAAAGAGTAAATGATTTAAATTTAGGTATAGATGTTTTCAAAGATCAAAAAAAAAAGGAAATAAAAAGAAAAAAATATTTAAAAATTACATATAAAATTAATGAGATTATTTCTTCAGATTATTTTATTATAACAGTTCCAACTCCAGTTAAAAAAAATAATTCACCCGACCTTAAATCATTAATAAATTCATCTAAAATTGTTGGTAGATCTATTAAAAAAGGATCAATAGTAATTTATGAATCTACAGTTTATCCTTCGTGTACTGAAGAAATATGTGTTCCGATTTTAGAAAAATATTCTGGTTTAAAGTTTAATAAGGATTTTTTTTGTGGATATTCTCCTGAAAGAATCAATGTCGGGGACAATAAACATAAGCTTGAAAATATAACAAAAATTGTAAGTGGATCAAACATCGCAACTACCAATAAAATTTACAATTTATATAAAAAAATAATCAAAGCAAAAATTTTTAAAGCTAGTAGTATAAAAGTTGCTGAAGCCGCAAAAGTTATTGAAAACACACAAAGAGATTTAAATATTGCATTTTTAAATGAATTATCAATTATATTTGATAGATTAGATATAAATACCAATGATGTATTGGCCGCGGCATCAACAAAATGGAACTTCATAAAATTTAAACCAGGCCTTGTTGGAGGTCATTGTATTGGAGTCGATCCTTTTTATTTGGCACATATAGCGAAAAAAAGAGGATATCTTCCAAAAGTTATTTTAGCAGGAAGAGATATAAACGAAAAAATGTCAAAGTTTGTATTCAATAAAACTTTGACATTAATGAAAAAAAAAAAGTTACAAATAAATAAATCAAAAATACTTGTCTTGGGTTTTAGCTTTAAAGAGAATTGTTCAGATCCAAGAAATTCAAAAGTTCAAGATGTAGTTAAATATTTTTTAAGTAAAAAAGTTTCGATAAAAATATATGATCCTATAGTTTATAGAGAATTTTTAGAAAAAAAATACAAAAATTTATTTATTAACAATATTTCAAATTTCAAAAATTATTTTGACGCAATAATCTTAGCTGTTCCACATAAAATATTTTTAAATAATTATGAAAATTTATTTAAGAAAATTTTAAAAAAAAAGAATATTATTTTTGATGTAAAATCTGCATTAAAGAAAGGTTTTTCAACTACAACATTGTAATGATTGGCAAAAAAAAAATACTTGCAGTAATTCTAGCTAGAGGTGGATCAAAAGGTATTCCAAAAAAAAATATAGTTACTATTAATTATCATCCATTAATTAGTTATTCCATTACTGCAGCAAAAAATTCAAAGTATATTGATAAAATTGTCGTTTCTTCAGATTCTAGAGAAATTATAAATAAATCTCTTGATTATGGAATAGATGATTTTGTAAAAAGACCAAAAATTTTAGCTTCTGACAAAGCTACTTCAGCAGATGCTTTAAATCATGCAGTAATAGAGTCAGAAAAAATATTTAATGAAAGATTTGATTACATAATTGAACTACCATGTGTTTCTCCGTTACGAGATCATTATGATGTTAATATTGTCATAGAAAAACTTCATAAATCTAATTTAGACTCAGTAATAAGTTATGTTGATACTGGAGAGAAACATCCAATTAGACTAAAAAGAATTAAAAATAATAAAATTAGTAATTTTTGCAAAGAGTATCCTGAGGCATCATGGGGATCAAGACGACAAGATTTTGAGCCTAGCTTTATAAGAAATGGAGCTATTTATAGTATGACAAGAGATTGTATACTAAAACAAAAAAGCAGGTGGGGAAAAAAGAGCTTCCCGTTTTTAATGCCAGATCACAAATCAGTGAATATAGATACCAACTATGATTTATTGGTTGCTAAACATTTGATTAAAAACGGATTTTGTAAAAATAGACCAAAAAAAATTTCAAAAATAGTTAAATTTAAAAAGCAATACAGATACAAAATTTTAGTTACAACCAAATTATCATTTTTAAGTGAATTCAAAGAAAAAATATTAAAAAATTATTATTGTGTTTTTGCGCAAGATATTAAAATCCATAAACTTAAAGAATTATTAAAAGATGTGGATGGGTGGGTTTGTAGTCCTTCACCGGAGTATAAAATTGATAAAAGTTTGCTTAAAAATGCAAAAAATCTCAAAGCAATTTTTACACCCTCAACAGGGTCCAATCATTTAGATAAAAAATATTTAGAAAAAAAGAATATAAAATATTTTACTATTAGGGATCACTCACAAATAAGTAATATTAAAGCATCATCTGAATTTACTTTTGGATTAATTCTCTCATCTATGAGAAAATTAATTCAAGGTAATGAAATTGTAAAAAGCGGAAATTGGAGAAACTATGAGGACTATATAAGAGGAAATCAATTATATGACAAAAAAATTGGTATAATAGGCTTTGGAAGAATAGGTTCAAATTTATATAAATACTCAAAAGCTTTTGGCATGAAAGTAAAAGTTTTTGATCCTTATAATTCTAGTAAATTAAAAAAATTAAATATTAATTCAAATTTATCAAATTTACTAAAAACTTCTGATATTGTTGCAGTTTGTGTGCATTTAACGAACCAAACAAAATTTATGTGTAATGAACATTTTTTTTCAAAAATGAAAAAAGGTTCAATATTCATTAATACATCAAGAGGAGAAATACTGGTTGAAAATTCACTTATAAAATATCTTAAAAATAATAAAATAAAAACTGCTGCAGTCGATGTAATTCAGGGTGAGCAGAAAAATGATATAACAAAAAATAAATTATATATCTATGCCCAAAAAAACGAGAACCTAATAATAACACCACATATGGCAGGACTTACTTATGAGTCAGAAATTATTGCTGCGGATATTATTTTAAATAGATTGAACAAATTTTTTAAGGATAAGCAAAATATATAATGAAATTTTTTTTTAAATTATTAAATTCAGTATATTCTTTACTTAATTTAAGAGAGAAAAAAATAAGTATATATTTAGTTTTTTTTTCTTTAATAGGAATTATTCTTGAAAGTATAGGTGTAGTACTAATTTTGCCCATTACTAGTTTGTTAATTGGGTCAAATGTGCCTCAACAATTTGAGTTTTTTGGTAACTTTTTAAACGATATTAATTTTTTAGATAATTCACTTATTCTTGGAATGGGAATTGTAATATTGGTTTATTTAATTAAAAATTTATATTTATTAATATTGCATTACTTTCAGGTAAAATTTTCGCAAACAATAACAAGAAGAATTTCCAAAGATCTTTTCGAAAAGTATATTAATTCTAAATATAGCTTTTACTTAAACTCAAATTCATCACTTTTGATTAGAAATCTTCAAGACGCCGGAAGAATTGAAGCAATCTATATACGTATTATTTCTTTAATTACGGAGTTAATTGTTATTTTAACTTTTGTGTCAATTTTTTTTATTATAGATTTTAAAACAACCATAAATATAACAATTGTTTTTGTTGTTGTAAGTAGTTTATTTATAATTTCATTGAAAAACAGAATACCTAAATGGGGACAAATACGTTTTGAATTATCAGGTAAATATTTAAAAACCATAAATCATGGATTAAATGGAATTAAAGAAATTATATTTAGCAATGGACAAGATTTCTTTGTAAGTCGAGCAGATAAAATTAAAAAAAAATTTTTGAATACTCAAGTAAAAATTGCAGTTGTAGATTTTATTCCAAAAGTTTTAATTGAATTATTAATTATTATTTGTGTAGTGATAACGGTTGTGAGCCTTACTCTCACAGGAAAAACCTATGAATATATAGTTCCCCTTTTAGCTGTTTATGTAGCTGCTGCCTTTCGTCTTGCTCCTGCAGCAAACAAAATAATAAATTATGTTCAAAGTTTAGAATTTGCAAATGCAACTATCACTAATTTGCACAAACAGATAAATTTAAACGAGTATAATGTTGTAAACAAAACAGTCTTGGAAAAAAAAAATAAACTTAAATTTGAAAATAATATCAGCTTAGTCAATTTATCATTTTCATTTAATACTAATTCACAAATTTATGATGATTTAAATTTTAATTTCCAAAAAAATAAAATCTATGGATTTAAAGGAGGTAGTGGATCTGGAAAAAGTACATTTATAAATCTACTCACTGGTTTGCTTAAACCTAATTCAGGAAAAATTTTAGTTGATGGTGTTGATATTAATGAAAACATATATGATTGGCAAAATAAAATTTCATATGTTCCCCAAGACATATTTTTATTAGACGATACGATTTTAAACAATATTGCATTTGGAAAAAATGAAGATGAGATTGATCAAGAGTTAGTGAGTGAGGTCCTAAATCAATCTGGGCTTAAAATTTTTGTAGATCAATTAAAAAATGGAGCGGATACGATTGTTGGAGAAAAAGGAGTTAAAATTTCAGGGGGTCAGAAACAAAGAATAGGACTAGCTAGAGCATTGTATAAAAAACCAAAAATTTTAGTATTAGATGAGGCAACTAATTCATTAGATAATAGTACAGAGAAAGGTATTCTAGACTCATTAAAAAAACTTAACGATATAACTATTTTTTTAGTAAGCCATCAAACTGCTCCATTTTATATATGTGATGAGATTTTTGAGATCAAAGGTAAACAACTGTTAAAAATATCAGCTTCGTGAAAAAAACTTTATTAGTAACTACTGCTCTTGAAAAAACTTGGAAGGAAAATATTCCAATACTTTTTTTAGGTGAGTGGTGTAAAAAATATACCAGGAAGAAACTCTGGAATAATTTAATTTTTGAGACACAAAAATATCACTGGAATGATAGAGTTAAATTAAAGAATGATTATTCTTATTCAAAAAAAATATATAAAAAAATAATTCAGCAAATTAGTAATGATTTAAATAATTTTCATCAAATTTCCCATAATCTAAGATATTGGAAAATTATAATTGGCCCCTGGTTATTAAGTTTTATACAAATAATTTTGGAAAGATATGAGAATTTAAAACAAATAGAAAATTATAATGAAAAATTTGAGACTATAAGCTTTAACATTAAAAAAGATATTATGCTTCCAAAAAGTAACGAGTCATATTCAAGATTAATTATGACTGATACATGGAACCATTTCATATTTAGTGAAATTATAAAAAATAGTGAGATAAACAAAAAAATTTCTATTGATGAAATAGAATTTGAGGATGAAGAAAATTTTCAAGAATACCTAAGAGAGAAGCATTATTCTCACCAAAGAAAAATTTATTCTTCCTTTTTAAACATTTTTAAAAATAAAATTAAAAATGAAAAATTTCTAATTTCTGAAAGCTATCTTGGTTTCTTCGACGAAATAAAATTAAACTTTAAACTTAGCTGTCTCCCAAAATATATAAATTTTGATTTACCAAAAAATGATAACCCAAACTGGTTTGAAAGAGAAAATTTTATTTTAAAAAATTTTAAACCAGAAAATGAATTTGAAAAAATCTTGAAAAATTTAGTTAAAATACAATTACCTATTTCGTATTTTGAAAACTTTAAAAAAATAAGAAACTACGTTGAAAAAATTAATTGGCCAGCTCAACCTGATACAATATTTACATCTCATTTTCTTCAAAAAACAACTCAATCTTTTTATACTGCTGAAAAAATTGAAAAAAACCATACTAAACTAATTGTTGGTCAACATGGTGGTGTTTATGGACAATATTCTTTTTCAACAATTCAAGATTATGAAATTGATGTTTGTGATAAATTTTTATCTTGGGGTTGGAAAGATAAACAAAATCAAAAAATAATTCCATTTGGAATTATTAAGAATATTTCAAAAATTAAATACAAAAAAAATAAAAATAAAATTTTATTTATACTTAGAAGTCAATCAAGGTATACTCATAGAATAAATTCTCTTAGTGGATCTTTTCAACTATATAAATATTTTAACGATTGTTTTGATTTTTGTAAAAAATTAAATAAAGAAATTCAACATAAAAACTTAATCGTAAGATTACATGCAAGAAGATTTTGGGATGAAGGACTTTTTCTTAAAGATGAATTCCCTCATATTCACATAGATGAAGGATACAAAAATATACATAAATTAATTTCTAATTCAAAATTAGTTGTTTATTCATATATTGGCACAGGTTATTTAGAAACATTATCTATGAACTTCCCGTCAGTTATTTTCTTTGACACAAAAAACTGTTCATTAACTGAGGAAACCTTAAATGACCTAGAAGTGCTTTCTAAAGTAAATATATTTCATTTTAATTATGAGTCTGCCTCTAGATTTATCAACGAAAACTACGAAAATATTGATGATTGGTGGGAAAATGATAAAACTCAGGAGGCTATTAAGTTTTTTTGTAAAAAATACGCATTACTCAGAGATTATAAGTTAAATGAACTAACAAAAATAATTAGAAATGAAAAAAATTAATTTAATTATATTTATAGGCTGAATATGTATTTAGTAACAGGTTGCGCAGGTTTTATTGGGTTTCATTTTTCACTACTCCTTTTAAAAAAAGGTAAAAAAGTTATTGGTATTGATAATATTAATAATTATTATGATCAAAAACTTAAAAGAGATAGATTAAAAAATTTAAAAAAATTTAAAAATTTTTTATTTTTCAAAATTGATATTCGAAATAATAAAAAATTAAAAAGTGTATTTAAAAAATATAAAATTAGTTATGTAATAAATCTTGCAGCACAAGCAGGTGTTAGATATTCAGTTACAAACCCTGAGAAATATATTGAAACAAATATAAATGGTTTTTTTAATATTATAAATCTTTCGCAAAAAAAAAATATAAAGCATTTTTTATATGCTAGTACCAGCAGTGTATATGGTAATAACGAAAAATATCCTCTCAGGGAGGATTTTTCGTCGAGTCACCCTGCTCAAATATATGCAGCTACCAAAAAAAGCAATGAGATGATCGCACACTCATATAGTAGTATTTTTCATTTACCAACAACTGGATTGCGTTTTTTTACAGTTTATGGACCATGGGGACGACCAGATATGGCCTTATTCAAATTTACAAAAAATATACTTACAAAAAAAAAGATTGATCTATACAATCAAGGCCATCATGTAAGAGATTTTACTTATATAGATGATATTGTAAAAAGTATTTACTTGTCCTTAAAAAAAATTCCAAAAAAAAATAAATTCTACGATTTAAAAAAAATGAATCCAAAAAGTAGTTACTGCCCTTATCGAATTTTAAATATTGGAGGGAATCAGTCAGTTAAATTAAAAAAATTTGTGGAAATAATTGAAAGAAATATTGGTATTAAAAGTAAAAAAAGATATTTACCTATGCAATTAGGTGACATTTATAAAACCCAAGCTAGTACGGAATGGGTCAATGAAAATTTAAAATTTATACCTAAAATAAAAATTAATGAAGGTATAAAAAAATTTTTAGATTGGTATTTCGATTATTATAAAATTAAAAATAAAACAAAGTGAATAACAAAAAATATATTTCCAAACTTAGATCATTTTTTTATCAAGATATAAAAGATTTAAAGAATATAAAAATATTGGAATTTGGAGTAAGAGAGGGAAACTCTACGAATTTTTTTTTAGAACTTTGTGATCAAAATAATGGAAAATTATACTCAGTAGATATAAACAATTGTTCGCATTTATTTAAAAATGAAAAATGGAAGTTTATTCATTCCTCAGATGATGACTTTAAAAAAGTTATAAATGAGTCAGAAAAAGAATTTGATCTAATTTTTATTGATAGTTTTCATGATCCAGACCATGTTAAAAAACTAATATTTAATTATTTTAATTTTTTGAAAAAAAACGGAATTATGATAATTGATGATATTTCATGGCTTCCTTATTCAAAGAATAATTATAGAGATCATTTTCACACAGAGATAATAAATAGAGATACTTTTGCAGAAATTCTAAATGTCTTATCAAATAATAAACAATCTATGGAGGTTTTTTTCTCATTTAATGATTCTGGTTTGGCAAAGATTATTAAGCGAAGTGATGAACCTTTGAAATATGGTAAAAATTTAATTAATAGATCTTTTTCTTTAAAAAATATAATCAAGAAAATTTTAAAAAAGGTTAAATGAAAAATTTCATAAAAAAAATAATTTATCAAAGATTTTACAAACCAATAACAGAAAAAAAAATAAGCTTACCAAAATCAAAATTCTATTTTAAAAAATTTGGAAACCTGAATCCAGATAAAATATTTTATGTTATTCAGAGAACACCAGGTTTCGGTTTATTTTCAAATTTATCTTTTGTGTTAAACCATATTAAAATTGCAAAAGATTTTGGGTTTATCCCTGTGGTCGATATGGAAAATTTTCCATCCATTTATAATGAAAAAAAAAAAATCCTAAACACCATGAATTCTTGGGAATACTACTTCGAGCAATTATCAAACATTACTTTAGATGAAGTTTATAAATCTAAAAATGTAATTTTGACGGAAAATAATTTTTATTCAAAAAATGAAGATTTTTTTGCTAACATCACAGATTCCAACGATTTGGTTGAAATCCTAAGAAATAATGTAAGATTAAAAAACTCAAAATATAAACTTTTGAGCCATTTAAAAAAAAACTTTTCGATAACAAAAAAACTTTAGGGGTACATTTTAGAGGTACAACATACAAAACTGCAGGAGTTGTTTACGCAGCAACAACAAATCAAATGATTAATAAAATTAATGAAATATTAAAGGAAAATAATTACGATCAAATTTTTTTAGTTACTGAAGATCTTAAAAATTTTAATTCAATTGTAAATTATTTTGGTGATAAAATTGTATTTTTAAAAACTTCTCTAAGAGGGAGTTCAGATCTGGAGGTTTGGGATAATTATCCACGAGAGCGACATAGATATAAACTTGGACGCGATATTCTTTTAGAAACTTACTTATTGTCTTATTGTGAGGGTTATATTGATATTGACACCAATCCTAGAGAAATTGCTCATGCTCTTAACCTATACAAAAATCAAAAAAGGTACACTATTGATAATGGGCATAATAAAAGTTGGCCTATTTTTAATCACATAAAATACTCTTGGTACATAAGAAATTTTCTACCAGAAAGATTTGGAGGTTTTCCTAATAATTCAAAACCAGGTAAAAAAAAATTTTGATCAAATTAATGAATAAAATTAAAAGAAAAAAAATTCCTAAAATTACAATTATCACTCCTGTCTTAAACGGTGATAAATATTTGGAAAAATGTATAAAAAGTGTAGCTAAACAGAGTTATCCCAAAAAAAAAATTGAGCACATCGTTATTGATGGAGGATCATCAGATAACTCTATTAAGATTATAAAAAAATATACAAAATATATTAAATATTGGCATTCAAGAAAAGATAAGGGAATATATGATGCGATGAATATTGGTCTAAAAAAAAGTAGTGGAGAAATTATTGGAATTTTAAATTCTGATGACTTTTACTATAAAAATACTTTAAAAATTGTTGCAAAATATTTTAATAAATCAAAAATTGATTTTTTATTTGGGAGCGTTCTTAAACAAAAAATTTTTCATAATTTTTATCCTGAAAAATTGTGGTACACATTTAATATTTATCCATCCCATTCTGTAAGTTTTTTTATTACGAAAAAAGCTCAAAAAAAGATAGGATTTTATGATTTAAATTTTAGATATTCTGCTGATAGAGATTTGTTTTATAGAATGATTAAAAAATATAAATTATTTGGTTTGCCAACAAAGAGAGCCGAAGTTTTTGGTAAGTTTAATCTTTATGGTATTTCTTCAAATATATCTTTTTCAACCAAACTCTTTGAAGAAAGTAGAATAAGATTAAATAATAAACAAAATTTTTTTCAAGTAGTTTTAATATCGATTATTTATTTTTGTTATTTTATATATGTTAAAAATTTAAAAATTTTATTTAAATGAAAATTGCATTTGTGCCATCTACATTTCTTCCCTGGGTTGGTGGGGCTGAAATTCAAACTCATAATACAGCGAATAAATTAGTAGAAATGAAAAATGATGTTGACATTTTTCTGCTGGATGATGTCATGATTAGAAACAATAATTATAATATTATTAAGTTGAATAAACTTCTTATTAATATTGTTTATTTATCGAAATATTACTTAGGTTTAGATTTATGTTATATATTAAAAACATATTTTAAAAAAATTTGCTCAGCGAATAGTTATAAAGTATGGCATTTTCAATCAGTAAATTATAAAACATTATTATACATTAAACCCCTTAAGGAATTAGGACAAAATGTAGTAATTACCTTTCATGGCGCAGATATTCAAAAAGATAAAAACATAAAATATGGATATCGATTTGATCGAAAATACGAAAATTTATTAGAAAAAACACTAAAAATTGTAGACAAAGTTTATGCAATTTCTGATGATATTATTAAAGAATTAAATTTTTTTAAATTTCCCAAGAATAAGATTATAAAAATTCCTAATTCTATTGAGTTAAAAAAATTTTCAATTTTTAAGAAACAAGAAAAAAGAGAACATAAAGTTAATTTTATTACAGTTGCAAGATATTATGAGAAAAAAAAAGGTTTAGATTTAATAGAAAATATATCGAAAAAACTTATAGAAAATAAGATTAATTTTAAATGGACACTTGTTGGAAGAGACTCCTCTCAATTATTAAATAAAAAATTTATTTTAGATAATCGAAGTTATTTTAACATAGAAAGTGAAATAAATAATTTAAATGAAATTTACTTCCCACATTCAAAATTAATAGAATTATATAAATCACATGATGCGTATATTAACTTAGCTAGAATAGAGTCTTTTGGAATTACAATAATCGAAGCTATTGCAGCTGGGTTACCTGTTATTAGTTTTAAAACTAAGGGTGCTAATGAGTTAGTTATCAACAGTAAAAATGGAATTTTGATCGATGATTACGATCCTTATAAAATGGCAGAAATAATTATTTCCAAAACTAAGGAAGAATATTTTTATAAAAAAATTAAATATGATGGCATTAAAAATTTCGATTTAACTTATAATACCAAACTAATCCAGGACAATTATTAACCAATGACAAAAATAAACTTAATTATTTTTCATCCTTATTCTGGTATAGGAGGTGCGGACTTATCTATTTCAAAACTTATAAATAACTTAGATCACAATAAATACAAAGTAGAGTTTATTTGCCTGAATCGACAAAAAATTTCTAAATATATAAATAAAGCAATCAAAATACATATAATAAAATCATCTAAAACTTTATTTTCAGTTTTTAAAGTAAGAAAGATTATTAAAAAAAATTTAAGTTTTAATTATAAAAAAGTAATTTTTCTTTCTAATCAAAATTTTGCTAACATCATTTCTTATTTTATTACTATCGGTTTTGAAAAAAGATTAAAAAAAATAATTATTGAAAGAAACCATATTTCAGAGCTTTATAATTACTTTAGTTTGAAAGATTTTGTTGTTAAGAGTTTAATAAAAAATTTGATGAGATTTATTTATGGTAATTTTGACATTATCATCGGCAATTCAAAAGAATTATCAAAAGATCTGAGTAAATTTATTAATTTAAACGTATTAAATATTTCTAATTCTGTACCTGAAATTGTTTCAAAAAAAATATCTTTAAAACAAAATCAAGGAAGAATTTTAAATATTGGGAGATTAGAAAAACAAAAAGATCAAATCACATTAATTCGAGCAATTAAATTAGTAAAAAAATATAGAAATATTAAATTAACTATTATTGGCGATGGATCTGAATATAAAAATCTAATTTATGAGATAACAAAACTTAAGCTTACAAAAAATGTAAGAATATTAAGAAATATTACTAATACAAAAAATTTTTATTTAAAAAATGATTTATTTATTTCAGCCTCAATTTATGAGGGTTTCCCCAACGTTATTGCAGAAAGTATATGTTATGGTGTCCCAGTAATATCATCTAATTGCAAATCTGGACCTAGAGAAATTCTTATGACCTCACGTGGGCCAGATATTTTCTCGATTGGAAACTATCAAGAACTCTCACAAAAAATATTATATCACTTTAAAAACCCATCAATATTAAACAAAAAATGCCATAAGATTAAAAAACAATTGAAAAAATTAAATTTAAAAAATTATATAAAAAAATATGATAAATTGTTTTCAAACATATAATTAATTATATATAAGCATTCACACATAAACATAAAAATATGCATTGGCCCTTACAAGAAAACTTTTTAGATCAAATATCAAAAAATCAATTGTTGAGCTATATTGAAAAAAATTCAAGATTTACTCAATTTAAAAAAGTAAAAGAATTTGAAAAAAATTTTTCAAAGTGGAATGGAAACAGGTATTCGGTCTTTGTAAATTCAGGTAGTTCCGCAAATTTATTAATAGTCCAATGTGCAAAAGAACTTTATAAATGGAAAAAACAAGATGAAATAATTGTTCCGGCTGTTACATGGCCGACAACAGTAACTCCAGTTATTCAGTCAGATTTAAAACCTATTTTTGTGGACGCTAATTTAAATGATTTCTCTTATGACTATGAGAAATTAAAATTATCAATTACAAAAAAAACCAAGGCAATTTTTGTAGCTCATTTAATTGGTTTTCCTTCGAATATTAAAAGAATAAAAAAAATCATCGGTAAACGAAAAATTATAATACTAGAGGATTGTTGTGAGTCCCAGGGAGCAAAGATTGATAAAAAAAAAGTTGGTAATTTTGGATTAGGAGGTAGTTTTAGCTTTTATTGGGGTCATCACATGAGCACTATTGAAGGAGGAATGATTACAACTAACAATAAAAAGTTTTATGATCTATGCTTACTAAAGAGGTCTCATGGATTAGCAAGAGAGTTATTAGATTCTGATCAAAAGAAGATTAAAAAAAAAATTTCCTAAAAAAGATTTTAAATTTTTATTTTTAAGCGATGGTTATAACTTGAGATCAACTGAAATTAATGCATTTCTTGGAATACAAATGTTAAAAAAAATAGATAGATGGATTAAAATTAGAAATAATAATTATGAAAATTTTATCAATTTAATTGAAAAGTATAAAAAATATTTTTTTGTACCTCTAAAAGATAAAGATAAAATTTCTTCTTTTGTTTTACCATTCATACTTAAAAATTATAAATTTAAAAAAAAATTAGAAGTTCATCTAAATAAGAATGGTATTGAGTCGAGACCTTTTATAGCTGGAAATTTATTAAAGCAACCATTTCTTAAGAATTATAAAAATATTGGTTATTCAAATTCCAATTTTGTTGATACCAATTGTTTTTATATAGGTAATAATCAGTTTGTAAATAAATCAAGACTATTAAAATTAGAAAAAATATTAAGAAAGTTTTTTTAGTTCTTTAATTCTTTTTTCAAAATTCTCTAATGTAAAACCCAACTTTTTATCATGTTGTTTTTTATCTCCATAGTTTGTAAGGAATTTAAATGGTACTGATATATTCTTAATTTTTAAATTTCTATTTCTGAATGAATTATTTATTTCATTATTAACTGCTCCACTATAAAAGGGTTCAACAATCAGAACTGAAGAATTTTTTTTAAGAATTTTTTTAAAAACATTTTGGTCAAATGGTCTTATCGTTGTTAAATAAATAAGATTTAAACTATATTTTTTAATTAATGGATAAAGATTGTTTAGCACCGGTCCAATCGCAACAATAGTAATCTTTGATTTATTATCGATATAATTTGACTTTCCAAATTTTACTTTAAATTTTTTATCATTTTCATGATCTGACAACCTATAATAGGTGGGGTTTTCTTTGTTATAACTTTGATTAAATAAATCGTTAAATTCATCACTGTTGCCAGGTACCACTATTTGCATATTAGGGATATTATGCATTAGATTGATATCTTCTGGACAGTGATGTGTGCACCCAAGAGATGCATAATCATATGATGCACCAATACTAACAAAATTTCCTTTTAGTCTATTATAACCAAAATCAATTTTTAATTGTTCAAATGCTCTATTTACAATAAAAGGGGCAATTGTGTGAACAATAGGCTTCATTCCTTCATTTGAAAGCCCGGCAGCTAAACTAATCATTGATTGTTCTAAAATTCCGATATTATAAATTCTTTTATTGTAAAGTTTAAATAAGTTTCTAAATCCAAAAACACCAATATCACCCAATAACATTACAATTTTTTTATCTTTTTTAAATAGTTTAGAAATTGTTTTTACAAATTGTTTTCTCATTTGTTAAAAATTAAATTAAATTTTCTAATGGTGCTTAATTCTACTTTTTTATGGTGCCATTCTGGATTATTTTCCATGAAAGGAACACCTTTACCTTTTATAGTGTTAGCTATAATAGCTAAGGGCTTTTTTCTTTGTTTTAAAACCGATTTTATTAACAGTTTTTTATTATGACCATCTATAGCAAGACAATCCCAATTAAATGATAGAAATTTCTTTTTTAAATCATCAATTCTTAAAGCTCTATCAGTAGATTTATTCTTATCAACAATACATATTAAATTATCAAGATTATGATGACTTGCCAATAAAAGTGTTTCCCAGATTGTACCTTCGTTACATTCTCCATCTCCAATTAAAACAAAAATTTTACCTTTTTCATTTTTAATTTTTTTAGCCATAGCCATTCCACAAGCAAAAGGAAATCCATGACCTAAAGAACCAGTTGAACTTTCAACACCTTTGATTTTATTTCTATCTGGATGACCACCAAATTTACTATTGAACGAGCAGAAATCATTCAACTTATTTATTATTTTATATTTTTCTAAAACTGCATAAAAAGATAAACAACCGTGACCTTTACTTAATACAAATTTATTTAATTTTTTTTTTGTGATAAATCTTCCATACAATGTATCCAAAATATCTAAAATTGATAATGAGCTTGGAACATGCCCCTCCCTACCTTTATTGGCAAGGGTAAGAACCTTCAAAATAAGATCTCTATTTTTCATTTTTTATTTAGATTCCATTTTATCAATCTATCTATTCCATCATAAAAAGAAATATGCGCTTTATTTTGAAATTCTTTCTTGTATTTATTTGATGAAATTTTTAATTTTGATGGTTTTGAGTTTGTAAAGTTCAAGTTTTTATTTTTAATTTGTATTGGTATGTTATCTCTTGATTTTGAAATAATCTGTGCAATTTTATAAATAGATAAATAATCATTTCCTCCAACGTTATATATCAAAGATTTTCCATTAGTAATTATATTTAATAACATAATTGTAACATCTGCAATATAACACCAAGTTCTTACTGTTTTACCAGAGTCAAACATATAAATTCTTTTTTCTTTGATAGCTCTTTTAATCAGCTGAGGAATTACTCTAGGATCATTAAAATCTTGCCCTGGCCCATAGGTATGGGCAGGTCTTGCAATGTAAACTTGTGACTTATATTTATTTCTATAATATTCACATAATTTTTCTCCTACAATTTTAGAGCTAGCATAAATCATTTCATTAAAGAATGTTCCAACACCAAGCTCTGAACTTTCATTTATAATTTTATTATTTTTAGGTAATTTGTAGACAGATGCAGAACTCAGATACAGTATCTTTGATCTAAATTTTATGGAATTATCTAAAATAGATTTAAGTACATTTACATTTAAATTAATTGTACTCCACTCATTTCCATTCCATTTTTTAGGTTGGCCATACGTGGCACAATGAAAGATATAATCGAATTTTTTATTAGCAATAATATTAAATTTTTTTAAGTCATCCAAATTTAACTTTATAAATTTTATATTTGAATTTTTATAAATTTTTTTAAATAAACCACGAGGTTTACTTAGTGATAAAGATGTAATATCGCATTTAACTGATGATAAAACTCCTTGAAGATATGTTGCAAAAAAACCATTTGCACCAAGAACTAAAATTTTTGAGTTTTTAAATTTTTTTATATTTATATTTTTTAATATGTACTCACAGTCCTCTTTAAAAATTTTATCCATAAATGTTATTGTTTGAAATCGTATATCTTGTTGAATTGTTTGTGAATTAATAAACAATTTATATTAGTAAACCTAAATATTTTTTTTTTTGCTATTAATGTCATTTTCTTTAATTTTGCGTAGTTTTTTAGTGAATATTCTATATTTTTTTCTAATTTATGTTGATCATTATTTGGAATTATCAGACCACCTCTACCTTCAATTAGTATGTCTCGTACACCACTAACATCAGTTGCCAAACAAGGAACTTCATAGTTTACAGCATCAATCAAAACATTTGGTAAACCCTCGTAGTAAGAGGATAATACGAATAAGTCAGAATTCAAAAAATAGGGTTTTAAATTTTTTTTCCATTTAATTAATCTTATATTTTTTTGTTTATATATTTTGCTACGAGTAGACTTAAATAGATTTCCATTTCCAATAATTGTTAACTCAATATTTTTGTATTTTTTTGACAAATTAGATACTGAGTTTATTAAAAGATCAAAGTTTTTTTGTTTAGTAATTCTACCAACGCTCAAAATAGAAAATATCTTTGATTTATTTTTTTTTTTAATTTTAAGAATTTTTGTTAGATAAGGATTCAGTATTAAGGTAATTTTACTTTTAAAAAAAACAATTTTTTTTAAAGATTCTTCAGACTTTTTTGAGATAGCGATAATTTGATCACTCAAATTATAAAACAGAAATTTTAAACCCAAAACCAGAAACGCTAAAAATCTATTATCTGCATAATAAGTTGCACCAAGAGGTTCTTCAGAATTTCTAATACTTATCTTTTTTTTATTAAGCTTTGAAATTATGATTGCTGGGATATGACTTTGCATTGAAAATATAATTGAATTTTTTCCAATACTTTTAGAATAGTAATTCAAATTTAGAGCAGAAGACAGAGCCAAATTCCATCTTATTGGTAGAAAATTAAAATATTTAACTGGTTTTGAATTTATTATTTTCAAATAATTACTTTTAAAAAAATATTTTGTATTAGCTTTATGACTAAATAAATAAATTTCTATTTTTTTTTTTTAAAAAATAATTAACAATATTGATTAAATTTTGCGTTGCACCACCTTTTTCAAAAGAAGGATAATAAAGTAGAATTTTTTTTATCATTTAATTTTTTTTTCTTACAAAAACTATATTAGAATAATTAAAATAATTGTGTTCTGGCTTACTTGGATTGATTCTCATAAGCTTTCTACTGAAAGGTAAAATCTTATATGTATTATAATCTTTTAAATTTTTTGAAAAATAATACAGATTTACATTTTTAAATAAATGGTGCCAATTATATTCTAATTGGATATATTTTGGTTTTAGCTTATTTATTGTTTTTTGTGCACCTTTAAGAACTTCAAACTCAAAGCCTTCGGTATCAATCTTTATTAAATCTATTTTTCTAATTTTAACTTTTATTTTCTTTTTTAATAAATTATCTAATGTATTAATTTTACAATTTATTCTTTTATTATTGTTTCTTAAGTAATCGATTTTATTTACCTCGTTATTAAAATTCGCCCACTGGAGGTTATTTTTGTCGTAGTATAAAGTTTTGTTTGTTTGTTTATCTCCAACGCCAACATTAAATATGATTAAACGATCTTTATATTTTTCTTTTAAATATTGTAATTTTTTAAAACTCTTGGGCATTGGTTCAAAAGCGATAATTTTAGTTAAGCTATTTTCTAACAAATATTTAGAATAATTTCCTACATTAGCTCCTATATCAATACATAACTTTGGTTTTTCTGAACAGACCATTTGTAAAAAATATACTTCACCACTGGAAATTAAATCTTTATGATTATTATAGCCTAAAAATCTAATAAATAATTTTAAGAAATTTAAGTTTGTTTTATATAAAATCTTTCTAGCAAAAAAAAAATCGAGTAAATTTAAAAAAAATTTCATTTGTCTTCGCATTATCTAATAGATTTTTATACTTATTAATAATAAATTTTTACTCAAATCTATAAGTTTTTTTTTGACAATTTTTTAATTTTTTAAGTATTATTTAAAAATTTTATAACTATAGTATGCTTTACTCTAATGAAAGTATATTATTGGTCTCCATTTATTACCGAAGTTGCAACAACATATGCTGTAATTAATTCAATTCAATCAATTCACAAATTTTCTAAGAATAAAAAAATTAATTGTAAAGTTATTGATGTATTCAAAGAATGGGGTCCTTACAAAGAGGTTTTGAGAGAAAATAGTATTGAAACAATAGATTTAAACATCAATTTAGATATAAAAAAATTACCCACAAGAGGGTTTATAAAAAGTAGGTTTACATACATTTTACTATTTTTTTTTTCAATATTAAAATTGCATAAAAAGATTAAAAAAGAGGAACCCGACTATCTAATCATCCATTTAATTTCATACATACCTCTATTTTTACTAAATATCTTCGATTATAAAACAAAATTTATATTAAGAATTTCTGGATTCCCAAAAATAACTTTTCTTAGAAAATTTTTATGGAAGATTTCAAATAAAAAGATTTATAAAATTTTTTGTCCCACTTTAAATACTAAATTTAAACTTATCAATGATAATATTTTCAGTGAATCAAAAGTTCACTTAGTTCGAGATCCAGTAATTGATCTAAATAAAACTAATATTAAAAGAAATCATAAACTACCTCTAGAATATTCTTGGTTAAAAGATAAAAAATTTGTTCTTTCTATTGGTAGACTAAGTAAACAAAAAAACTATAAATTTTTAATAAATAATTTTAAAAAGATAATAGAAAAAAAATCAGACTTAAACTTAGTTATTCTCGGACATGGAGAAGATAAGTATATTTTAGAAAAATTAATTAAAAAAAAAGAACTTAGCAACAAAGTTTTTTTGTTAGGATATCAAAAAAATATATACCCGTTTATAGAAAATTCTTTATTTTTTGTTTTGACCTCAGATTGGGAAGATCCTGGATTTGTTATTTTAGAGTCAATGTTTTCTAGAAAGATAATTTTGTCAAGTAATTGCGAAAGTGGACCTAAAGAAATAATTATAAATAACAAAAATGGATTTTTATATGAAACGCGGGATGATAATGATTTTTTAGATAAGTTCTTTAAAGTATTGAATTTTATAGAGGATATAAAGCAAAAAAAAAAAATTATCTTTTACGGCCTTTTGACTTGCAAAAAATTTTCTCAATTTGGCCATTTTCAACAAATAAAAAAATTTTTAGTTTAATTTATATAAATGAAAATTGCGATTTTATTTGAAAGTTTACCTTCAGGTGGTGGAGCATTCACACATTCATTGAATGCCACTTTAGATTTAATAAGATTTTTCAATAGAAAAAATGAATTTGTTGTTTTTACTAATTCAAAAGAAAATCTAAAAACATTTGAAAATTTTAATATTAAATCAGAATACTTTCATCACACATTCTTTGATAAATTAATAATATATCTTTCAACACTAAAATTTTTTAGATTCATATTTCAATTTCTCAATATTCAAATTTATCTCGAAAAAAAAATAATAAATCAAAGTTTTAATCTCATATTCTTTCCTGTATTATCAAGTACAATTTTTTCACTAAAGAAAGTAAAATTTGTCTCTACATTATTGGATCTAGAACATTTTAAACATTCTATATTTCCTGAAATCACAACAAAAGATTATGAATATAGAGAAAAATTACACTTCTACGCACTACCTAAATCTCTACTTATTATAACTAGCTACGCTAGCATTAAAAATGAAATGTGCAGACATTATAGTATAAATAAAAACAAAGTAATCATAATACCCTATACACCTGGCAGGTTTTTAAAATCAAAGAATTTGAAGTTAAAAAAATATCAGAATTTTAAAAATTATTTTTTTTACCCAGCTCAAATATGGGGTCACAAAAACCATATAGTAATTTTAAAAGCAATGAGTTTTTTAAAAGAAAAATATGGCCTAGTTATTAATCTAATTCTATCTGGAAGAGATAGAGGGTATAAAAAAATTTTGATGAAATATATAAAAAAAAATAAACTTTATAAAAATGTAATATTTACTGGATATGTATCTTCAAAAGAAATGGATTATCTATATCAAAAATGTAAGTGTGTAATTTTTACAAGCCTTTTTGGCCCTAATGCCATTCCACCATTAGAGGCATGGAAATATAAAAAACCGATAATAATAAATGAAAAATTAAAAGACGTAAAAAAAAATAATGGATTTTTAGTAAATGTTAGAAACCACAGACAAGTAGCTACCTATATGAGAAGAGTTTTTCTTAATCAATATCCAAAAAAATTAATAAAAAGTGGAAATTTAGAATTAAAGAAAATTGAGAAAGAAAATAAAAAAAGATATAAATTTCTTGAACAAAATATCAAAAAAAAAATTATTAAATGCCTGAAATTATTTTTTTATTTATTTCTTTTCCCAAGTTAACTAAATGTCTGAATTCATCTGGGGTTGCAGAAAGGGCGTGATCTCTAATTGTATTATTAGACTTATCTAATGTAAAATGTTTCTCAATTATTTTTGCACCTCTTGATATCGCTATTAAGCAAGTTTCAATTCCAATAGTATGGTCACTATAACCAAAATAAACTTTGTCGTTAAACCTCTTTGGAAATTTTTTTAAATCTTCATTAAAGGTTGGATATTTAGAACAACACCAAAGATATTTTATATTTTTTTCTTTGAAGGGTAATTGTTTTTTATTCCACATTCCTAGTGAAATAATCAAATCTTTATTTTTATTCTCTTTAACAATTTTTTTTACTAGGTTAAAATCATATTTTAAAGATCTTGATGCTATTTTAATTCTTTTAATCTTAATTTTTTTAATTATTTTATAAGCGTCTTCACTTATTATTGAAAACATTGGTTCAATATTAAATTGGTTACACCATTTTATAAGTTGCATTACTTTTTTTGAGTCAAGCTGATTTATTTCACCAGGTTTATCTCGCCAACCTAACTGAAATTTTGCAATATCAGCACCTGAAAATTTAGCTTGTTTAATTAATTCATAACATAGATTAAAATTTCCATTGTAATTCATTCCTATCTCAGCAATAAATATCATTATCTACCTTTTAACATTTTGTCATATTTTTTTAAAACTTTTTTTTTCTGAGTTCTATTATTTGAGTGTGATCTATATTTATAAAGTGGTATATTTAACCTTGCGATAGAAAATTTTTTTTCAAATCTTTTTCTTAATTCGTGTCCTTCTCGCATTTTAAATTTTTTGTCATATAAACCAATATCAATCAAACACTCTTTTCTAAAAAGAATTCCACAAGCTATTTGTTTTTTAAAACAATCTATTTTTTCTAAAATTTGTTCTTTATCGTTAACTTTATAATAATCTACAGCTACTGCTTGATACTCTCTATTTAAATCTAAAAAAAGTTTTAAAAGATAAAGAAAGTCTCTAGAAACATAATCATCAGAATCAACTCTAACAATATACCTACCCTGGGCTTTGCTGATTCCTTTATTTATCGATGATGGTAGTCCAATATTTTTTTTATTTTTTAAAGCAACAAAGTTACTAAATTTAAATTTTTTAATAATTTGAAATGAATTATCTTTTGAGTTATCATCTACAATAATTACTTCGTATTCGTTGTCCTTTATATTTTTTTGATGCAAAATACTTCTCAAGCATCTTTCAATCCATTTTTCATGATTGTAACAACATATTATAATTGAAATTTCTGGTATAGTTTTTTTCATTTAATTTTTTAAAAGGTTAATGACTTTTGGGTTTACGATTTTTCTATTTTTTAAACAAAATTTATTTATCTTATCATCAAATAGCTCATATATAATTTTTAGATTTAATGGAGTCCAATTTTTTTTTGTCCATATTTTTCCTGTTGATTTTTGAGGCATACTTTTGATTTTCTTATTATTTAATAATTTTTTTTCTAATAAAAATGGTAATTTATCACAGAAATCTTTTATTACTCTACAAGCATTGTCATGAATACCATCCTCAGATCTTAATTTAGCAGAGTTTTGAAAAACTATGTTTCCAGCGTCGACTTTGTCAGTCGTTTCATGAAATGTCATGCCCGTATATTCTGGTTGAAGCATATAACTTGGCCAAAAAAGAGTTGCACCTCCCCTATACCATGGCGACAGACCTCCATGAACATTCCAAGCATATAATTTTATCATTTTTAAAATATCATTATTAATTAAACCACATCCATAGGTAATTAGAATATCAAATTTGTGTTTTGATATTAATTTTTTTAATTTTCCATTCTTAAAATCATTTCTTACTACATAAGATAAGAAATTTATTTTTTTACTATCTAATTTTGCTTGACCAAAAAATTTTTTTTCAGCAATATTTCTTTTATTAAAATGTAACTTATATAATCTTTTTATATTTGATTTATAATTTTTATTTATTTTAGGTATAAATTTGTCTTTTCTTTTTTCAATTATTAAACTTAAATTAAAAGATGTTTCTTTAAATTTTTTTACAAAATAAAAATGCCTAGGATGGTTACCTGTTATTAAAAGTATTTTCATTTAAATTTTTTTATAAGCCTTTTTTCTAAACACAAATTTAATACATTTATAAGATCTTCAAGAGAAATGTTTGTTTTTTCTGAAATTGAAAGTATATCATTTTTTCCATCAGCATAAGATAAAATATTTTTTAAAATGTAAAGTTGTTTACTTTTGTCTTTTAGATTATCACTTGAATAATTTCTAGTTGAATGAGTATTTACATTATAATAAAGATCTCTTTTACCAAGCTGATATTCACCAAATGGAATATATCTTTTCAAAGGATAAATATTATCATTTATCTTAATTACGTCATAAATTTGTTCAATTGATCTACAAATTTGATCTATATTCATAAATTTTTTATCATCCTTACTTGTATGATACTCTTTAAACTGGTGGTAAATGGTTCTAGAAATTTGTCCTACAGGTAAATTAAGTTCGCCAGAACAATATTGTCTCTCATCACTTCCATTAGGGGTAAATTCTCTAATATAATTTTTCTTTTTTTTGTTAAGAAAAGTGTACAATCTGTCTAAATTTGACAATCCCATGCGAGATTTTTTATAAGATAATATTTTCTTAGGGCCTCCTAAGCATGTTAATACTAGACCAGTATTTAAATTCTTCATTAAATTTTTTTTTTCACTAAAAATAAAGCATAAAGAACCTATAGTCTCAGGATTGATCAAAAATTTATACGTATAATTACGATTTTTCCATTTTTTAATTTTTTCATAAAGTCCCAACATTACTAATGGACCACTAAGTTCATTATTAGCCATACTTGGATGGCAAAGATAAGATGTTATAAGATTTATTTTTTTAGAATTACCCTTTATTGTTGACACACCATTAATTAAATTTCCTTTTTTAAATTTTGCATTTATTTTTACTTTATAAAATTTATCTTTTAATTTTTTTTGTTGATTGTAAGAAATACAGAAGCCCCAATTTTTTTTATAATAACTTGTCGAGTAGGGAATTGCTTGGGGATAATTAGGCATTGTGTATAAATGATTCTTAAGTTCGCCTATTGAAATTTTTTTATCTACTGAAGTAGAATAATTTAAAATATGTAAGTTATTTTTTTTGACATCAACTATTTTTTTTCCCCTCAAATTTTTTATATATCCATCTTTAAAATGCCATTCATTTGGTATGTTCCAATCAAAAATTTTGCTACCAGATTTATATTTAATATATTTAAATTTTATATGTCTGCCTATTATCCTTAATGATTGTAAATATCCTGGACCAGTAATCGATCTAAGTATTGGAAACAACTCATCAAAAATTTTAGATAAATTTTTAGGACTCATTGATTTATTTAACATATTATAATTATAAAAAAAAATATATTTAAATTTATATTAAAGTAATTGACTGTGTTAATAGTAAGGATAATAAAGTTAAATAATAATAGTTTTAAATAAATCACTTATGAAAAAAGCGACTGTTTTAGTAACATCATGAAAAAAAACATTATAGGTCTTATACCAACTAGATTGTCATCAACACGTCTTCCAAAAAAACCTTTAATTAAAATTAACAATATTCCTTTAATAATTCATACCTATAGAAGAGCAAAGCTTGCTAAAAAATTAGATGAATTAGTGATTTGCTGTGATGATAAAAAAATAATTGATATAGCTAGGCGTTACAATGCAAAGGCTATTTTAACTTCAAAACGTCATAAGAATGGGACTGAAAGAATTTATGAAGGTTATAAAAAGTTAAACAAAAAATATGATTTAATTGTCGATATACAAGGAGATGAACCATTAATCTCACCAAATCAAATTGATCAAGTAATTGATTTCCACTTAAAAAATTTAAAATCTGAGATTATACTTCCGTCTTTAAAATTTAAGAATATATCTAGCTATAATATCGTAAAAGTTATTGCAGATAACTCTCAGAGGGTAATGTATCTTTCAAGAAGCAAGGTGCCACACAATTTTAACAAAAACTCAGATTATTATTTAAAACATTTATCTATTATCTCTTTTTTGCCAAAAGCATTAAGTAGATTTTGTAAAAGTAAACAAACTAGATTAGAAAAAATTGAAGGTATTGAACTAATGAGAGCTCTTGAAATAGGTTTAAAACTTAAGACAGTTGTTTTGAAAGGAAACAGTTTCTCGGTAGATATTAAAGAAGATCTAAAAAAAGCAAAACAGATAATGAAAAGAGATAAAGTATTTAAATTATATTCAGATGAAAAGAAAAGTAGATATCTTAGATGAAATTGTAAATAATTTTGAATTTAGTATTAAAAGTTATAATAAAAAATTTCAAAGTAATCACTGGCTTTTTAATAATAAAAAAAAAATAAAATTATTTAATAAAAAGAATCTAATCAATTTTCGTAACAATGGATTGTCTGAGGGTATGGATGATACATTCTATTCAAAAAGAAAATCATTAAAATTATTAGAAAAAATTAAAAAAGAATGCGGAGAAAAATTTATACAAAAATATCTTTTAAAAACTAATTTGGGAAATTCAAAAGAATCCCTCAGATATAAATCTTATTTTTTTACTGCACATGAATTATTTCATTTAAAATTTGTACACGAAATTAAAAAAAAGGTGACACTTAACAAAAAGGATATAATTTGTGAAATAGGCCCAGCTTATGGCTCTATGATAAGTAAATTAATAAAATTATATGGATCTAAAGTAATTTTAATTGATTTACCAGAAGCTAATTTTATAAGTTATTTTTACTTAAAAAATTTATTTCCCAAAAAAAAATTTTTTGTAAGTAAAAATATTAAAAATAATAAAATTTCAAAAAAAGATATAATAGAGAATGATATAATAATTTTATGTCCTTGGGAAAAAATACCCAAAATAAAAATAAATTTTTTTATAAATGTTAGATCCATGATGGAAATGACACACGAAGTTATAAAAGAATATTTTGACTTAATTCAAGATCAAATAACTCATAATGGCTATTTCTTGTGTGTAAATAGATACTATAAAGACACGGTTGGATATCCTGTTGAAATGGATAACTATCCTTATGATAAACATTGGAAAATAATAGTTTCAAAAACATCTTGGATGCAAAATCATATTCATTTTTTATTAACAAAAAGAATACTAAATTCAAAAAATGATATTGTGGAAGAATTAAAAAAAATTCGTCATTTATCTTATAAACTAAGATTAAAAGATAAACTTTTAATTAGGAGATTTACACCAAATTTTATTTATAAATCTTATAAAAAAATTAAGTACTCTTTAATTGGAAAATAAAGATTGTGAAAAAAAAAAATTTATTAATATTCTATTCGCAAAATAACTACAAAATAAATAAAAAATACGATCATTTTATAAATTTAGGAGATGGAAATTTAGAAATTGCAAACTCAAAAGAAATATCGCTAAAAAAGTATTACAAAAAAAATTATAATTATTTTAAAAAAAAACTAGTAACCTCTTTATATAAAAAAATTTTATACTCAAAAGGTAATTCAGAAATATTAAGTGAATTAGAAATATTTAATTTAAGAAATGATAAAATTAATAATTTTGATTTAATAATAAATTTATTAATAATTAAAAAAGTTATTAAGAAATTAAATATAAACAATCTAATACTAATTACAGATAATCAATTAATTCAAAAAATAATCACAAGAATTTATCCAAAGGTTGAAATAATAGATCATCAAAAAAAAAATTAAGACTTTTTCCATTTTTAAAAATATCAAAATTTTATTTCAAAGCATTTTTTGTAATTATTATGATTAAATGTTTAAGTAATAATAAATTATTAAAAAGAGGGTACCCAACAGCTTGTTTTTCATTAGCACCTATTTTTTATAAAAATAGAAAAGAAAAATTTTTTAAAGACGAGAAAAATTTAAAATTAAATTTTTTACTTACTGACGAAACACATCTAAATTTTTCTGTTTTAGATATTTATAAAATATTAAAGAACCAATACAAAAATTTAGTACATGTTGAGTCTGCAATAAGTTTTAAAGATTTAACTTATGGATTAATAAAGTCCTATAGTTTTCTCTATTTTATAAATAATTCTAATATGAAATTAAATATAGATAATTTAGATTTTTCAGAATTTTATAAAGAATACTTAATAATTAGTGCAATCAATAGATCAAAATTAAATATTTACAATAAAGCTATTCCGAATTTATTTAAAAAATTTCAGATTACAAATTTTAAAATGTATTTATTTGAATATAATTTTGGCTTCTACATAAATAAATTAATTAGAAGAAATTTAAAACAAATTGATATTACTGGTTACCAGCATGGTATTTTTTCTGATAAATTAATGTGGTTTGACATTTATACGAGAAATAAAAAAAATTTTAAGTATTTACCAAATAAAGTTATTAGCTTTAATCTTCAATCATTAAAAGATTACAAAAAAATTTTACCAAAAGGCATTAGTTTTAAGTTAACTCAGAAGCCAAAGTCAAAAATTTCAATTTTATTTAAACCTATAAAAAAAAATAATTCTCAAAAACATATTTTGATACTTCCAGGAACTCATGATGCAAAAACAATTTATGGAAGATTCAAGAATAGAATTCTAAATTTTTATAATCCCAACGAAATATATTATTTTAAATTTCATCCAAAAAACAAGATTGTTTCTAAGGATTTTAAAAACTTAAAAATAATTGAAACTACCAAAAATAAAAGGTTTAATTTAGTTTTAATTTCATCCACATCTACATTAGTTTATGATTTTTATAAGTTGAATAAAAATATTATGGTATATGATATTAATAACAAACAAAATTTAATTTCATCAGGCTTATTGAATAAAATTAAATTTTTCGAAATTTAAATCTTGATAAAAATTTAATGTTAAAAAATAAAAAATTATTGATATTTGACTTAGATGGTGTCTTAATTGACTCACTTCAAAACATGAGGCTAGCCTTAAAACAAACATGTTTAAATTTAGAAATTAATTTGGAATTTAAAAATTATAGAAAATTTATAGGTTTACCATTTGAGGATATAATGAAAAAAATGGGTATTAGAAAAAATATTCCATTGATAAAAAAAAATATATTTTTTATTCACAAAAATATCTCAATAAAATTAAAATTAAAAATAAAGATCTTAAAAGCTTAAGGAAGCTAAGAAAAAATTATAAACTTGCTGTTTTTACATCAAAGGATAGAAAAAGAACAAAGTTAATTTTATCAAGATATAAATTATTTGACATTATCATAACTTCAGATGATGTAAAAAAAGGTAAGCCAAATCCTGAAGGACTTAATAAAATTTTAAAATTTTTAAATATAGATAATAAAAATGCTTATTACGTGGGAGACAGTTATCATGATTATAAATGTGCATTTAATGCAAAAATAAAATATTTTCATGCACTATGGGGATACAATAAAATAAAAAATTACAAAAAAGTAAAAAAAATAAAAAATTTACAAAAAATTTTTAAATTTATCTAACAATGTTAGTATCAGTAATTATTCCGTATAGTAAAAAAATTAAATATATAGAAAGCACTATCAATTCAGTGTTAGATCAGACATACAGAAATTTAGAAATCATCTTAATTCATGATGATCCAGGAAATAAAGACTTCAGGTATTTAATTAAATTAAAAAATAAAGATAAAAGAATTAAGCTTATAAGAAATAAGCATAATATTGGACCAGGATTTTCAAGGAATAAAGGAATCCAAAAAGCAAAAGGTAAATATATAGCTTTTTTGGATTCTGATGATAGGTGGAATAGGACAAAATTAAAACGTCAGATTTCTTTTATGAAACAAAAAAATATTGATTTTTCATTTACCTCTTACAATCAAATAGATAAAAATGGAAAAAAAATAAAAACAATAATTGCTCCAAAAAATCAAACATATGATTATCTTCTTAAAGATTGTAAAATAGGGTTATCAACTGTTATTCTAAAAAAAAAAATCTTAAATAAAAAATTTAAATTTCCAAAACTCAAAACCAAAGAAGATCTATGTTTATGGTTAAATCTTTCAAAAAAAATTGAATTAGTAGGTTATAATAAAATTCTTTCTGATTGGAGAAAATTAGACGACTCATTGTCATCTAATACAACTCAAAAACTTTTAGACGGTTTCAGATTATATTATAAATATGAGGGTTTTAATTTTTTAAAATCAATATACTATTTAATGTTATTATCTTTTAACTTTATTAAAAAAAATATTAAATGAATATTTTAATAACCCAATTCTTAATTACTCTTTCTTTTTCGTTGGCACTTGTATTTCTGTTGAATAAAAAATCATATTTAAACCATTATACAGGTGAGAATCATCAAAATTATATTAAAACAAACTCCACACCTCTTGTAGGTGGTTTTATTATATTTTTTTACTTGTTGCTAAATATCGAAGGTATAACTTCAATTTATGTATTTTCTTTTTTAATTTTATTAATTGGTTATCTCTCTGACGCTAATATAATTAAATCTGCACATCTGAGGCTTGTTATTCAAATAACATTTATAATTTTATTTGTATTTTTTTACGATATTAGAATTGAAGCTACACGAATACTTATTTTAGACGAATTATTAAATGATTATTTCTTTGCAATTTTATTTACCTCTTTTTGTATTTTAATTTTAGTAAATGGTACTAATTTCATTGACGGAACAAACCTATTAGCTATTGGATATTTTATAATTTTGGAAATTATATTTTTATATTTAGCATCACAAGGTTTACTTATCGATGAGAAAATATTTTCTTTAAATTTATTACCAGCGTTGATAGTTATTTTGATGCTTAATTTTTCTAATAAAATTTATTTAGGAGACGCAGGTGCATATTTATTAGGTTTTATTTATAGTTCTAAATGTATTTTACTTTATTTAGAAAATCAAAATATATCACCTTTTTTTATAGTATTAATTTTATGGTATCCAGCTTTCGAAATTTTATTCTCGATTTTGCGAAAATTAAATTTCAATAAGTCTCCTATTAAACCTGACTCAAATCATCTTCATCAATTGGTTTATTTGTCTTTGCACAAAATTGTTTTAAGTAATATTTTAAGAAGTAATCTTGTAGGATTAATTATAAACTTTTATAATGCTATCATATTCATTTTTGCCCTCTCATATATATACAATACTCAATACCAAATAATTTTAATTTTTCTAAATATTATAATTTACATTTTTATATATATAAGGCTTATAAAGTTAAAATTAAAAAAGCAATTTTAGTATTAAGAACCTTTAATAAATAATTTAATCATATAAAATAATATCTTCAATCCATCTTTAAATTCATTTACTTTTTTTTTACCTGCAATTCTTTTCCTTTCCCAGGAGGGATGAGACATCATTGATAAATTTAATTTTTTTGCTTTAATTGGTAATTCTACACAGAAACAAAAATCGTGTTTTGTTAAATTAATTTTTTTTGCACTATCTGTTTTGCCTATTACAAAGGTATATAAAATATCTGAAATAGGTAATTTAAAAAATAATTTTCCAATCGTAGTGAATATATAATTTCCTACAAGTGTTAATACTGTATCGTCTTCGCTTCCAGCATCTTTTTGATACCTAGACCCAAAGTTAAAATCTAGATCTAACATTTTTAATTTATTAAGCATACCATCTAATTCATTTGGATTAAAAGATCCATCAGCATTAAAAATGCAGAAGTACTTTGTATTTGTCTCTAAAATTCCCTGGATTAAAGCATCACCATACCCCTTGTTGAATTGATAAATAATTTCACAATTAAAATTTTTAATACTATTAATTGTTAAAATATCTTCTTTATGGAGTATAACTTTTATATCTACATCAAACTTCCCAAGTTCACTCAAAACATTTGGTAAAGACTCAGACTCATTTTTTGCTGGAATTATTAAAGTTAAATCTTTCATATTTTTTATTGTATATAAATAAATTCAATCAATAAAAATAATAAATTATTTATAGATAATAGAGATAAAAAGACATAATTTAGATCAATTTATATCCTAATTTAAAAAATAACATATAATAATTATAAGATGTTTGACAAATTTTTAGTAATTTAGACAATTATGGACTTTCTAATTTTTTTTTTAATTTATTTTTTTATTATTACTTCAGTAATTGGTTATGGACTATTTTTTTCTTTATTGCTTAAATCTGAAATAAACATAAGAAGCTATGGTTATTCTGGATTAATAGGGATATTTTTTTTAACATTATACTCTTACATTTCTAATATTTTTATTCAACATAATGAGATACATAATTTATTTCTTTTATTAATTGGGGTTATATTTTTTGGCTATGCACTAGTAAAGGAAAAAAAATTCTTAAATAAAAAAAGTTTGATAATAACATTCTGTGTTATAGTAATTTTTTTTACTTCATTTTTAATTTTCAAAACTCATGATGATTTTCCTTATTATCATTTTGCATATAGTTATTATTTAACACAAAACTCAGTGTTTATAGGAATTGGACCTTTTAATCATGGTTTCAGGACACCTTCATCAATTTTTTATATGAACTCTTTGTTTTATTTACCTTTTATAAAGCATTATATGTTTCATATTTCGGCTGCAATGATCATGATATTTGCAAATTTAATTTTAATTGAAAAGATTATTGATAACATAAAATTTAAACAAATTACTTTTCTTACATTTTTTTCATTGTTGTCTTTTTTGTTTATTAACATTTTTTTTTATAGAATAGGCGAGCATGGCACAGATAGATCAGCACAAATTTTGATATTTATTTTAGTTATAGAAATATTATATTTAACTAATTTTTCCACTAATTTTCAAAATGACATTAATAAGATTTTCATAATTATCGGATTAATTATCTCCCTAAAAGCTTTTTATCTTTTATATTTACTTTTATTTATTCCTTTAATTTATTTAATTATTAAAAAAAAAAATTTTGTTTATTTATTCAATTTGTATAAAGATAAATTTTTTATCCTGTTAGTCTCTATTGTTTCTTTAATTTTTTTAACAAACTTGTTTAACACTGGTTGTGTTGTATATCCCGTTGCTTTTACTTGTTTTGAAAATTTGGTTTGGTCATTTGATACTGATCTTGTGAATAAAATGAATGATTGGTATGAACAATGGTCAAAAGCAGGCGCTGGACCAAATCATAGAGTCGAAAATCCAGAAAATTATATTATGTATTTTAATTGGGTACCTAATTGGATAGATAATTATTTTCTTAATAAAGTTTCAGATTTTCTGTTCGGCCTATTTATAATTAGCATTATTGTGTATTTTTCATTTTTTTCAGGAATTAAAAAAAAAATTACTAAAAGAAAAATTTTGTTTTTATATTTATTAATAGTTATTTTATTTTTAGAATGGTTTTATAATCACCCTGCATTAAGATATGGAGGTTACTGTATAATTGCCTCTTTAATATTTATACCTTTGTCAAAAACTTTAGAAAATTCTTTAAATTACAAAGATAAAAAAAATGAAAAAAAATTTTACATCTTTATGATGATAGGATTTGTTATATTTTTTGGGCGTAATATAGACAGAATTGAAAAGGAGAATAAACTTTATGGATACAATCCTTTAAAAAGTCCTTATTATTCGTTTAATCAAAATTTTTATCAAATCCAGAATACTTTTGAGTCATTAATTAATAATTATGAATTATGTAATCAAAAAAAAAATGAATGTATTACTGATTTAGAACCAAAGGTAATCAAAAAATACAAGAAATATATTTTTATAAATAATCAATGATTAAATATATAGTTTTAAAATTTTTATTAGTATTCGATAAGTATCATCAATTTAAGATATTTCGTTTCTTAAAAAATAAACAAATTAAAAAATTTGAAATTTTTTTCGATATTGGAGCTCATCACGGCGAGTCAATTAAAATATTTTTAAGAAATTTTAAAGTAAAAAAAATTATATCATTTGAATCGAGTCCAGTTAACTTTGAAAAATTAAAAAAAAATTTACCAAATTTGCAATCAAAATTTAAAAATACAGATATTCAAATTAATAATATTACTCTAGGCGCTGAAAATAAAATAGGTAGTTTAAAACAAATTAATGAAAGTTCTTCCTCCACTCTTAATGAAATAAATATCAATTCTAATTATTTTAAAAAAAAGAAGCAGTTATTATTCAACAGGAAAAATAAGGATTTTTATAAAGAATATAAAATAAAAATTTCAACTTTAAGTGAATATATTGACAATAATAACTTTAAAAAAATTGATTTCATAAAAATCGATACTGAGGGCTACGAGTATGAAATTTTAAAAGGTTTTAAGGAAAAATTTAAAATTGTTAATTTTATTATGTTTGAACATCACTATGATGATATGTTAATGAAAGATTATACCTTTTCAAATGTACATCAATTGTTAGAACTTAATAATTTTAAACAGTTTTATAAAGCAAAAATGCCTTTCAGAAAAACATTTGAGTATATTTATATTAATAAAAAAAAATTATAAGATGAAATTAAAAAAATTTCCTAAAGCTACTGTACTAATAATCAATTACAATAATTCAAACTATATCAATCGATGCATAAAATCGGTATTAAACCAAACATATCAGAATATAGAAATAATTTTTGTTGATGATCTATCAACAGATGATTCTATTAAAAAGGTTAAAAAGTTTAAATCAGTGAAAGTATTTAAAAATAAAACCAAAACTAGATTTGGGTCATTAAACCAACTAAACGCCTGTAAAGTAGGTTTCTCGAAATCAAAAGGTGAATTAATTTTTTTTTTAGATAGTGATGATTTTTTTTTAAAAAATAAAGTTAGAACTACAATAGAATATTACCGAAAATATAATTTTAATGTATGTTTCGATAAGCCATATTTGTATTTCAATAAAAAAAATAAAAAAGAACTAAAAATCAAAAAAAGAAGTAAAATTTTAATTCCTTGGCCGCAGTTTGGCCCACAAAGCTGCATAGCTATAAAAAAGCAATATTTGAAAAAAATATGGAAAAAAATATCTTCTCAAAATTTTAAGAATATATGGTTGGACTTTAGAATTATAAATCAAGCAACTATTGAATATGACAAAGTATTTTCAATACCCAACTATTTAACGATGTATCAACAAAAATCAAACTCTGCCTCTTCGCATTTTAAAAAATTTTCAAAAAATTGGTGGTTAAGAAGGTGGGAGGCACATCAATTTTTAAAACATCTATATAAAATGAATAACAGAAATTTACCTCTTTCACTTGATGGTATTATTACATACTTTGTAAATAAAATTATATAATGAAAAAAAAAATTCTTATAATTGGAGAAAAAAGTTTTATCGGTAATTATTTATTTGGTTATTTTAAGAATAAACTCACAGTTAAAAAAATAAGTTTTAAGAAGTTTAAAAAATTAAATATTAATTATATTAACATATATACACATATAATTAATTGTTCCCTAAATCCCTTATACACAAAAAATAAATATAGTGAAAAATACGATGTGGATTTACAAATAGCTAAAAAATTACAAAATTCAGTTTCAAAATTTATATTTCTTAGTAGCAGACATGTCTACTTGCCAAAGGATAATATAAAAGAAAACTCCAAAGTGAAGCCAATTTCTCAGTATGGTAAAAATAAAAAAAAAACAGAGGATTTACTTTTTAAAAAGTTAAAGAATAATTTACTCATATTGAGAATAGCCAATATTATCGGAGATAGAAAAATTAAAAATTCAAGAAGAGTTCATAAAACTTTCATCGATATATTTTTTGATAATCTTAAACTTGGTTATGTAATTAATAATGGTAAAATTTATAAAGATTTTTTGACGATTAGACAACTAGCTATAATAGTACTCAATTTAATAAATGTAGACGCCAAGGGTATTTTTAATGTCTCTGCTGGCAAAAAAATATTTTTAGCAAAATTAATTAATTGGCTTTTAAATTACAATAATGCCAAAATCAAAATTAAAAATATTACTAAAATTGATAGAAATAAGATAGAAAACAAAAGTTTTTACCTAAATAACAGTAAACTAAGAAAAAAAATAAATTTCAATTTTCGACTAGATGAATTAAAAAAAGAATGCTTTATGCTAAGTAAAAATAATTTATATGGTAAAAAATAAAAAAAAAGCTTTAATATTTGGAATTACAGGTCAAGATGGCTCATATTTAAGTGAATTATTATTAAAAAAAAATTATGAGGTGCATGGAGTTATTAGGAGGTCGTCTTCTTTTAACACGTCTCGTTTAAATCATTTATATCAAGACCCACACAGTAGACATCGTAAATTTATTTTACATTACGGCGACATAACTGATTCCATCTCAGTTTCATCACTTATAAAAAATATTCTTCCCGACGAAATTTATAATCTCGCTGCACAATCACATGTAGCAGTATCATTTGAAGTACCAGAATATACAGCAAATGCTGATGCAATAGGTGCTTTAAGAATCTTAGAGGCAATAAGATTTCATAATTTAACAAAAAAAACAAAATTTTATCAAGCTGGAACATCAGAAATGTATGGAAAAGTTTTAAAAATACCTCAAGATGAAAAAACTCCTTTCTACCCTAGAAGTCCATATGGAGTGGCTAAAGTTTATGCCCATTGGATAACAATTAATTATAGAGAAGCATATAAAATCTTTGCATGTAATGGGATTTTGTTTAATCACGAAAGCCCAAGAAGAGGAGGGACTTTTGTAACAAAAAAAATTGTAAACGGTTTATGCAAGGTAAAACTTGGTTTACAAAAAACTTTATATCTAGGAAATTTAGAGGCTAAAAGAGATTGGGGTCATGCTAAAGATTACGTTTTTGCTATGTGGAAAATGATGCAAAAAAAAAAACCTAGCGACTATGTGATTGCTACAGGTAAGCAATTTACAGTCAAAAAATTTGTTAATTTAGTTTTAGATGAATTAAAAATTAAATATGTATGGAAAGGTAAAGGAATTAATTCTAAATGTTTTATTAAAGGAACTAAAACAACAATCGTTTGTATTGATAAAAATTATTTTAGACCACTAGAAGTTGATACTTTGCTTGGAAACTCATCTAAAGCAAGGAAAGAGCTTAGATGGAAACCAAAATATAGTATTAAATCTATGATTAAGGAAATGGTTTCTGAAGAATTAAATTCTTTTCAAAATGATTAAAAAAGCAGATAAAATTTTTGTTGCGGGTCACAAGGGTCTTATTGGAAGTGCTATATTAAGAAAACTCAAATCAAGAGGCTATAAAAAAATTATTACTATAGATAAAAAAAAACTTAATCTTATTAATCAAAAAGATGTTTATAATTTTTTAAAAAAAACAAAGCCAAAATTTATATTTTTAGCAGCAGCAAAAGTTGGTGGGATTTATGCTAATAATAAATATAAGGCTGATTTTATATATGAGAATTTAGCAGTTCAGTCCAACGTGATACATGGTGCCTTCAAGGCAAATATTAAAAATTTAATTTTTTTAGGTTCTAGTTGTATTTATCCAAAATTCTCAAAACAACCAATTAAAGAAAATTATCTTTTAACAGGAAAACTTGAAGAAACAAATGATGCTTATGCAATCGCAAAAATTGCAGGTATCAAAATGTGCGAAAGTTACAACTCTCAATATAAAACTAATTATAAGTGTTTAATGCCAACCAATACATTTGGTTTAAATGATAAATATCATAAACTTAATTCTCATTTTATCCCTGCACTAATAAAAAAAATTTATGAAATCAATAAAAAAAAAAATAAAGTAATAAATATATGGGGTAATGGTTTAGCAAAAAGAGAAATTATTTATGTTGATGACATAGCAGATGCATGTATTTATTTTATGAATAAAAAGGTAAAAGATAGCTTGATTAACATTGGAACCGGAAAAGAACTTTCAATAAAAGAATATGTAAAATTATTTCTTGAAGTGTTGCTGCCAAATAAAAAAGTTAAAATCTTATATGATAAGTCTAAACCCAATGGGGTTCCTAGAAAGGTTATGGATATAAGTAAAGCTAAAAAATATGGCTGGAAACATAAAACTGATTTAAAAAAAGCAATTTTGATTACATATAATGATTATGTAAAAAACATCAAAAAATAAATAAAATATAATCAAATTTGTATTTACAATTAACTATTATTTAGTATAAGTCCGATGCCTGGTGATTATTGCGAAAGTGTAATACCCGATCCCATTCCGAACTCGGAAGTCAAGCCTTTCTGCGCCGATGGTACTTTGTCTTAAGACATGGAA